>Ga0129327_10000365_pt1 | contig 27314 bp, 26 predicted proteins | sample CPBDNA_6_FD_111799 | JGI IMG/M metagenome (GOLD analysis project Ga0129327, IMG submission 111799) | Freshwater to marine salinity gradient microbial communities from Chesapeake Bay, USA - CPBay_Spr_31_0.8_DNA | ecosystem: Environmental > Aquatic > Marine > Coastal | place: USA: Chesapeake Bay... | reverse complement strand
GATGAGAGCGGAGGGTTGGGATTTGGATGTGTCCAGCTCGATGAGTTTATAACCGGATGAAAATTTCCCTTCCTCCACCCAAAAATTCCCTACGGGCGTTACCAGCGAAGCAAAACCTTTTCCCCGAAGTCTAAAAGTGCCACTCAACTGAACATTGCTCAACCAATCAGGGCTTTTGTACTGCTCATCTATCTCTACACCCCGGGGTTTGTGAACGGGATAGGTCTCCTCTTTTACCAGGTTGCCCGCTTCATCCCATTCCATTCGTAAAATTACACCACCATATTTGTAGTCGATTTCTCTGATTTTCGAACCATCCTTGCGGTATTCAATTATTTTGCCATTCCACTTTTTGAGCCTTGTGCCGTCTTTAAGTTTGTAGGGCATCATAGACCGGTAGAAATTTTCAGAACCGGGTCTCCTAAGGCCGTCCTTCAAAATATTCATATCTTCCGGGGCGATTGATTCGAGTTTTTGAATATTTAAAAAGGAGCCTTGAAATTTCGCCAGTTCACCAGCCACCTCGCTATCCATTGAATTGACATAGTTAAGGTTCAGGTCGCCAGTACACTTGGCCAGTTCGCGCGCCACATCTTTGGTAATCGAAGTCAGACCATCGAGACTAATGCCTTTTTGTGGAATATTTGTATCCGGCCAGTAGTACCAACCAGGTCGTTGCGTCGTCAGTTCATTAGCCACTTCCTTGGAAATCGAAGTCAGGCCATCAAGATAGATTCGCTGACCCTTATAATAAGACAACTCTCTGGCAACATCTCGATCAATCGAGGTCAGCCACTTCAGGTCTAGTTGAGATTGCTTGCCATTGCTTGCATTCGCTTTCTCAACCAGTTCGGCAGCCTCCTGCACAGTCAATGTACCGGCTTTCTTTTGATTGTCAGGTAAATCCTCAGCCAGGCATAGGCCGTGAGCAATAATGTAAAGTGTGGTGAATAAAAATCTCATAATCATCTTTTGTTATAAATCAGTATAGTGGGTTCGTATATTAGAATGTCTCTTTTTCTATGAGGTTGCCGTCTATACCCCATGTCAATTTCATCGCTGGTTTGCCATTTTTATAGCGTATTTCAAGCAAATCTTGGTCACTCTGGTAAAAGGAGCGGATCAGTTCGCCTTCATTGAATTCCTCTATTCTTTGAATAAAATCTCCGGCGCTATATTGGACTGAATTGCCATGCTTCCTGCCATTGAGAAAAGCGTATTCCCAAACCCGCTCACTGTTTGGATCATTACTCCGGTACACAACCGCAATTCCTGCGAAAGGCTCATCTTCGCCAACGAGAGATGCAATTCGGTCCTTATCGTATTCTAGGTCAATCAACGGATAATATTCCTGTCCATAAATAATAAGCTCTTTGTTAAAGGTTAGGTCAACTTCAGGATATTCCGGTTTAAGGTTTATCACCTTGTTCGTTTCAATGTCTTGCTCATCTACACCAGCAGTTTTTTTTACGGGAAAAGTCTCTTTTTTCGTCAGCTTGCCCCCTTCATCCCATTCCATTCGTAAAGTTACAAAACCGTTTTTATAGTCTGTTTGTTTGGCTTTCGAGCCGTCCTTGCGGAATTCAATTCTTTTCCCATGCCACTTTCTCCAACCCTTTTCGAATCTCAGCAAACCTGGCAGCATAGCCCGGTACGAATTTGCAAGCCTGGGGTTCTTGGTCGCTTGCCTCAGCAGAGTGTAATCTTCGGGAGGAAGTGATTGGGCTCCGTTACGCATATCCGGCAACACAACCCGATACGATTTTCCAGGAACTGGATGCTTGAGCGATTGCTTCAGGAGAGTGTAATCTTCAGGGGCGATTGATTCGAGCCCTCGAATATATAACAAAAAGCCTTTGAATTTCGTAAATTCGCGAACCATCTCGCTATCCATTGATTTAACGCTGTTAAGCTCAAGGCAGCCATCACACTTCGCCAGTCCTTGTGCCACATCTTTGGTAATCGAAATAAGGCCATTCAAATAAATACTTTTGTATGGCGTTTTTGAATCCTTGCCTGTCCAAGGACCAAAGCGACCAGGTCGAACTTTCGTCAGTTCATGAGCCACATCCTTATCTATTGAAATCAGGCCATCAAGACATAAGATGTTCCCCCCAAAATAAGACAATTCTCTCGCAACATCTCGATCAATCGAGGTCAGCCAGTTAAGGTTAAGCCTATGAACCTTTTGTTCATTTCCCTTTTTAACCAGTTCGGCAGCCTGCTGCACTGTCAATGCACCGGTTTTCTTTTGCTTGCCTGGTAAATCCTCAGCCAGGCATAGGCCGGGACCAATAATGAAAATTAACAGGCTGACACATCTTTGTGTTGTTTTCTTCATTATCTTTTAATGCTGATCTTTATTATCTCTCAACCTCGTTAACTGATGCGAATTACTGACTATCATTGTTGCGGCTCTCACTCATGCCTGGAACTTTCCAGTTTACAGGCAGTTTCGCATCAGGGTATGCAAGAGTGGAGAAGCTCCGTTCCGACTTCTTGCCAAAGAACTTCCAATCCGCGAAATCGAGAAGAGCCAACCAGTCTTCTTTATTCTGGGCATGCTTTCCCTCACGCCAATGGAGGCCCTGCTGGTTGTCTGCGCCAAGCCATTTAAAGACTTTATCTGCGGCACGGTAAGTCAACTCCGTCCCATAAGGGTTCGCCCAATAGTCGTGCCGGGCGTGTGCATTGAATAAAGCACGGGGAGCAATCAACGCTTTTCTTGTATGAGCATCAAAAGGAAGGCGGTCTTCGTTATCAAAAAATCCGAAGTACCGATTTTGCCACCAATAAGGAAATTTCTTTTGGTGAGCATTGAGCCTTTGTCTTGCCTGGTCTTTTTCAAAGTATCGCAGACTGGCTGTTCCACCTGCTCCGGAAGAATTCGGTGCCGTGATGGCAATCCGTTCATCATAGATACCTGCACATAAGGCCGTTTTTCCACCTCTTGAGTGACCCGTTGCTACCATCTTTTTCACGTCAAGAACTTCAAGCTTTTCCAGAGCGTCCGCAACCAGACTGTGAGTCCATGCCCATGCAGCGATGGTGCCCCAATCATATTCAGGATAAAGCCGTAATACTCCCGTATTTTCCAGTAGCTTATTGCCTTGGTAAGTTGCAACTTCATGGCGATTGAATTTACACAACAGATAGCCTCTGGACACCGCTTCCTTTGCCGCCGCTAAATCTGTATCAGACACTTTCTTTTTTAGCCCGGATTTTCCCTCAAAAAAGACATGACAGTTTTTAATGATTCCCGGCAGCCGCTTATTGCCGACAGACCTTATGATCTCGATATGAAATGTCGCGGACTTCTTTATTCTGTTTAATGTTATGGCGTAACGCTCATGCACTGCCTTGCCAGTAAAAACGGGCTTGTTCCAGATACATTTCAAATCAAAATGTTTGGGTCGTGGCGGCATCGTGCCGTACATATAGTATGCCAACATTGCTTTCAGATATGTTCGCTGTGCGGGCCACTCCTCTGTCGACATTATTCGTGAGCCGTCTGCTTTAAGAAACGGATCCGGCATACCGTTTTGAACAGGCAGCTCTCCAACCGTAGGAAAGTTTCCTGAGAGACTATTCCCATCGGCGACAAGCCGTGCCAAAATCTTCTCGTCTCTAGCCTCATCGAGCGGATTCATGTCCTTCGCTTCGGCCGCCGCAATACTGTTCTTTTGATTACCAGGTAAATCCTCAGCTAGGCATAGGCCGGGAGCAATAATGTAAAGTGTGGTGAATAAAAATCTTATAATCATCTTTTGTTATAAATCAGTATAGTGGGTTCGTATATTAGAAGGTCTCTTTTTCTATGAGGTTGCCGTCTTTATCCCATTCCATTCGCAACGACCTTTTGCCATTTTTATAGTGCCAATGTTGCCGTTTCGACACCCCTCCAGTATTGGACACTAATACCCGTGAAAGGCTCCTTCTCGCCTTTGACCTAAACAAGACCATCAGAAGTAGTTAACTTTGTGGATTCAATTGATCGAACTTCGTTGTCCAACGGTTCTTTATCCTGCTCCTTGACTTCTAGGCTTTGCTCACCTACGCCCGAAGGTTCGTGAACGGGATATGTCTCCTCTTTCGTCAGGTTGCCCGCTTCATCCCATTCCATTCGTAAAATTACACCACCGTATTGGTAGTCGATTTCTCTGATTTTCGATCCGTCCTCTTGGTAATCAATCGCCGTGCCATTTACCTTGCCTTGAATCCAGGGGGTTTCTACCTTCTTGTTTCCGTTCTCATAGTAGTGAATCTCCATGCCATGCTTTTTGCCTTTTACATAGTGGGATTCAAAACTTTTCGATCCGTTCTTATGGTACCAAGTCTGGGCACCATCCTGTTCTCCGTTAACAAAGGAGACTTCCGCCCGCTTAGATCCGTCCTCGTGATACCAAGTCGAAGTGCCATGCTTTTTGCCATCTATGTAGGGGGCTTCCATCGACTTCGATCCGTCTTCATGATATCCCATCACCATGCCATGGAGTTTGCCGTCCACCATGGGAGGTTCTTCCTTCTTGATTCCGTTTTCGTCGTAATAAGTCGGTATACCGTTATGCTGGTCTGTATCGTAGCGCATTTCCTTCCACTTGGATCCATCTTCTCGGTACCAAATCTCGGATTGCTTTTTACGTTTTACATAAACGGTTTCCCTCTCCTTCGATCCGTCCTGACGATACTTAATTCCAGTGCCATTAGCATTGCCGTCTACATAGGGAGTTTCTGAAGACTTCGATCCGTCCTTGTAGTAGTGAATCTTCATGCCATGCTCCTTACCGTTTATATAGGGGGCTTCTGTCGAAATCTGTCCGTCATCCCCGTACCAAATGTGCATGCCATGCCTTTTGCCATTCACAAAGGGCCATTCTAAATACTTCGATCCGTCTTCATGGTAGTCCATCACCATGCCATTAAATGGTTCTTTATCCCCCTTGACATAGAATAATCCACCACGCACGGTTAGTTTCTCGCTTGCAACCTCGCGGATTACGGCAACAGGCATTCCCAAGCGAAATCCGATCCATGCTTGCTGGTCTCCCTTTTGGATGAGGGCGGAGGGTTGGGATTGGGAAGTATCCAGTTCAATGAGTTTGTAACCGGATGAAGATTTGCCTTCCTCCACCCAAAAATTTCCCCTTGGCGTAGTCAGCGAAGCAAAACCTTTTCCCCCAAGTCGAAAAGTTCCACTCAATTGGATTTCATTTACCCACTCAGGGCTCTTGAACTGTTCACTAGTCATGGACTTGAGCTTGGGCATATCATCCCCGTGGACACCCTGCAAAAGGGAGCCGAAGCTCTGAAGAGTGGCTAAGGTTATTGTTCTGCTTATCATTTTACAAATTGTTGAATAAAAAATGGATTCATTACAGCAGTATTCGTGAGCGAATGGATTTTGGATTCAAAAAATAAAAAAATTTTCATCGATGGCAGTCAGCAGCTTGATTTCTTTATCATCGTAGCTGTATGGGAGGAGAAAGACGGGACTATTATCAAACTCTGCGTTATGGTACCTGACTCGATTTAAGGGACTCTTTAAATAGATCCAAATGATCTGCGTATTCTGGATGGTCACGCCACTGCACATCTCGACGCGGAGTATTCAAACCATTGGGATAGTCCTTACCTGCCTGACTATCCTTGATCGAATTAAGAAAGCGATCGAGTTGTTTACGCATCTTCGCGTGCTGTTTAGGCTGCGATTTACTGAGGTTTTGCTGTTCTCTGGAATCCTCTTTAAGATTAAACAGATATTCCGATTTCCCATCCCGGACAAATTTGAATTCGTGATCAATCAAGGCACCCTTGTCCCACATGGCGATTGGAATTGAACGCCGCTCTGGCATTTCGGCACCCAAGAAAATTGGGGAAATACTCTCCCCATCAACGGGTGCCACCAACGAGTCCCTGGGCAGATCAAGAAGATCAATAATGGTGGGTGCGATATCGAGGGTTGAGCAAGGAGTCTTGACCACTGCCTTATTGATGACAGCAGGCCATTCGATGATGCACGGAACACGCAACCCCCCTTCCCAGAGCTCCTTCTTCCCTCCGCGTAATGGACCGACCGCATTCTCCCCGAAATTCTTTCGTAGCCCGCCGTTATCACTGCTAAACCAAATCAGAGTATCGTCCTCGATACCAAGCTTACGCAGTCCACCACGCAATGCACCGATACTTCGATCCATGGCAACCAGCTCGCCATAGTGGTGTTGCTCGGCTATCGGTAAGTGTGAAAAGGGGGCACGGTCCGACTCCGAAGCGATCCATGGACTATGCGGAGCACCATACCAGATCACACTGAGTGATGGCTTTTTAACCTTCACTGCGTTCTCAATAAAAGCCAACGCACGGTCGACGATGACCTCGGATGCATCCCCCTTGGTCTGATCAAAGCTTCCCATCTCGCTAAGGAGTGGATGATAGTCGATGAAGTTAGTGGATGTCATCCAGTGACTGAAACCGTACTTACCGGGGTGATACGGATCATTTTTCAGAATCGGTACGCCGGGACCGCGAATTCCATTAAGATGCCACTTACCGAAATGCCCGGTGGCGAAGCCCGCTTTTCGTAGAGCCTGGACGAAAGTCTTCTCTTCCAAATTAAGATTGTAGCCATGCTCAAAAACACCGGTACGGTTGTTACTGCGTCCGGTAAGGATGCCCGCACGGGTGGGTGAACACACCGGTGCATTGGCATAGAACCTTTCGAAGCGGATTCCATTCTTCGCCATGGCATCGAGATGAGGGGTTTTCAGAAACGGATGTCCGTAGCACCCCGCCTGAATCCAGCCCTGATCGTCAGAAGTAACGATAACAATATGCTTCGGCTTGAGCATCGCACCTAAGACAAGCGTCGTAAAAGAAAACATACCCGTTGATACGCCGTAATTGAATGAATTTGAAAAGAGGCATTCGAAAGCTGAAGCTTTTTAAATTCGACGGCATCAGATGGTTTGGCTTAGTCATGCCGGCGTGCTGCTTAGAAAGACAGACAATTCAACTTCATTCTTTAATGTGTTTGCGATAATACATCCCCGCTCGGCAATGATCAGTAATTTTTCCATAAGTCCTCTGTCCTGGTATTGAGCATATCAATAAAACTGACCAATCGATCGATTTTGGAACCGGGCGATTCCGCGGGCCACCACGCCCGAAACTTTTCAGGTATCCGAATGATCAGGGGGCAATGGGTACCGCTGTTAAATAAATGTCGCTTGCTTCGGGGAAGCACACCTCCGTGGTCGGAATTGTAAACCACGATGGTATTTTCGGAAAGGCCATGCTCTCGCAATTGCTTGAGAAACTTACCCACTTCTGCATCCATTCTTTTAACCGCATCGTGGTAATGGGCATAGTTTTTACGGATGGTTGGAATATCGGGATGATACTTAGCCAACTGAATATCCTCGGGAGCATGGGTTGTGTTGTCCACCTCTCCAAAGGCACGACTCTCATGGGAACTTGCCACATTGATCACCTGAAAGAAGGGCTGTCCTTGTTTGAGCTTCTTCCATTCGAGCTTAGTCGAGTCCCAGCATTCATCATCGTGCCTATCACCAATATTATAATCGGTCTTGCGGACATTTGAACAGTAGTACCCAGCAGTCTTTAAATAATCCGGATAATATTTAATCTGATCATGCGGGATGGGATAGCGACTGCGCATCGGCAGGGTTCCCAGAGATACTGGGTGTACCCCCGTAATCCATCCACTTCGAGAGGGTGCACAGACCGGGGCATTGGCAAAGCAGTTCATGTATTGAAAACCCTCCGATGCCAGCTTATCGATATAGGGAGTTTGGGCATGGGGATTCCCGTAACACCCAACCCAGTTCACATTGTTGTCCTCACTGGTGATCCAAAAAATGTTGGGGCGTTCCGATCCATCGATCGAAAACCCGAGGAACAAACCAACAAGGGTAAAAAAACTGGCGAAACAATTCAACTTGGGCATAGAGAGATATTCAGGAAACCGAGTTGCCCAAGCAACTCTTAATGAAACGGTAGATTCCTTGAATTTTTAAGGTTTGGATTGTTCTGCCAGCAACTTTTGATCGGTATTCAACGAATGCGTAGATGGGCGGTCACCGGAAAATGATCAGATGGGTAGCGGCCCTTTGGGTTGGTTTGTAAAATGGACGCTTCAATAACCCTTATATTTGATTTCACCATAATGTAATCGATTTTAGGTCCATCGGACTGACCGGTAAACCCATTATAAGTACCCACATTTTTTCTTTGGGGGTGAAGAACGCGAAAGGAGTCCACCATTTGAATTCCATGATCTTGTTTGGCTAGAGAGTTGCCCTTGATGATTTCCAACACCTCGCTGTCTTCCGGTGCATTAAAATCTCCCATAAATACAAATGGGGTTGCCTGGACTTTCCCCTGGATGTGTTCCATGATCATACGGGCCCCGTTTTCCCGTGCTTCCCTAGAACCATCATCCATGTGAGTATTATAAATGTAAAGGGTTCGGTCAGTCTCTCTAACAAGAAGCTCTGCCCAAGTACAAATTCGGTGATGGGCACTCCGCCAACTCTTCGATGGTTGGGTTGGATTTTCCGAAAGCCAAAAACTTCCAGAATCGGAAAGCTTAAATCGTTCCTCTAAAAAAAGAATGGCAGAATACTGTCCTTTGGAACCGCCCATCGATCCTTCTCCTACTTGTCCGTACTGAGGGAATTCATTGCTTAGTTCTTTCAAATGAAACGAGTTAGCTTCCTGTAGGCCTAGGACATCGGGGGCATAACCTCTGATCACTTCATAAACTAAGCCTTTTCGAGCCTCCCAATCTCTGGCGTGACTGTTTCGAATATTAAAGGACATCAACCGAAATTCTGTATTCTCCTGATCTGCTGCCCAAAGAGATAAGCAATCAGTAGAGATGAATACAAATGATAGGTGTAACCAAAGAAAGAGTATTCGTTTTAGTTTCATATTCTTCCTAGTAGTTTCTCAGCATTCTTTATTTATATGTCAATTGTGCCGTAGCGATTGCATCATCTTGAATAGTAAACCTAATCCAGTACGCCTGAAAAGCAGATGGAAAAATATAGTCTACAACCTCTCCACCCTCTACCTTAAAGGTCTTAAATGTGCACCAATCTCCCTCGCCTGATATATCTACTTCAGCGGAAATAGTGGTACTTTTTGAACTCTTTAGCCTGAGCGACTTTTTATCGTATCCAGACATTAAGTAAGGATCTGAATAGGTTTGTGCTGCAACTTCTGTATCCATCCATACTCCACCAATCCCGACGGGTTTTCCTAATCCCCAAAGATCATCAATCGCACCTACCCATAAAGCCACCTTGCCATCATCACTTTTTAGAATGTGTCGATTTTCTTCGGCCTCATCCATATTGACCCCTGAAAGAACGAGTAATCCTCGATAACTACAATAGTCATTAATTTGCAGGTTATGCGTTGATATTGGGCGGATTTTTGCGAACCCTCCGGCATTCACTGCAGGTAATTCAAAAAATGTTCCGTGACAATTGAACAGATCACGCTCGGTCGCCACTTCTCGACAAGACCGACCATATCCAATGGGCGGCGGAGATAAAAAGTTTGGATTGCGCGGCAACCTGAATCGCCTGCCTCGATCGTCAATGTATATGACTGAAGAGTTATCGACTTCCAGGATTCCTTCACGTGAAGGGATCCCACTGCCCTGCTGCAGGCGGTTCCATTTAATATCGCTCTCATCCTTTTGGATTTGCATCGATTCATTGAGGACATATCTGCCGATCTTTCCATCTTTACTTTTTGCACCGAACTCAAGAATTCGTTTATTCCCATCCATCGCCAGTAGAAGCCCACCAATAGATGATGTTGAATCAATACTTGCCAGTCCCGCGAATTTTTGATCCTGAGTTTTCTTTTTCGCACCCTCATTAGCAAGATGAAACCATGCGGTCACTTTGTCTAGTGGCTCATTAAATTTGAGCCTCACCCATATTGCCTTAAGAGATGGGTCAAGTCCTTGCCAACAGTAACCATCAATATCAAGTTCTTTCCATTTTTTCCATTCCCCATCACCTTTGCTATCGACCTCGATCGTACACTTCGTTGGTTTATCTGTGACGATGTGAACGGCTCTTTTTTGGAAACCAGCGACAAGAAAAGGATCTGATAGTTGACCCGTCTCTACTTGGTCGTTGAGCCACACTGCACCACGGCCAATTGCTGGGCCCAATTGATCAATCATTTCCGGTTCAATAAACCATAAATTTGACTGCGATTGAGGAGCAGAAAGATGCCCTTTTACTTTTCTGCGGTTTAAAAACTCCCTGTTTGCAGTATCGTCACAACCGATTGCGATACGATCTCCAAAACGGGAAAAATCACCAATGACTTTAAGATAAGTGGAACGCGGCACTATACCTGCCGAGTTACTCAGGCTGAACGAACGGGGGAAATCCCAGAACATACCGTGCATGGTCATCAGCAAATTCTTTTCCCCAACATCGCGTATTCGGGGCCATTCCGTATTCCATCCATGTGCACCATCATAACTATGGCTTGCTTTGGGCAAACGGTAGCTATGCCAAGCTCCATCTTCGAGCAGCATTAGAATAACTGAACGGGCATCCCACCCAAGTGCCCAAATTGGATCAGCTTTTGGATTTTGGTTTCCGTATATATCACCGGGACCTGTTACCTCGGTAAATTGATTGCGACGAATTAACTTCCAATCTCCGGCACCCTGCCAGGAAGCTAAAGCACCCGAGGGAATGGATGGATTGGTAAGTGCCTCCCGATTGTTATCCTCTCCATTATTTGAATAGATAAGTAAACCCTGACCACTGTAAAGTCCCTTGCCGTGATAACCAGGCAACCGTGAGGTAATTACACCGTGATATGGATCCTTACTTTCGGAACGGTTCCAATTTCCATCACGGATAAGACAATTCACGCCTAAATCATGAACATCCACTTCGTATAAGCCCTCTTCCATTGTCGCAAAGTAGACTTTATTAACTGGGTCGGTGAGGTGGCGTGCAATTGCAGTGATTCGACCGGGCATCTTGGATACAGGAATTTCTCTCACCCCTCCATTTGAGTCGATAGCATAGGAACCAATGAATAGCTGGTTGCTTTCCTTATGTATAAGGCGGCCCGTTGGTGTACTTCCCCCCAGTTCAGGTCGTTCCTGAATATTTCTCAGATCGGAAGAAATTTCAAACAACCTATCTGTTTTTCCAACTAGCACATGTGCAGAATAGGTCGTAATCCAAAGACGATCAGCCCAGGGCACAACGGTACCAATTCCACATTCCGTTCCATCATTAAAAACAGCTAGATGAGGATAGATTCCACTGTATTCCTCTTCAGCCAATGAAGGAAGAGCTAAAACAGCGAGAATAATTTTAAGTATTATCGATTTTTTCATTATGGTTGTATATTAACAGCTCCCAAAACTCCGAAAATTTAACGAAAAAAATTACTTGGTAGATCTGTAGAAATTTAAAACAACCTGTCTTTTTTTCTTCTAGTACGTAGGCAGAGTAGGTTCTGATCCAAAGATAATCGGCCAAAGGCTTATAAATGAGGCAGGCTACTCCTATTTTTGAGACACAGGTAGCTAAATGTCATGCATACAATTGTATAACTGGGAACATTTGTTTAGATAACCTAAATGACTAATCAACTTTTAACACCCACCCAAATTGGGGGTTTAGTATCAAAGAACCGAGTTATTCTCGCTCCGATGACACGAACTCGAGCTAGACCGGATGGGTGTCCAACAGATCTCATGGCAGAATATTACGGGCAACGTGCATCAGCAGGGTTGGTTATTGCCGAAGCAACTGGGGTAGACAGTAGTGCAATTGCCTGGATGAACATGCCAGGCATTTATAATGAAGAGCATGTCGACGGCTGGAAAAAGACAACTCGGGCAGTACATGAAAAAGACGGTAAAATTTTTCTGCAACTTTGGCACCCAGGCCCAACTCCGGCGTTATCAGCACCACTGAAATCTGTTGGGCTACCCACGAGATGGAGTGGGTGCCGTGCGAGGTACCAATCGTCAGTACCCTTGTGCATCATAATAATCTGTGAGTTGCGAAGTGGTTCTGCGGGCATCACACCTCGTCCTTTCATATTGGACTGGCCCATGAGAAGGAAGATTTCAACCCGATCCATCCCACCGGGCAATATGGTGAAATCAGCTTCTTCCAGTGGTGGCACGGTAAGATCCGAAGGTGCCGGCCTAAGCTTTTTCTGCCCCATCGATGGAGAGAAGATGGCGATGCAAGAGATTACTGTTAGTAAAAATTTTTTCATTATAATGTACAAACGCTTGGCATCATCGTTGTAAATAGCCGTCTCTTGTTCAGCTTATTTTTGAATAACATTCTTGTCCTTTAACCATTGCAAACAAAGATCCGGCCAGGTGGAAAGTGGATACTGTTTGGGCCGAAGGGAAAACCCGTGACCGCCCTTCTCAAAAAAGTGAGTACGAACGGATGCACCAGCTTCTTTCAGGGCCTTGGCATAGATTGGACTTCCGGAGAAAAAGCCGTCGTCTTTGGCCGTTATAATCAGGGTCGGGCTGATTTTACTGGAAACCCTAAAGTCCTCACTCAGTGCCTTCCCCTTGTTCATGTAGGCGGGGTAAAGTAGAACCGTAAAGTCCGGTTTGCAGCTGACACCGTCATGCTCATCCACTGTCTGATAGCTTGGAACATCGTAACTGGTACTGACCCGGGCCGAGAGGTGTCCTCCCGCTGAGGAACCCATGACCCCAATCCGGCTGTGATCGATGTTCCACTCAGCGGCTCGCGAGCGGACAATCCGAACCGCTCGCTGAATATCCTCGAAGGCATCTTTACGCTTCTTGGGAGTCCGGTAAATCAAGATAAAGGCCGAGACTCCGTGATCATTGAGCCATTTGGCAATCGGCTCCATCTTCGTGATGACAGTATAATTATAGCCTCCACCGGGACATAAAATGACTGCGGGTCCAGGCTTCTTCGAGGCGGGAGCCGGGAAGTAGTGCATGGATGGCCTAGTTACGTCGGTGAGGCGTATGTGTCCATCACCCCGATCGGGCCTGGGCGTTCCCATCCCAGTCCCATCCTGAACCCCTATATCCTTGGGCCAGAGCATAATGATATTACTTGCCTTCTCCTCGTTGGCATTCGCAATGACTGCAGTGCTCCCAAAAGTGATGCAGCATAAAATAAAGCATAGTGGTCGGATTCTTTTTGAGGTATTCATAAGTTAAGTTCCAATGATGTTTCAGTTTCTTTAGAAACTTCGATTATTCGTGCTTTCCGACTAATGACCTCAAAAATAATGCTTGATGTTTTATCGCGTTCACCGCACGAGCATTGCTTTCAATGATGGTAATCGTCCCTGTTTTGTTACCGAATACAGACCGTCCAACTTTAAATCGCAGCTCCTTGTATTTTAGCCATAAGTTGTGCATAGCCTCAATGTCCTTGTAGGTATCCGCTGTGCGGGATGCTTTCAACTCTTTGAGAAGTCGAGTGATCATCGCATCCCAGAGCTCGTATTCTTGCAGATAACAACCAGCGATGCCCATGGTTGAGCCATTTTCCGACACACATTTCCGCGTAATCTCTTCAATAAGATGTGATCCATGGATTTCGACTCTGGCCGATGCTCCCGATATAGGGTCATGCAGTTGCGAGCCCTTCGTGTTGCTGTAGGTGAGATTGAGCGTTCTTCCTTCTTCCCAAGTCTTGATGTTGTCGTAGGTGAAACCCTTGTAGTGAAAATAGTATTCCTTTCCATTGGCTGAAATCAACCGACCCGGATCGTGAAATTCCTGAAAGACCACAGACTTTGAATAAATAATATCTGAAGTCTTTTCGGTTGTGGGATTAGCGTAGGATAAATCGCCAAGTACGAGAAAGGCAAATGCTGCAACGAGAAGTTGATTTCCCGTTTTGTTGAGTAATGATATTGATTTGTTCATAGTTTGGAGAATCTGGTGTCGAAGTGTAAAATATTAATAAAGGCAGGGTGAAGGGTCGTTGAAATTTTCCGTCCAACATTAATGGTGACCCACGAGCGATGGTGCGTTGAATCCACCTGCCTGTTAGCGATTTGCTGAAGCCTGTTCTGGACTGGCGATTTGGTAACCGTCTACCGTTGCTTGTATACCTTGTGGAAGGATGCGCACAGTTCCATCCCCATCGATTAATTTTACGACGATTAAATCGGCATCCGTATTAATTTCGAGTTCGCTGTTTCTGATCTTGAGAAGATAGTCGGAATAGGAAATGTCATTTACTCTTACTGTAGAGGAGGTGGCAATTTTCATCTCTAGCGTTGCCCCGGACTCAGTCTGTATCTCGACAGATCGGCTGTCACAAGAAATGGTGGCTACCACAATAAAAAGCAGTATAAGGAAATTGGTTTTCATAATTAGTTGTCGTGATTTTTTTTGCTAACGTTTGCGCTCTGCTGCGAGCTTCAGTTCGTCAGTATTCATAAGTTGATTTTCAGTTTTTTCTTTCTGTCGAATGTCACAACAATTCACGATGTTATTTGTTAAATCCATCAAATTGATGGGTCTATGCTGATTGGCGATTCGAAATATAGGAACAAATTAGAGTCCGTACGACTCCGCGTACCAGTTTTGCCAAAGCTGGCTGAGCCGTTGGACGACTTCAGAATTCTGTTTCGCGACATCTTGCGTTTCAGTCATATCGGCACTCATGTCGTACAACTCCCAGGTCACTTTGTCCTTCAACGGATTCTTTGGTTTCTTGGGTATGGACTTGGTGACGAGTTTCCATTTGCCGTCTCTCACCGCTCCGCCACTACGAAACTCAAAGAAGATGGGTTTATCCCGCTTGGGCAGCACCTTCCCTTGGAGCGCAGGCAACAGGCTCTCCCCCTGTAAGGGGATGATTCGTTCTCCATTGAAACTGGCCGGATATGAAGCATCCGTAATATTGGAAACGGTGGCCATGATATCGACCAAGTGAACCGGTTGACGATTGATTTTTCCTTTGTTTGTAATCACTTCTGGCCAGTAGGCAATGAAGGGAGTGCATATGCCGCCTTCGTGGCTGAGGTTCTTCCAATAGCGAAACGGAGTATTGGACACATTCGCCCAGTCCTTTTGCAGGGAAGACCAGCGGGTAAGAGAACCGACTTCACCCGTTCCGGTATCCACATTTTCCGCCGAAGAACCGTTATCCGAAGCGAACATAATCAGGGTGTTGTCCTCTTCACCTAGCTCTTTGATCTTGGCTAGCAGCTTGCCAATATTCTGATCCACGCGATCGATCATCGCGGCATAGACCTGCATTCGACGGGCCTGATCTTTCTTCTGATCTGCACTCAGCGAGTTCCATGGCTTGTGAGAAGCTTGGGGGAGGAGGGCTTCGGGCCCAAAGAGCCCCATATCCTTCTGTCGCTTGAACCGGGCATTGCGGATCGCCTCGTAACCCTCGTCATATACGCCTTCGTATTTTGCGATATCCTCGTGCCAGGCATGAAGAGGGTCATGCGGTGCGGTGTAGGAGACATAAAGGAAATAGGGTTTATCCTCGTTCTTGTATTCCTCGAGAAAATCAATAGCCCACTTAGTGAAATAGTCGGTGGTGTACCAGTCTTTTTCCTTGGGAGTATAATACGGGAGCATTTTCCGATCATCGAAACAGTAGGCTCGGGATTCGCCTTTCTTGTGAGCGGGAACGCCTTCGCCGGAACGCTGTTCTCCGGGATTAAAATGGTTGGCACAGCTCTTGCCCGGGCCGTAATGAAAACCGTAAAAACGATCAAAGCCGCGATCATGAAGGCTCTTGTTGGAATGATGCTTGCCAACCGCCAAGGTACGATAACCCTCTGTTCTTAGAAGGTCTGCCATGGTTATCGCATTCTTGATTCCTTTTGAGTTGCGACCCATGCCACATTGTTGTGCATAGACCCCGGTGAGCAAGCAGGCTCGGGATGGGAAACACTTGGAAGTATTGTACATGTTCGCGAAACGAAGGCCATTCTCTGCCAATCGGTCGAGATGGGGTGTATTCACCTCGCCGCCGTAGCAACCGATATCGGAAAAGCCCATATCGTCCACAAGGATGAATATGATGTTTGGGCGTTGTTCAGAGAACGCTGTCGATAGAGAGACAAAAAGGGCAATAACAAGTAGTGATATCTTGGATGGGAGGTGTGCTTGTTTCATGATTGATTAAAATTCTGCATCCATTTTTCTGCTCCGAACGATAAAGGTAGGAGCGCCAAAGGCTTAGCCTACCCTGTCTTGATGCCCTTCTGCTTCTTGGCCTTGGATGTCTCAAGATGTTCCCCAATCCAAACTTTGATCAAGGACTGTCTGGGTACTCCAATACGGCTTGCTTCACGATCTAAGCGATCAATCATCCACACGGGGAAGTCGACATTCACACGCTTCTGCTCTTGACCGGGCCGAAATGCAGATGACAAATCCAAGTAGTCGTTGATATCGACTTCTCCATCATCAAAAATTTTGTCTAAATCCTTAGCTTTCATAGAGTTTCCTTTCGTTGATTCGAGCCCTTCTGACTGAAATGATTCGTATACTATTTTCTCTTGGAGTGTAAAATGCGACCCAAAGCTTTTTCTTCAAAGTCGCGATGATCGCAAAGCGATCTTCGTCATCCGATTTAGCGACAAAGCCAACACTGTCCGGATCAAACCAGAGTGCTTGAGCTTCTTCAAAATCGATACCATGCTTGTCCTTGTTTTTTTCACTTTTTGTGGGATCGTATCCAAACTCCATTTAGGTATAAAAAATATACCAAAAGAGACCATGTCAACAAAGTTTCGTTTTCTGCCCAAACGTCACTCCTCAGGCGCGGTCTTTAGAATGTCGCCTACAGGAGGTGGTTCGGTTCGTCCCCTGTATGCGGTGTTTGCCCTGGTTGAATGTTGCATGCCTCCTGAAGCGATCGCTTTCTTCCGCTTCGCAGCGATCTGCGTTTTGCTTTCGCCCGGGTTCACATACCATTCGCTGTCCGTGTGGGCCTCGGTAAAGATCTGTGTGATTCTGTTGATTACGTCCGGATGGTCTTTTGCCACATCGTTCCGGGAGGCTATGTCCTGGGAAATGTCATACAACATTATCGGCTTGGAGGGATGCTCACCGTATGCCCACCATTGGTTCATGCGAACGCTTTGCGCGTGTGGCGAAAACGTCCCGTTTTCCCAATACAGATATTCGTGGGTCCGCTGCTCGTTTGGCCTTGCGAGTAATGTTGGAGCAAAACTGATGCCGTCTGTTTTCGGGGGCATGACACCGGCAAGATCGGCCGCCGTTGCCAAAACATCATACAGCGCGCAGAGGTGGTCATTTTCTCCTGCCTTAATCTTGTCCTTCCAATAGACGAAGAAGGGAACTCGCACACCACCTTCATGGGTGGAGGTAAACTTCCCTTTCGGCCATGGACCTTTGTTTTTGAACAGCGGATCATCCTCATGTAGAGGTCTGCCGAAGTACCCCCACTGGCTGTATCCATTGTCACCGGCAAAGAAGATTACAGTGTTATCGAGAATCTCAAGCTGCTCCATCAGGTCAACCATCTTTCCAACGCCGCTGTCCAGGTGGCCGAGCATGGCTGCCCATTCCTTGTGTTTGAGGTCCCAAGGCTTGTCTTTGTATGCTCCAAGGTCGGGTGTGATACAAGGGCCGTGGGGAAGTTGGGTTGCGTAGTAGAGGAAGAAAGGTTTGTCTCGGTTTGTTTTAATAAACGAAAGAGCCTCATCCTGGAACAGGTCTTCGGAATATTTTGCCGAGGCGGCGACGGGGACGCCGTCGGGGACGAGATGCCCATGCACATCGTATATGTTCTTCACCTCGTCGAGTCGATCTACCGGACGCCCATTGTAGGTGTTAACACGCTTCATGTTGAATCCGTAATTCTCAGGAATCGGCTCCGGCTTCCCGTTTCTCATCAGGTAGTGGGGGAAGAAGCCATGAGCCCGAGCCTGATCGTAGTATCCGTACGAAAAGTCGAATCCCTGCTTGTCAGGAGCTCCCTCAGTGCCAGGCAAACCAATGCCCCACTTGCCGATAAAACCTGTGGTGTACCCGGTCCCTTTGAGCACCTCGGCCACCGTGACATCCTCACTCAACAGGTGATCCTGTCCCCGGACTGAAGTATTTGCTCGAATACGGCAATGTCCCATGTGCATTCCGGTCATCAGGCTTCCCCGGGATGGGGCGCATTCCGGCGAACCGCTATATGCCTGAGTGAACCGGATGCCATTCATTGCCAGCCTATCGAGATTGGGAGTCCGAAACTGCTCTTGTCCGTAGCTGCTCAAATCGCGGTATGACAGGTCATCTGAGAAAATGAAGAGTATATTGGGCTTGCGCTCGAGCTCTTTTGCGAGCGTCGAGCAACAGAGCATCGCCACCGTAATCATACCCAAACCAAGGTGTGTCAGGGTATGCCATTCTCCAAAAGCTCGTTTAGTACTTGTCATTCTGTCGTAGCCGCCTGTACCGAATGTTGAGATGACTCACAGATTTAGCATAGCTAAATCTGTTGATGTCCATCGTCTTGTTTGCATCTGCTATTAGAATAAGTCACTATGGGTTCCAGTTCGTTCTAACAATAATTCATCCTTTGATATCTTGTAGATTAGTACCCAATCCGGTTCAATGTGACAATCTCTTCGCCCCTTCCAATTTCCTTTCAGTGGATGATCCTTATTTTTTTCCGGAAGAGGGTTTTCTGAAAGTAATAATTCTATAACTTCTAAAAGCTTCTGCTGATTCTTTCCTTTCCTCAGTTGTTTCTTAATGTCCTTCTTAAATTGAGAGGTTTGGGACAGCTTCATTACTCTTTCCAGCTAGCAACCATACTTTCGAGCGAGTCAAAAGACTCTATCTCTTCACCTCGGTCACTTAAATCAAGAGTCTGTGCAGTCAAATTATTCGGGACTCGTAATTCCAAAGGAAATTCTTTTCTAAGCGCGATTTGACGGTACAGAAGACGAACTGCTTCAGTGGGCGTCATTCCGATTTTTCGAAGAATACTTTCGGACTCCGCTTTTGTTTTTTCGTCGATTCTTGCGTGGATTGTAGCTACTTGTTTCACCACACCCAATATGTAGCACAAATGCAACATGCGTCAAATTTATTTTAGCCTAACGTAAAGGCCACCCACCCGCTACCGGGGGCGAACTTCCACGAAGGATTTATGGGTTAACACGATCATAAAAATCAACTACTCAGCGGCTAGCGGGTTGGTGTGCGCCGACTTGTTAGCCTTGATCCGGTAGTGTGACGTAATAATCGACAATTCCCACCTTAAGCACAACTCCATATTAGGCTCATGAAGCCGAATCTTTACTGGCTCCTACATCCTTCTTTGAAGATTTGTCCTTAAAAGCTACTTGAGATGCAAAGTAAAATAACGGAATAGTCGCCAATGCTCCTGCCACAAAAGCAATTACAGCACCAATATCTATAAATTGATACTGCCCACCCCAAAACATCAATATCACACCGACTACTGCAGCAAAAATGCATACACACAATAATCCCTGCTGAAATCGCTTTATTCTTGGATTCATCATTTTCTGATAAAGTATTTATTTGGCTAACGTCAAAATCCTCCGACACCTGCCCGAGGGCGAGGCTTCGACTGCGGGTCAAGGGGTGAATGGTCATGGAAAATTGAACTCGCGGCGGGGCAGGTGTTAGCGAGCGACGCCTTGTTCGCCGATTTCGTTTCTACCAGTACTCGGCGTAATAGAGAACCTCATTCCTTTGCAGGCTGACGACCATCCCCATGCTCTTGCCGTGGTTCCAGTCGCCTGACCCCGCAGCATCAAAGATGAAAATCCGGTAGTCGCTTGGGAACTCGTATGTGCCCTTCGCCAGAGTGTGCGGGTGCGTGCTCCATAATCCATCATCTCGTCGCTCATTGACGAGAGTTACAGAATTCCCTCCGTCCTGATGCTGCTTGGCGGACCTCGTGGCGTGATCGTAGAGCACCTTCACTTCCGCTGCGGGAAGCTCCATCCTGAGCTGAACGTGTCCACCTCCCTGGAGAAAAGCTGGGCACGAAGAAAACTTTACGTTGCGAGCATTCGCAGGCACCGAACTAGGAAAATGATCGATCAGTCCGCTTTTCCAATCCGCCAACACTTCTTCGTACTTGCTTACCGATTCAATCGGCTCCAGCGCCTTGTTGAAGCTGTAAACCATCCACGCAAACCCCAAAACAGCCACGAGTAGCAAGGCGCCTAGAATTTTGCCGCTCCACTTGAGAGCACGTTTCACTTTTTGGGCGAACATCAAGGATGAGGCACGGCTGACCGGGAGCGCACGCTCGATGCAGGACTGGGGCTGTGTTTCCGCTGAATCATTCGAAGTCGGGGCGGGTCAGTCGTTGCTCTCCATGCGCTTGTTCGGCTTGTTCGAATCCTATTTTCGCCCCTCCTGTGCTCCAAGAAAAGGCTGATGAAGCCGCCAGTTGTTTCGCTGCACCGTCTCCACCAGCTCTTGATACGGAGTTCCATCAACCTGAAGCAGCCCCTGCTTGAGGATCCTCGGGTCGACTTTATGACGGTCGATATATTGGCAGCGGTTGTATCCAATCAGGTAACGAGTAGCGAACCCGTACTGCAAGAACTTAGCGTGCGCCTTCCCAACGCTGGCGATGTCAGGCAACGTCTTCCACATGACATTGGAGTGTTCAGGCGTTTTGAAACTTACTTGGTGGTCGCAGATCATCACCGGTTTCTTCGTCTCTCGATAAGCCCGCTCAAAGTCCGTTTCAGAGAACAAGGATCCGCCTGGCTGAACGGATAGAACATCGATCCACGGCAGCGCTTCCTGGATGACCCGCCAAGGCATGGCAGCACCAGAGTAGCGCTCTCCGAATACCAATGTATTCGAAGCTAGTTTCCTGGTGAGGGGGCCGATGTGGGAATAGACCTCACGGGCGATGAGCACCAGGAAGTCCTCGTCAGAAGCGTCTGCGCCGTTCTCACGGAGAAACCGCTCGTAACGCCTTTTGCCGGGCGCACCATCTGGCAGTTCGCGGATGGCATCCACCCAAGTCTTCCCGGCAGCACGCTTCGCTTGCTTGAGATCCCAGGCGGGCATGTCTGTCCAGTAGATGCCGATACGGTTCGGATGATCTGGAAATTGCTTTGCCATCTGCTCAAGTTCGTTGCGGGCCGATTGCTTCCAACTATCGCCGAACACATCCGGGAATCTAATCCGCTTACCCTGCCATGCGCTGACCTTGCTCGTCGGGTAACAGGAGGCAAAGTGAGGTAGCAACTTCCGGGTGCTGGGATGCGAGTCATAGCCAAGGCTGTTGTAGCCCCATTTGCGGAAATAGGAGACCAGCTCCGTATTCGCCTTTCCCCAATCGTTATCGAGGTTCTGGCGGAGATGGTCGCGCTTCGACTGATCCGGCCGGGAAAGGCCGCCGGTGTGGGTCACTCCGACCGACAGGAATCCATGGCCATCTGGCGTTATCAGGAAGTGGCGGTCCTCGATGACTTGTAGATGAAACCTTCCGGTTGCTTCGCCCTTGATCGAGAGATACCCGCCATATCGATCAAAGCCATCACGATCAGGAAAGACTCCAGCAGATAGTGAGACAGCGATCAGAAGGACAAGAGGGACGAAGGTAATAAGTCGTTTATTCATTGGATGTAATCTTATCTTAATTCGGAGTTCGTAGTGCGGAATCAGCTGCGATCGCTGGCATCATTTGAGTCATTCTTTCTGGCGAACGTTTCAGCTTAATTACCCAGCTTGTCTGGGTCGATTACAGCGTCTTGTTCTGCTAGGTCACACGTCAGTGGTATGCACTATAGGTTTGAGAGCCTATTTCCATGAAAGGGTTTCTTTTTGAAGCTCGACTAAAATTTCGTCTAGTTGAGCTCGCATTTTTTTAAGTCGTTCGGTTTCTATTTTAGCTAGATTCATCACTTGCATCGGGTCTTTTCGCAAATTAAAAATTTCGTGGGATCTAGTTTTGCAGTGACTAATCGCTTTATATCGTTCTGGAGTATAGGGAGTTCCTGATCTATATAGCTCTTCAGTTCGTCTAGCTAAAAGCATGTAGTCGCCATCACGTAACGCAAAATTAGCGTAACCTCGTGCGTTATAATAAAACCAAAATAAGGGTGTTTTGCGCTGCAACTTGACCTCCTTTTGAAATAGGGGCCTCCAGCTCACGCCATCAAGGTGTAAATCTTTAGGTAGTTTTGCTTCAGCTACATCACATAATGTTGGCAGTATGTCCACTGCCCCGACAGGCTCTTTAATCACTCTATTGCTTTTAATCCCTCTCGGCCAGCGCATCAACCCAGAGACGCGAATCCCTCCTTCAAAGACATCCAATTTCATGCCACGCAAAGCAATGTTTCCTTCAGCTCTTCCTGGAGTGCCATGAGCATTCCATACGCCGGGGTAACGCATCCAGTCTTCCGGGCCGTTATCAGATGTAAAAATAATCAAGGTATTTTCATCTAAGTTTCGTTGTTTTAATCCACGCATGAGCTCACCCATAGCTCGATCGATCTGGCCAACATTAGCCCAATACTCAGCTTGCCCTGGGATAGTTTGGTGTTTCATGTACTCTTCCACCAGATCTGGTGGAGAGGCAATCGGTGAATGGGGTTCATGGAAAGTCAGGAAGCTGGCAAAGGCTTGATTGCTTTCTCGGTGACCATCTAAATAGGTCATTAATTCTTTTACGACAACACTGCTTGAGTACCCTTTTAATGCCCCAACAGGTACACCGTTTCGTATGAAGTTTATTGGGTTGTGGTGATTAGGTGACGCATTGTTATGAGTCGCAAACCAATAATCAAATCCATGCTCACTTGGAGTAGGCTGCTCTTTGGGTTTATTGAACCTGCCATTCAAATGCCATTTTCCAGCTAACATGGTTTGGTAGCCCGCAGTCTTTAAAAGCTGCGGTATGGTGACTTCTTTTTGTCTTAAGTGTACAGGTCCACTGCTAATCCAGTCGTATATGCCAGCGCGGTTTGGGTTTCGACCTGTGAATAAGCCTGCTCTCGATGGAGAGCATACGGGGGATGTAGAGTATGAATCGGTAAAACGAATCCCTTCTTTTGCAAATTGGTCTAAGTTAGGAGTTTTAATAATGGGGTGACCATAACAGGATAAATCTCCTCGGCCCAAGTCGTCACATAAAACAACAATGATGTTTGGGCGACTAGCCGCAAAACACGAAAAACCATTTAATAGAATAATGAGTGCAGTTATAATCTTCATATTTGCAGAACGATGAGGCTAGGCATGGATGAGCGCAGCGAAATCCATTGCCTACGCCGTCTTGATCTGCGGCAGGAGGTCGTGGAGGTATTCTGGGGCAAAGTCGGCACCATTCGGCCACGTCAGTGTGTGGCCTTCGAGTTTGAATTGCTTGAAATATTCTAGATCCTGCAATGCCTCAAAGATCGGGCCGTCCAACTGACCCTTGAGATCGACCTGTCCATCGATTCCATCGCTAAACTTCAGCCAGACGCGATAGCCTTCGAGATACTTTGCTTCTTCAATGTGTAGGAATTTCATTATTCGAGGGGTTGAATGGGTTCGAGTGGCTTTCGTTGCTCTGCGAGTTCCCAATCGCGGAGAAGTGCTTCCTTGTTTATTTCATACCATTCCAAGACAGCTTTCAGCGCGCGTCTTGGAAAATGACCGGTCACAATGCCCGTCGCGATCTCTACGGTGACCTCATACTCACCATACTCGGCGTGAAAATGCGGTGGAGCATGGTCGCGATAATACATCCGGATGATGATCCCGAGAAATCTGGAAATTTCAGGCATGGTGAAAGGCTAGGTGCTTTCCGTGGGTCTTTCAATTCATTTCGCAGACCTTATATTATTCGTTATTTTTATCATGTAGAAAACTAAAAGTTCCAAAGGGAGGATGGCAATGGATAAAAGAAGAAAAAGCATGAAAAGATACTTACCGATGTCAGATATTTACCCAATAAAACCTATCAGTGAATCATGGTTTAGGTATGAATATTTGCTGCATCCGTTTGTTCTACCAAGGCTGCTTGCATCAGCCAAGATCGCCGCTTCAACTTCTCGAATACTCCATCTGCTTACTGAATCCGTCTGCGATACCCTCAATCGATGTGGGAACCTACGCCAATCAAAATACTTGGGTGCATGGGAACGATGTAAAATTGCTCGTCCGTAGCGGAATGGCCAGATGAGTGAAGTTGGTTTTCTCTACATATGGTAGATATTATTGAGTCAATAGAGCTGTTTTTAAAATGATAACTTTTCTTTCGTTCGTAGACTTCATCGTCTTCAAGAAGGAGTGTCATCTCAAAATCCTCGATAGACTCTTTTACAGAATTATTGGCATTCTTATCCAGTTCTTTTCGGACTGCACTTTCTAGGTCGCTGAATATTTCTTTCAGGGGAGTATCCTGCCAGGAAATATTATCGAGTTTGAGATTTTCTGGAAGCCCTCCAAATCGGATGTAGATCAATACTTTCATAGGCAACCTGGCGACCCCCATTTCTATTTGACCTATTTGCCGCCTTTGTTGATTGATCAATAAGGTGAAAGCCAATTTGTGCTCGTACTTTTCTTGAAGTGCTTGGTCAAGTTCACTGGGGTCCATAGCCACAAAAACAGTCTTATCATGATAAAGCCAGCATCCATCGATATTACGAACGCTCTCACCAACTGTTCGCTGGAGGGTAAAACCAGACAGACCATTAATACGAAATGACTGTTGTAGGGCCTGTTCCGAAACCTGCAGCTTGATGTCGTGTGGTTCTAAAATCTCTGCCAGCTTGCTAATACGCTCATTCCTTAAGTTAAAGTGTTTGAAACGCTCTTCATCAAACTTGGGTGGTAATATATAGGGGGCTAATGCAGATTCTAATTTGTTCAGGCGCCTTATTTCATGGGTGGGAATAGCCGTTGAGCATGAAAGGGAGCCAACGAGCATGAATGCTATTAGTAATGGGGCAATGAGTAAGCGCATAGTCGAGAACGTAGCAACTATTTGATTGAGAGCAATGTTCACTATACAGTGTCTTTCAAGGTAGAACGTTTAGGATGACTCACCGCTGAAAGCGGTTGAGTCCATCTGCTTGTTCGACATATTTATGTTTATTTTGTGACCACCAATTCAAAGCATTATCTACGGTATCTTGAAAATAAAAAGGCGCCATACTACCGCCTTTGCTCTGATCATACCGTGCTAACTTTTGATTTGGTTTAAATGGGCTCTCCCCCTTAACTATTGGTTTTACTCCTGCGACAGCTCCTAAATGCATAGCTATAAAATACCCATGTCCTGATTTCTTGTCGTTAACTTCCTCTAAAAGACTAAATCCGTAGTTCAAATACTTAGCTCGATTCTCTGCAGTTAATTTGGTTGAATTGCGCGAGGGCGTAGCAAAGCGAAACGCTTCTGCAATCGCAAGTGGACTCTTTTCCTTAGAGGTAAGTTCGAGCGCCAAATCTAAGTATTTATTAGGATCACCATGTTCATATAGAATCGGAACGATCATTCTTCGCAAAAAGTTATCCTCTCTCTTATCCTTCGCGATTTCTGATAAACGCCGAATAGTCTCTTTTAAGGGAGGTAAACTTTGGTCTACAGGTTTTCTTCCCCAGCGAAGACGAGTGGCAATCTCGCCAAGCGCAATATTTCTTCCAGCTCCAACCTCATCGTTTTCAACGATAGTCATTAGAATCTCGAATATTTTTCCTCTTGGCTCTTTCCGTGCGGCATAGTTGGTGTGAAAACGCCAAGCCTGTGAAAGGGTCAGAGATAAGCTGTGTGTCCATGGCCGGGCTAGCTTGTCATTTGGAATGTAACCTTCGAGGCTTGGATTCTCCCCGACACGCTTTGCTAGCTCATGTGCAATGGCTGAAAATTTGCTGCCTGCGTAGTGATCGTAAGTCTTCTTCAGTTCAGCTGGATCAACAGGTTCTTGATTCAGGCGGAAGACATTCTGAGCGAAAGTAGAGATTGTCGTGAAAAAGAGAATAACTGTCAGCAGTGTTTTCATTTTTGGCGAACTTATATTATTCATTACTTTTATCATGCATAAAACTAAAAGTTTTAAAAGGAGGGGCAGCAATAACTATAAGGTTGAAAGCCATGAAAAGATAAATACAGATATCAGATATTTACTTAGCAAAACCATTAACTGAATCATGGTTTAGGTATTCGAGTCCTAAAGAACAATTTTGCTATTTATCGATCCGGATTCGGATATTCTTGAACTCGACATTGGTACCCTTGCCATGATCCTGAAAAGCGATCCATCCTTTGGAAGTGGAATACTTTTCATCATGATCCGTAAGTTGGGAAAAGACCATGCCGTTGATCTTTTGAATAACCGTTGGTCCCTTAGCGATGACCACCAAATCATTCCAGCCATCTTCCTTGTAGGCGGACTTCACTTTGTCGGGATCCGCCACTTTCTTGATGCTCTTGGTTCCATCCTTGGCATAGATCGTTTCCTCCCCGGCAAGGGCCAATTTGCTCCGGTATTTTTCAGGTGCCTTGGAATGATGCCACAAGCCCATCTTGGCTTGGGGGGCCACTTCCGCCTGGTATCCGCGTGACTGAAAAGGTTCGAACTCAATGGTTCTTACCTGCACACCGGAATTGCCACTGTGGTAACGGAAGGATAGGCGAAGTTCAAAATCGGCCGGTTGCCCTCCCCTCCAGAAAACCCAGTTATTGATCGTGGATTGCTTGGGAGTGATCGCACCGTCCTTGACTGTCCACATGCCGGGCATTCCTTCCCAACCGGTCAGGTCTTTTCCATTGAAGATCGAGGTGAAGCCTTTTTCGACCTTGAAGGCGTGAAGGGATGTGATTGTGGCAAACAACCATGCTGCGATCACAATTTTTGAGAATACTTTCATAGGAGGGTTTGGTTTGGATTAGTTGGTTAAAAGATTTTGCTTCATGGCGGCAGTAAGAAAAATGCTCTAAGCATTTTAAACAATAAATGTCCTCGATATTCGGATTCTTACAATTCTTTTAGCTTTCCTTCATCCAAAAAGATTTACCAAGAACAAGGTTTACTACAGAACCATAATCCACCTATAGCCGTTCAGACCGGTTTTTATTTAATAGGCAGGGGACCGAGCACAAAGCATCCCAGCCATAAGTTTGCTTAAGTTTGGGCTACTTGGTAATGAACGCTTTGCTCTGAACCAGTGCGTGCACGAATGCGGATACGGAATGATCTTCTTTCTTCGCAGCAGAGGTAATTTCATTGGCCAGATCCTCATCGGTGAAACCAAAGGGTCGGCCCAGACCGTAACCAATCAG
>Ga0129327_10000363_pt1 | contig 27341 bp, 17 predicted proteins | sample CPBDNA_6_FD_111799 | JGI IMG/M metagenome (GOLD analysis project Ga0129327, IMG submission 111799) | Freshwater to marine salinity gradient microbial communities from Chesapeake Bay, USA - CPBay_Spr_31_0.8_DNA | ecosystem: Environmental > Aquatic > Marine > Coastal | place: USA: Chesapeake Bay... | reverse complement strand
GGAAATCCTGCATTAAGTACAAAGAATACAACTGACTAATATATAAACTATAAATTAAAACAATAAATTATGCCTTTAGTACCAATAGTAATTAACACCGCAATGGATGCTGCTTTTGTAGCAGGAATGGAAGCTATGGCTGCATATTCAACTGGAGCCGCAGGAACTGAAAAAACTGTTAATCAAAGCGATGTAATTGCTGCAGGCGCCGCCGCGTTTGCTGCTGTGGCTGGCCCAGCAATAACTACATATATAAAAACCGCAAACGTAGTTCCTGGAATTCCTGTTGCTACCGCAGGTTCCCCTGCTGCTCAGACTGGTGCCACAACTGGACCAGGTGTTATAATCTAATCTTAAACTATTACATTTTTTAAAGTATAATAATTAAATTTCAATCGAGTAATATATAATCTATAATAACACTCTTAATAAAAAAATAATGACAGAACAAGAAATCACAATCCAATTAAGTGATGATCCATTTGACACTAAAGTAGTTAAAGTTAAAGTACCTAAAGGAACTAAGTTAATGTGTACTGAAATGTATGCAGCAGAAGCAATGTCGATGTATGATTTATCAGATGATGAATTAAATAGATTAACTCTTTCCGAAGAAAATAACAATTACATAACACAAGGTGAGATAGTTGCTATCAAAAAAGAAACTCATATTATTGACGGGGAAGAAACTGAAGTTAAAGTAGAGGCTTTAGTAGATATATCAAGAAAGAATACTGCTGTCTGTATTTTAAATAAAGAGCCTAAGGAAATTGTTGATCAACTAGAAATTGGAATGAGTGTTGACATAAAAGTTAAATATTCTAAATTTGGAACCCTTTATGCTTCTATTAGCGATGCATTAGATGAAGTTAAGCGTAATGAAATTTATAACGCTATTGGAAATAGAGGTATAGGATTTACTGGTAAAGTTAAAGAATTAATACATGGTGGCTACTGGGTTGAGGTTGGTGGAGTACAATGCTTTATGCCAGGTTCCTTAGCCGGTTTAAATAAGCTACATAATTTTGAAGCTATAGTAGGTAAAGAAATTATCGTTATGCCTATAACTTATTCTAATGAAAAACAAACTATTGTCGTTTCCCATAGAGAATATCTTAGAACCATGATTCCTTCTGCTGTAGAAAACCTAAGAGAAAATATAAAAGAACATATTACTGGTTTTGTTACAGGTACAACTAAATTTGGTATATTTGCCGAATTTAATGAATCCTTAACTGGTCTTATTCCTAAAAATGAATTAGATGAATCTACACTAAAGCTATTTGATAATAGGAGTATTAAACCAGGTGATGAGATTAATTTCTGGACAAAGGAAATTATATCAGATAGAAAAATTATTTTAAGCCAAGCAGGACCTAAGATTGACTTATGGGATGGCGCAGACCAAAAATACAAACCTATGATGGTAACTGAAGGGAAGGTTACAAAAGTAACTAAGTATGGTGCATTTGTAGAATTGGAAAAAGGTATAAGTGGTCTTATTCATAAAACTAAATTAAAAGATACTGAGCTTACTAAGGGTGATACTATTAATGTTAAAATTGGTAGTGTAAATATTAGTGATCGCAAGATTACAATGAACTTAGTATAACATCTATCTTGGTTTGGAATATATAAACAAATCAGGATAAATATGTATTCTAACGAACAACTTAACGCTATACATTCTTCAAAGATAGGATTTGAATTTGAGTTCTTTTCAAATGAAAACCTTGACGCTACAAAAGATGACTTAGCACAAACTTTAAACAAAGCAATCAGAGTAGAAGAAAAGGCGCACAGTGAATTTACCCCTACCGAAGATATTTTTAAATTAGAACCAGATAACTCTGGTGGTACTGGTATGATTGAATTAGTAACCGGGCCAATGCCATTTGTTGAGGCTAAGCTAATTATGGCTAAAACTTTAAAATGGATTAGAGAAAATGGAAAAACTAATGAAAGATGTTCTATTCATATTAATATTGCATTTGATGGAAAGAAACTAGGACCTATTGTTAATATGTCTAAATTAGACGTAGGTAAATTTGTACTTAACTTTGATGAAAACAAAGTATATGAAGCCTTTCCAAACAGAAGAGATTCTGTTTATGCAAAATCTATAAAGTTTATTGTACCGTTGAGTGGTATGACTCAACCTTCCCCAGAAAAAAATCTTTGGAAAAACTATATGTTTGTCAAAGAGAAGTATTATGGAATTAATTTTGAAAAGCTACAAAAGGGCTATATTGAATTTAGATATCTTGGTGGTGCTGATTATGAAAAGAGGTATTCTACAATACTTTCAATGACCGAACATTTTATTACTTCATTATATGAAACTTTAGTTAATCCAAAATATAATGAATCTGACTTAAAGGTCTTAGATAAGATTTTAGAAAAGCATAAAACTGTTATTGAATCTTATCGAACATATTCTTCATTTAAAGAAAAATTCCCAAAGGTTCATTTAATGGTTGATCTCCAAACATATGATCAAATCATTGAAATGTATTACCCTAAGATTAGAGAAAAGATTTTTGATTTAATTACTAGGGCTGATATGAATGAAGGTTTAATTAATTATGATAGTGATACCGGGAGAATACAGATTAAAGATGCTAAGTTAATGCGATGCTTTGAAATAAACGGTGTTGATATTGTTGATTCAGTCATTCAAGGAAACATAGTTAATTGTGATATCTTTGGTTGTGACCTTAAGAATACGTCAGTATTTGAATCTAACTTGTTTGGCGCGACCGTAGCAGAGGACTGTAAAATAGAAGAATCATATGTTAGTAGAAATGTAATATGTGAGGATAGTTATGTATTTGGAAAAAGAGGAGTGTTTAGTGGAGAAATGGTTGGTGGTATTTTTAGACAAGGTAGAGCAACAAAGCTCGCTAGGTTTGGTGATAACACCGAAGTAATAGAAATAGAAAAAATTAAGTAAAGATATGGCTAGGAATAAAAGTTGGTGTAACCCAGATTCACAAGAATGTTTGGATGCTCTCATAAAGGAAATTAATGACGACTTAACCGTAGGTTGCCAAATACCTTTTACGGTGCCTAAAAAAGAGCTTGCTCATATCATAAGTAGAGCTAAAGATTATTTTTATAAAATATATGAAGATAGTGTTGAAGAAATGTTTATTGCATTACCTGCTACTGCGTGGGGTGAATCTGCATTTAGACAAGGTATAAGCCATAATGACCAAACTAGTGCTACACCTAATAAGCTAACTGAAAAGGATGTTAATAATCCTAGGGGTGTTGTAAAAATGCCACCAACCGTCTGGGCTGTTAATAATGTATTCCAAATAAATGGATTCTCTGGTGAAGACGGTGGCTTTGGTGATAACTCATTTTCAGCAGGTGATGTAGACTTTTCATTAGACAAATTTATATACTCTGATGTATATGGTGCAGGTATTGGTTCCGAGGATTTAATGTATTATGTAATTAATTCTAAATTTATAGATACAGCAAGACAAGTTTTACAAGCACAGATTTCATATAATTATAATAGGCTAACTAAGAAGTTTAGATTTATGGGAGAGTTACCTAAAAGAGGTGCATGTATTTTCCAAGTTTATAATACTATTCCTGATTGTGATCTTTTTCAAGATGAAGCGTTCATAAGATATTGTTGTGGTATGGCTAAAATCCAATTAGCTAGAATTGTAGGTACATTTCAATTTAATCTACCTGGTAACATTACTATTAATTATGATTTAATATCTGGAGAAGGTAGAGAAGAAGTAGATAGAATAGTAGAAGAGATAAAAGGTGATGAAGGTGTTGATTATTTTTTTACTGGATAAAATATAATCTAAGACCCTCAAAAAATGTAGAGAATATATAATAAAAGAATATTCTCAATGATAAAGGAAATATACAGCAGAGACATAGATGCACCAAAGTACAACGATGATGTAATCGAGGTGACAGATCAATTACAACAACTTATTCTTAAGATAGAGAATTGTTTGTTTACTCGGCAGGGTGATGTACTAGGATCTCCTAATATGGGATGCAATTTAGATGATCTTATTTTTTCTTTAGTATTAAATGAATCTGTTATTTCACAGAAGGTAAGTAGTCAGATTCAAACATATTGCTTAAACAGCAGCAGTAGTCAATTTGGTATAGATGTAAGAGTACAGTTTTATAGCACAATGGAAAGAAACGGTTGTTTAGTAGATATTTTTGTAAATGAAGAAAGAGTCATAGGGGCTCTATTTTAAAATAAAAATAAAATAATTAATGTCATTTTTTAGTAAAACCAGAATTAAAGCAACCGAGTTATTTTTTGACGCATTTCAATATTTACAGCGCCAATATGACCAGGCTGGTGAAGTGTTTACGCCTGCGTCACCATTTGGACAAATACTTACAGTAGTTGCTAATCTTGGTGAACTTATTTTATTTTATATTGAAGCAGTCGCAACGGAATTAAATATAAGTAGAGCCAGAAATATCGAATCTATATATGGGTTATCAAGATTGACTGGCCATGATCCTACGAGAGGAATATCTGCACAAGGAATAATTGGATTAAGGTTAAACACATCAGCCGCTAGTTTAGTTGAAGGTGACTATGTACAAATACTAAACTATTCACCTTGTGAAATTGGGCAAAATAGTTTAATGTATTTTATTAAGTTTGACAGTGATTATATTAGGTTAGAAAAAACCACAAAACAATTTGTTAATGTAGAATTAATACAAGGAGAAATTGAAGATCAAACATTTACTGGAACTGGGGAGGCTTTACAAAGTTATAATTTAACCACAAAAGATCCAACTGACCAATACATGGTTGATGTACACGTTGATGGAAAGCTATGGAAAAACGTTGATTCATTATATGATATGAATAATGGCGAGGAATGCGTTATGATTAAAACCAGTGTTAATGGTGGCTTAACTTGCTTCTTTGGGAATAATCAGTTTGGTAAACCTCCTGCATTAGGTTCTATAATTAAAGTTACCTATGTAAAGACAAGAGGTTCTGCTGGTAATATTGGTGGTAAAAATTTAGATATAAAATTTAAAAATCCTGCAACTGACCCAACAGGTAACGATGTTGACCTAAACCAAGTATTATCTTTAAATATTGTCAGAAACCCTATGTTTGGTTCGGATAGTGAAGATCCGCAATTTACAAGGTTAATTGCGCCTTACCAAAGCAATTCATTCGTATTAGCTAATCCTAATAATTATATTTATTATTTAAGTAAGTATGATTATTTTTCTTTTATTGATGCATATAATACTAAAGATGATCAATATTTAGACGATGATAATATTGTATACTTATTTCTTATTCCTGATATTGCTAAAAAAATAACTAGTGATACCGATTATTTCAGTGTTCCTGTAGAAGAATTTTCATTAACACCTGATGAAAAGGAAATGGTTTATGAAATTTTAAATAAAAGCGGTAGGCAAATTGTTACTGCTGAGGTTAGAATTAATGATCCTTTAATTAAAAGATATGCATTGCAAATTGTGATAAGATACGTTGAAGGTTTTGATAAAGATGAAATACATGCGGCAATAAGAGAGCAACTCAGTACATATTTTATATACATAAACAGAAGAGACAGGATTCCAAGATCCGATATAATTTCTATTGTTGAAAATGTAGATGGTGTAGATTCGGTAAATGTATTTTTTATATCCGAAGAAAATGAAAAAGCTATAGCTGATGGATTTTATGAAGTTCCGGTTTATGGCACAGATCCAGTAACAGATCAAAAAGTATTAATAGAAACTAAAAAAGTAGAGCTTAAGGCAGATGAAGATCCGCAATTAGGTTTGGATGAATTTGGTGATGTTGTTATAGGCCCTGATGATCTTGCAATTATTAGAGGGGGTTGGGATGATAGAAACGGTAATTTCTATGAAGCAATACCTAATAAGAATACTATAAGTTCTCTTAATATATTCTTTAAAGGAACTATACCTAATAATCTTTATAATAAAACTCAACAAACTAGGCTTAATGATCTTAAAAGAACACGAGGCACAACAATAGCAACTTCTCGTAATGCAAGAAGTACAAACACTGGAAGGTTACAAGATAATCCAACATTAAAAGCAATACAAGGAAAATAATATGAATAAGTTTACAGAGAGAAGAACTGGTATGCCTAGCATTTATAAAGCCACGTATGAAGAAGGTTGGATTTTAAAAAACCAAGGTAATGACTATAATGAAAATTTAATGAGGAATTCTTTTTCAAATTATATGTTTAGAAATAAGCGCCTCGGTAGTTTTATTGAATTTTATTTAAAACCTATTATGACTTTTTGGATTAATAAAGTAAAATACTTAAGGATATTTTATAACTTTGGAGTTCCTAAAGACTATCAAAAAATAAATTAAGATGGTTAATAATTGGCAACATTTAAATTTCTTTGATAAAAACGGAAAGTATTATAATTTTGATTATGATGCTTCGGCTGATAAATGGTCTGGTGAGATATATTTACCTGAGGTATCTATTGGCCTATTTGAAGTTGGTCAGATATTTATCCTAGAAGAATTTATTGATAAAACTACTAATACAAAGAAATTTGGATTCCCTCATGGAATTGAGGTTGCTACTGGTACTACTGGATCTACTAATGGGATTTGTGATTGGGTTGCTGAATGGCAAACAACTGATCCCACCGAAATATTTTTATTTCAATTTAACATGAATTTTAATAGCGGCACGCAAACGTCATTAGAGATTGAACCTGATGGACCGCCATTACAAATACTAACAGAATTAGAAATTCCACTAGACTCTGACCCTACTGAAACAATTGATCCTGAAGGTTATACAATAACTGATGTAATTAGATCTGAGGCATTACAGATTAATTTAGCAATCAGGTCAGAAAAGGAAAATACTTTTAAAAGAACTTTACTAATAAAGGATGATTGTACTGGTAATGTTATTGCGGAAATATTGATATGGGGTGAGACCGTTGGTGAAGATGAAAGACTAAGAGTTATGACGCAAAATATGGGTTATAATATTTTAGAATCAGATAGTAGTGTATTTAGGGATACTAATATAAAAGAGCTGCTTCCAAATTTTGAAGAAGTAAATTTAAAGAGAAAGGAAATAATGATGGAGGGCTCTAATATTTACCCTTTCATTGGTTCATATAAAGGTTTAATTAATGCGATTAAATTTTTTGGTTATGATACATTAAAAGTTAAAGAATTTTGGAAAAACGTAGATGCTAACTCACCAATGTTTGGAAAGTATATTCAAAGCAGTCCTATTTCAGTTTTTAATCCTACTGTTCAATTAAATGATAAGTCAATTACTTTACCTAATAAAAGATTTAGAAAAACTAGTTTATTTAGTTTAGTATATAGAATTAATGAAATTGTACCTAATAAGTTTGATAGTGAAGATTTACCGATAACTGAAGAGAATTATGATTTTACTATAGAAGAAATTTTAATTAAGCTATTTGGATTAAAGAAAAAACTAGAAAATGAATTCTTACCACTTAATGCTAGGATAAAAGATATAACAGGAGAGGCTGATTTTTTCGGATTGCTTGAGGTTGTAAATACAAACAGTAGAAACAAAAAAGCTCAAATTGTAGCTGGGATAGATACTAGCTTTAAGTTGTCTACTAATGACTGTATCTATATGGAAGATCTTAGGTCATTTAGTTCTTTTTGTTTACAGTCTCCAGCTATAGTTAACCAAGCTATACTTAATTTTTGTAATGCGTATATAGCACCTTTAAGCAGTGGTACTATAGGAAGAAATCTAGTATTAGGCCCATCTTATACTGGTGAAGTTTATCCTCCGCCACCAATAGGACCTGATCCTAACGGACCATTAGGTTTACCGTATGATGGTAATAATATTACTATCGATGGGTTAGCAGACGCATTCCTCGCCTATTTTACTAGATATGCTCCTAAGCTTAGTAAAGTTGGAGCTTGGCCAGATGGTGAATCTTCATATTACTTACCAGATAAACCTGGTATTCCTGTTGGTGCTTTAACAGTTTTAGAGAATGATTCATTTAATAATATAACATGGGACAATGTTGATTCTACTTGGAATCAATTAAATGATGCAAACAAATTTTTTACATTTGATATTGATCCACAAGGAGTATCTGCAGGTGATGTATTTACTATTAATGACCCTGATACAAATACAGGTGCAACTTATACTGCTGTGCTTGGTGATACTGATACTGATGTCGTGAATTCTTTATATAATCAATTAATATCTTTAAAGAGCTCATTTACAGAGCCTTGGGTGTTTTGGGATATTAGTAAAGAAAATATTGTTACTGGTGATGTTATTAGATTATTTGGCCAAAACGTAGATAGGTTAACTATAACATGCCAATCTAGTGTTGGTTCAGTTTTACTGTTTAACCAGTTACCTGGTGAAACTTTATTTACATGGGATGGGATTGAGCGTGGTAATTTTGATGAAATAGAATGGACTATTTATAAAGATGCCACGGATGTTTCACCTTCTTATTATAAGAAAATAAGAGGAACTCTTGCTCAGTATAATAAATTGCCTTTGATATTGCCTTATGTTGGAATTTACAGTGTAGAAATGAAACTTTTTGACTTATATAATAATATATCATCAAATGTTAAAACTGATTTTATTTGTGTTGAGAGTAGAGAAGTAGAATATTCTGGCTGGTATCAAGGAAGAAAAACAAATTATACTTGGTCAAGTGAAGGTAAATATTTATGGAATGATTATGGTTCATTATGGAATTTACCTATAGAGCCTTCTGTAACATGGGATGAGGAGACTCCTGGTTTATATTCTTCATTAGATAGAGTTAATGCTATTCTTAATAATTTTGGGTTAGGTACTTCACCAGATTTTCAATTATTAAATTATCAAGACAGTGGTGCAGCTAGCTTTTCTGGTCCATATAGGTGGGATAATTTAAATACCGGTGGGTGGAATGATACTTATCATCTGTGGTGGGATATGACTAGTACGACTGGAGATACACCAGCATTTTTTCAGTTTGATGAAATAGAACCAGAAACATATCTTAAGATAACAGATATTAGCGGCGAGACAGCAGAGCATTATTTTGACGCTACTATTACTACATTAGCACAGGCCGCTGCAGGTTTAAATGCTAGTACAAATAGAATAATTAATAAATATGTTTATAATGTAGTTTATGATGCGAGTAGCAATCAAAAGTTTGTCCAAGCAGTATGCAGATATTTTGGAGTACATGGAGATTGGACTTATCTTGATATGGTATATACAAATGGAGATAGAGTATGCCCAACTACAGGATCAACCTTTCCACCATTTCCAACTGGTACACCTGTAACTGGATGTCCTAGTATTATATACCGAAGAGGTTTGAGTAAATCAAGTAATCCAACTTGGAGCACCGCTAAATTTATAAATAACGGTAAAACTCTACCGAAAATGACTTGGCTTATGTTTGTGTATGATAAATGTAAGATTCCAGGTAAAGCCAATCCTAGATGGATCATTAAGAATACAACTAATTCTAAGATGGCTGATATATATTTTGAGAGTAAATACTTAACATATCTGTTCAAGGAATCTGGAAAATACGAGATCACCCTTGAACTTACAGATACGAATGGGAATAAATATAAAAAGGGTAGAAATATCCTAGTAATAAAATAGAAAAGAAATGGCAATTAGCGTAACAGAAATTCTTGGAACAGATTCTTTATCAGGATCCAGATTAGTATTGAATGATAACTTCAATATTTTGACCAGTGAAATTAATGCGATGGAGGTTTACTTTAATCCAACCGCAGGAACTATCACCAACCTAAACGATGTAAAAACCGAAGCATTAAGAGTAGGATTAAGTACTATCCTATTAGATATTAATGCATCTACATTTGATGTTTTGACAAACGTCAATATGACAGGTAATTTAAATCTTAATGGTGGTGGCTTGTTTAGAAATGATCAAGACCCACAACCTTTAGATGATACATTTGCAGCAGGTTCACCAATACCAGTAGGTACTAGTACTGCAATACCACCTTATACAATAGAGAGGGTATTTAATACTGATGTAGCAACTCCAGTATCAATATTATTAAATGATGGTGCAATCGGTCAAGAAATATTTTTTGTATATTCTGATGCACAAACAGGTGTAGTTAGTATATCCGGAGCAGTAACTCCATTAGTATTACCAGGTGGTACTAATATTGAGTTAAATGCACAAGGTGATACTGCTCATTTATTATGTGCTGATGATGGTACAGGAAATGGGATTTGGTTCTTAGTAGGTGGAACTGGATATTCAATAGTTTAATAAAAAGAAAAAAGATACATGGCAACTACGCCTTTAATTAAAACACCGCAGGCAGATGGAGGTACATTTTATACCTTCTCTTCCTCAGCAAGAGATCTATCAAAGACACTTAACAATGACGAGCTTAAGTTAGTCTTTTCTAAGTTTGTGCTTTTAAATATACCGGACTTTGATAAATTAGATCCAAATATAACAGGTTCTCTTACCGAAGCTAATTATATGCAGTTTGATACTATTGATGGTATGATTGCAAGTGGAGGTTTAAAAGGCGATCCTAATGTTAATTTAACCGAGAGTCTTCAGAATTACGCGCTGAACTTAGAGGAGATGATTATTAGTGATACCTCATATGATAATACTTTACAGAGGTCTGTTGCTGAAAGGGTATTTTTTAAATGGATGAAAGAGACTGGAGCCATGAGGTTCCGTGCTGCTACTAATTTAGAAAAAAACCCAGGGGTTGCTAAGCCGCTTTTTGTAGAAGAAGATTCTATAAATACAGCAACACAGCAATATAACAGAGTAGTAAAATATGTAGGTGATATTGATATTGTAAATAATGTAGATAAAGCAGGTGAAGCTTATACAGAACTTTATATTAATGTACCAACTGAAGTAGGAGGAACACCAACTATTCTATTTGATTCTATATCGGATGCAAATTATCAACCTAGCTTGATAATATCAGGTAAAGGACCAAACGCTGAGTTTATTCTTGGAAGAAATGCAGCAACAGTACATCCACAAGGTTTGGATATTAAAGCATTTTATGACTATGATAATGCTTTATCAGGTGGTGGTCCTGCTGGTTATACAGATCCTAATGCAAATTGGATGAATGAACCTACGCCTCCAGTAAATTTAGATTCTTATTTTACTGAACCTACTACTTTTACTAATCCTACAAATGTTTTTATAAAAAAATATCCAGCTGATTATGGTTCTCCTGTGGGTTATACTGGATCTGCGTATATTAGATCAGAGTTAGATGGAATTTCAGTTGACTTTACTCCTAATGATTATGAACAAATTGTAACTGACCCAACGATTTCTACTATATCTCAATTTAATGGAACCGATTTATCTAGTACTTTTGAATTTAATGCAGTTTTAGTTTATTATGATTTAGTTGATACTAGTAATACCGCAAATACTGTTACTAATTTATATGGTATTTTATTAGTAGACAATGTTACACCAACGACAGATGGTGGTTATATTCAAAGATACCCTAAATATAAACCTAATAAAGTAACAGGGCAAAACGGTAACAGTTATGGATTTAAAATTAATTTACGATTTGATGCTTCACCAGGAACAGCTGGGATTGACACAATTGTCAATGACTATAATACATTTTCAATGCAGCTCTTCAGTGAAGCAACTGCACAATTACAAGAATCGGCTAAAATATTCCAATCTCAACAATTAGAAATTTCTGAATTAGATCAAAAGGTTCAAGGGTTAGAAAATCAAATTACTAATGTAGCCGATGTAACTTCATTACAAGCACAAATCACAAGTGTACAAAATCAATTAGACAATGCTAACCTGGCTTTTGCAAATGGTACAGTTTTATTAGATCTTATTGCTAAAAACTCAGACGAGATACAAGGATTAGCAAACGGCAACGTACCTATTACATTGCAATATAACACTGATGTAGTTAGGCAAGGTACTGGGATTACTATAGATACTAACACGCCTAATCTAATTACTATTTCTTTAGCTGCGCAAGAATATAATTTTATGGTGCCTTTTGATAAAGATGAGGTTCAAATAACTAATAGTAATAAACTAAATTTAAATCAAGCAAGACCAGAAGTGTTTACTGAATTAAGAACTTATACTAATATGTTAAGATTAGATACAGTTAATGAGGCTGGTGGGGACTTAAATATTTATATTGATGATACCAACATACAATGGAAAACTGGGCAGATCGTGAGGCTAGCATTTAACAATAATTTAAACATAGGCTCAAGGAATATCAGAGTGTGGACAGATTCTCCAAGTAGACTTAATAATGGTTCTTATGGGATGTCTATGGGAGTTATTCCTAATGCTGATGTTTCAGATAGACCAATTATTGAATTTATATGCACAGAGCAAGGTGTCTTAAATTTCGTATATGATATAATTAAATAAATAATAAAAGAAAGCAAAAAATAAATGGCTGAAAACAATTCAATATCGACAATGCTGCCGGAGCTTCTTAGGCTTTTTAATAATTCATTAGAAAGTTTTGAGAAGGTTAACCAAGCCATTACCTCTAGTAATGAGTCTGTAACTATTAATATACAAAATAATAATGGCACTAACTCTAGAGTAACTATACCAAGTTTTGGTTTTCTTAAAAACTCGGTTGATAGATTACAATCTAATATTGATACAATCACGAATGTAAATGGTAGCAATAGTTCAATTAGATTAGCTGATGGTACATTTAGAAAATTAGTATTAGCAAAATTACCAACAGAGGCACAGGATTTAAATTCCATAAATTCTATTGAAAATTTTAACATTAAACCTAACTGGTTTTTTGAAGAGTTAATTAATCCACTTCTTTATGTATCATTTGATTTAACTGGCCAAGTTCCTATTGACACAGAGAGGGCTATTATCCAAAGATATATTTTAAATACAAATACTCAGACTAAAGTTAATTATTTTAATGATAGCTTTGAAGGTAGAGCTGATATTAATTATAATGACTTTTTAAAAGAAATAGTTGAAAGAAATATTTCATATGTTTTGGATGAGGCTGTTGTTGATTTACCCCCGAGAGTAAAAAGATATACTGGTAATTTTAGCGTATTAAGAATATCAGATGCTACTGTTACTGAGGAAATAAACGGTGCTAGCGTCACTTCACAAAGAAAACAATATAAACTAAATAAGATATTTTACACTGACTCAGAGGCTGATTTTGATGATACAGTTCAGCTATCTGTTGGTGATAGTTTAGAGGTTATTAGCAATCCTATTAATACAAGATATAGGGTTACTAAAGTAGATTCTAGTATTAATACAGTCATATTACAATTAGTTGAAGGTGGGGAACCAATACGAATTGGTGCTGATGTTTTAAAGATAGCATCTTCATTAGAAGATAATGTACAAGTTGATGTTACTGTAGGATTTAACGAAAGGTGTGTAACTTTTGTTAAGCCTATTGATCCAGATTCTAAAATCCCTTCTGTTAATTGGTCACCAGGTAGTGCCTTTTACACAAATACTTTAACTACGTTAAATGCAGGTGGTGCTGAACAAACATTAGCAGAATATTATCAGCAGAGCGCAATTGATTTTGGATCAATGTTACTTTCTTTTGCTGATGATAAAATTCCAACAACGAGAGAAGGTATTAAGCCTAATGCTCCTACTGTTAATGCAGAAGATTTTGCAGTCAAGCTTATTAACGCGCAAGTTAGCGATTCACCTGCAATAATAGAACTTAGTGATTTAAATAATCAAAAGAACACTATAGAATCTACGCTGAAGGAATTAGATGGTTCAATTTCACAAAGCAGAGCTAAAATACAAACAACTAATTATTCAACTGAGGTTGAACGAGACGCAGATATAAATGCTCTACAAGGATTAATTACAGAGAGATCATCACAGGCAGAGTTATATTCATCTGTAGTAAAAGAAATAAATGCTAAAGCTAAAGATAATTCAGTTTCTAGTATTTCACCTAAATATAGAGCTAGAGGTTTTTGGGCAATGCCTGAGGAAAAGTCAACCCCATCAACTGGTTTACAATCTATAGTTAAATTTAAAATAAGATACCGATATTTATCTAATGACGGTGCAGCTAATCCAGTTGATCAGTTTACATTTACTGATGGTTCTGGTAAAAGCCAAGGTGCGTTTTCTAATTATAATATTATAGAAAGTACACTAAGACCTAGATTAAAGGATCCGATAACTGGTGTATATCAGTGGGTAGATATTGATGCTGATAACGCAGATTCAGTTAATATTAATCAATTAGATATACCTATAAGAAAGGGCGAACAGGTAGAAGTACAAGTAAAATCTATCAGTGAAGCAGGATGGCCATCGAATCCGATAGAAAGCGATTGGTCAATTGCAACTATAATAGCATTTCCTGCTGATCTTAGTTCCGATAATGCAGTAGAAGCTATAGTTAATCAAAACCAACAGGATTTAGCAAAAGTTTCACTAGAACAAGATCTTGATGAATTAGGAATACAAGAACACTTAAGTAGTTCATTTGTAGCAAACGAAACTTATTTTGCACATTCATCACCAGTAATTGCATCAGGATTTTTATCTGAAAACCAAACACCTATTGATTTATTTAGTAAATTAAATGAAATGCAAGCTAGGTTAGATGAGTTCTCTGAAATATTAAGAAATGCACAAGGTGAATTAGTTGTAACTTTAATTGATGATCAAGGTAATGTTACAAATCTTAATAGGAATGCAGTAACTAAAGTTTTTGCAGGTTTCTATTCACAGGAGGTATCCAACTTAGACGATCCTCGTGGAGCTGTTATATCCAAAACATTTTTTATTAATTTAGCAAACCGAGAACAAACCGGCTTAAGGTTAGTTTCAAGAATAGCAGGTAACCGTCAGCGAATGGTTAAACAATCAGAAAATCCTAATTACTCAGTAAGTGAAGTTACTGGTGGATCTGTAATTTTACCTGCAACATATTCATGGTTGGACAACAGCGCTAGTAACCAAAGTAATGGAATTGCTACATATAAGACTGATGATTCTGATTATAATACAATTAGAAAATATGATTTAACCCCTATACTTTTAACAAACCCTACTATTAATGGTTCATGGAGATATGGGCAAACAACATCTATTTCACCGTTTCAATCTACACAGAATAAAAATCAATTTATAAGTAGCAGATTTAGCGATGTTTCATCCGAAGAGGATTTTTATAGTTATAAAAACATTGATGGTGATTATACATTTAATTTGGATACTGCTGAAAACTTTTATGGGAGAACTTCGTATATTAATGTGGCTACTGCAGGTCAGTTTATTTGGGGTGGTGGTTTTGATCCAAATGATGGGTTACCTACTACCGATGTTCAATATGATAATTTAAATTCTAGTGATACTATAGAGGTTCAAATAACTCATCCATATATACAAAATTTTGATACCTACAGACAAGCTTACATAAATTTAACTGGGGATTCTGTTACATTAGGGGCAGTAGGTTCAGGGCTGCCAACAATTTTTCAAGCAAATTGTACATCAGGTGGAAACGGTACTGCAAATATAGTTTTTAGGCATTCTAAGTTTATCCCTTTACAATCTGATGAAGCTTATGGCAAGCAACAAGCGATTTATTTAAACGAAGATGTTTTAGATTTAGCAGCTATGTCTACAGCTTCAGCTTTAGCTGGGCAGACATGGCTGTCTGGACAAGTACTATCAGCAAGCCCTTCTATTACAGCAATCGGGGCACTAGGTAATCCTTCAGATCCTAACTTAGTAAACGATGGAAAGGGTTATGAGAGAAATGTAAAAACTTCATTTGACGCATTTGATCAATATACTTTAGGTGAAAAATCATGTGGATCATATTTATTTATGTCTAGTGATGATCATCAGGGTTTACAAATAAACGGGGATTCTATACAGTCTTCGGCTATTATACAATTTGGACAGCAAAATGCTGTTAATATACCTGTGGTATTTCAGTATAGAATGACTGACTATTTTGGAACCGGTTCTGGTAGTAGTGGAGGATTAGGAAATGTTGCAGGTAATAATACTGGTGCTACTGTCAATGTTACTTATTCTAAAAAAATAGGATTTGATATTTATCCTAATAATCAAGATGTTTATCAATATGACATTGAAGTATTTGCTAAGTATAGATCGGATAACCTTAATATTGATGTATTCCCATCCAAGACAGTAACTAAAGGCTTAAGTGATTTAGAAAAAGTATTAACTAAGTTAAGCCCATCTGTAACTGCAACGAGAGTTAACCAGGTAGTTAAAACAGGTGGTGTAACTGGTGGTGGGGTTAATCGAGGTTTTTCAGGGGTTGCTGTTGATGCTATTCCTTAGGCATTTGATTTTTCACTCCTTTCATTGTGAATAAATAAAAAAAGTGAAAATTAAATAAATGGAAAAACTTTTTGATAAGTCATCATATAGTGTTGTTCGAACTAATCCTAAATTAACAGGTAATGTAAAGCTTGTTAGTAATGGGCAAGATTTGTACTTGGAATCTTTTAGTGCTAATGTTGAATTAGCTTCTTCTACGTTTAAAGCATTTAAAATAGATGGGACAGGAACATATGACCGCGATGTTTGGCGTTTCTTTCAAGGTGGAAAATTTCCATCTAATTTAGCTTATGAAGTGTTTCAAGAATACCGGGATGTGTCTGTATTATCACAGTACCAAAACCAGTTTGAAATGTTTTATTCTGCAGGTACTAGGTCGGTTTCATCTAATTCATATTCTGAAGATCTAGGAATACTGGCTCCTATATGGTTAAACGAACAAATTCCTAATAATTTTGTTATTTTTAGAATTGATAACCCAGCGGCTGTTAATAATATTAATGCAGCCTTACAAAACGAGAATTATCTAAATGCACAAACATCAGCAGAGTTTACTAAAAATGTATTAGAAAATTGTACAGCAATTAAAACTTTTGATTTAACGTCTAACAGTTTATTAGGATCATATATTAGAAATTATAGAAACCAGGAATCATTCCCTACATCACCGCTAAATATTTCATGGAGAAAAGATGAACCTATACAGTGGGCGGGGATTAATTATAGTAAGGGAGGGTTTACACAGTCGGGTAGTTTTTCATATGACGGCTTAGTTACACAAGATACTACTATTATAAATAATGAATTCTTTTTTACTGAAGGGTTTGAAAGAAACAATGTATTATTAGCAAATTTAATTAATATGGAGTTTTTATTCTCCGATGAGAATGCTGAGGATTATTCTATTAATAGATATTTTGGATTATATGTTAATGAGGTAGAAGAAGGACTGTTTGATATATCAGGGGAAGGGTTTTATAAAAATACTGAGAAAACTCAATTACCTAAAATTAGTACTATAAATGAAGTTTCACAAGAACTTAACACCCCGTTTGAAATGACAAACACAAATGGTGTGCTTATTTATTTAGATCCTGCTAAAACAACTACAGTTACAGGAATCCCAACCCCTACTAGAGTAAATGAGGTTGAATCTATTTTTTATGTAAAAGATAAAGACAATAATTTTCACACTGTTAAAAAAGGATCCCAATGGGGAAATAATCAAATAAGAATATTCGATACTAAAATTGATATATCAAAATTTGCTGGATTTAAAAATCCAGATACTTATGCTAATGCTAAAATTTTAAATCAGAAAGGAAAGTCAACATGTTACTTTAAAATTATTTCTGAAATAACTGATGGTTCCACAATTACCTTTTATGACGGAGTTGGGTTAACAGGACAGATTGCAGCCAGTGCTGCTGCGTCGCCATTACCCGGTAAAAGTAATGGTCAATTTTTTAATCCAACCGGTACACCTAATGAAATTGCGATAGCCATTACTTCAGCTATAAATAACGGAATATCAGTTGAAGAAAGATTTTTTACAGCCACGTATAATGATGATGTTGTGTATATACAGTCTAGATTTGGTGGAACTAGATTTAATAGACTTAGCTTTGAAATAGATTATTTATCTTACCCAACACTTGTAGATGAAATTCAAACATACCCAGTTACTTCTAGTATAACACCTAGACAAGATTTTGTAGGAGGTAACGATGTTAAAGGATCATTGCTTAAAGTTGCTAATGGTGACCAGGATAGGTTTAGTATTGGTAATTATATTCAATCTAAAGATGGTTTTGCACAAATTCAAAACTGGGTCCCATACTTAAATGATCCTATTAAAAATGATAGTGGAAATATCATAGGATATGAAAATGTTAATGATTTTGTGATTATAACTTTAAATGATAATCAAATAAATATTACTAGGAGTGGACAAGTAGCCTTATATTCTGATTATAGATCTTCATTTGGTAGATTTTCTATATTTCCAATTAGAGATTTTGATTTTGATTTTTATAGTGAAATGTATAGCCAATTAGGCGAATTGAGTTACGAACATCGACAATATAACCAAACAAACTCGGGTGGTGATTATATTAATATAAGTGCCAATCCTGAAATTAGAAGCTTTTATTCTGATGGCGGCTTTTCTAAGTTAATTGGTTTGCTTAAGGAGTCAGACCCTGACAAAACATTTGATACTATTATTAAGTCTGAATATAATAGGTTAGAGGAAAACTTTTTAAAGCAACAAGCTGTGGCATCTAGAGTAATTCCATATATTAATAAATGGTCGTGGTTAAATGATGGTAAAAATGTTAGGAACTTACCGTATAGTTTAAATTTAAGTGAGGCGTTTGGTCAAAATAACTTTGCTCCATCTAAATACTCTATAGGACAAGAACCACAGGGGTTTACTCATGAATGGTATTATCTGTGTGAGTTTCCATATTACTTTAGTAATGAGGCAATTAAAAGTTCATGGAGTTATGTAGACACTGCACCAACTGATACTATAGAAGAAAATCCTTTTACGGGAGCAGTATATACACCAGGAACGTTTCAAAAAGTAGACCAAGATTATTTTAATGATTATTTTATAATAGATAAGTTTACTTCTGGTGGTAATATTAATCTTATAGATAGGCAATTAAGGTATGGTAGATTTAGTGGAGGTGATGAAAAGAATTTTGCCGAAACTTTTTTGAGAGGGGTAAGAATAATAGCTAAGCCTAAAGCCAATCCGGAAATAAGACCAGACTTTAATGCAAAATCGTTAAAATATATTAATGATGGAAGATTTAATGAATATAGGTTTTCAGTAATGCTTATACCTAATGCACCAGACAAACCTGAAACTCAGATTAAATTTATTAAAAATGATAAATGGAAAACTGTGGTTATGATGATTTTCTTAACTCTAGAAAATGGTTGTATAAATGGTGTTGGTGACCAAAGTATAGACAGAACTACACTATATTCATATGAAAGTGATTATGAAGTTTACCCAGCTGGGAATCCTAATGCATGTGAACCAATTCCAAATATGGCACCACCACCAGATTTTGTATTTGAAGATGGTGTAGTACAAGGTGCTATAAGTTTTTCAAGTACCACAACTGACATAGGCTTAAATTCATATGTTGTCCAAGGAATAAATGATATAAATGGAAACCCTCCTCGATTTTTACGGGACATTACTATAGGTAGTAGTGGTAATTTTAATGACATTGAATTTGTAGTTGGTTCTGATACTTATGTAATTAGTGGAATATCTAGAGTAATATCAGATAGCCAGTTTCTTGCAACAATAAATAATATAACGAAAAACGGGATGGTACATGTACCAGGTGGACCAACACCAACTAATTTAACGCTATCACAAGTTTCATATTCATCTATAGGCGGTGGCTTTAATGCATATACAACAAGACTACGTGATATTGGTTTTGCTACTATATTTAAAAATGTAAACCAAGGAGATCCGTCAATTGAATATGAAACTATTGATAAAGACGGTAATAGAGTATTAGATAAAAACGGGGAGATTGCCCAAACTTTTATTATAGAGCTTAGGGCACAGGCTGATATTTTAAAATCTATATATGTAGGAGTTTTACCTGACCCAGCTAAACCTACAGTCTTTAACTTAACCGATGTGATTGGCTATGATCTTTCATTACAAAAGAAGCCTAGAATTTCACCAATTGGTAGACATGCAGGATATTACCAGCCTACGTCATTACCAATAATTAGTTTTAGGGATCCTTATTTAAATGTAGATTTTTCTACATTACCTACCGATAGTGCTTATAAGCTTAAAGTATTGGAATTATGCAGATATTTAAATACTCAATTTAATGCTGGAGATGTTGAAAATTTTGGACAAATAAAAAATCTGTTTTATCATAAAGTAAATGAAGAAGATCCATCAACGGTGTTGGAACTTTCTGTTGATAGTGCATACTTAAGTTTATACCCGTTAATTAATGAGGTAGGTATTACTAAGAGGGATTTTTATTTATGGTCATCTAATTGGGAACCTGCTTATTTTAGAAAAAGTATTGATAAATCTTTAATTGAATCTATTATTGGAACTAAAGCAATGACAGAAAAAAAATCATTCTTTGGCTCAAAGTATTTAAAAGTACCACAGCTTATAGAATTAGAAACATTTTTACATTCGCCGTTTGAAAAGGATGCTATAAAACAACCAAGTTTAATTGATGGCACATTTATGACTCAAGAAAATGATACTTCGGTTATATTTTATACATTTATACAAAAAAGACTCATTGAATATTTATTTAATCCAATTAAAGAACAGTTTAAGAAATACATAAAAGATGAATTTAGTTTTGGTGATACTAATACACTAGACGATGATGTGGAAAGATACATAACTCAAAATATATTACAATTATATAAAATTTCAAATATAGATTTTTATGTTAGTAGTACTAGAAATAAAGCACCATTAAATTACACAACAGCCCAATTAACTAATTCTGAAAAAGTTTCGGCTGGTTTATCCATTAATACTGGTGTAGGTTCAAAAAAGCTAAATACAAACCCATTTGATGTTAGCCTAATATATAACAAAAGGAATGGTTTTACTGAGTCGTTTGGGTTGAGTATTACTATAATTAAAAAATAAAAAATTAAAGATGGCAATTACCATACAAGATCTACTTGCATCTGATACTATTTCTCAGGCAGTTGATAAAATTAATTTTAACTTTGATCAATTACTGTTAAACGGTGGTGGCCCAGTAGGACCTCCTGGACCATTAGGACCATCCGGCCCAATAGGAGGAAGAGGAGAAAGAGGGTCCGAGTGGTATGAAGGTACTGATAATCCAAATGTAACACCACCAGGCCCGGGGATAATACCATTACAATATGATAAGTATTTACGAGATGATGGTCAGGTTTGGGAATATACAGGATTAACTTGGTTTGATACTGGAATTAATTTAACTGGTCAGACTGGACCGCAAGGTAGTGCTGTTGGATGGGGTCAATTTGGTAATGATGGGTCTGGAAATTATGTCGCGGTGAATGACAATGTTTCTTACCCTTCTTTATTTTCTGCTCCTGATGAATTTGTAACAACGGAAAACCAAGGGGTACCAGTAGCATCATTCGGTATAGCTAGCCCAAGTGATTCAAATCCTGGGATTTTAAATAACAAATTTCAAATAACATCTGCTCTTGCAGGTGCACTTGACTCATCACTTCTTTCAGTACTAATTAGGCAAGGTGATGCCGGTTCTAGCGCAATAAAGTTTATGGGAGGTGGTTTAACTCCATCTTCACATTATGAACAAAATAATTTAGATAACTTATCATCAATAAGCTTAGGAACTGATGATACTTTTACTGTTAGTGTACCTAAGGCAGGGACTGTTGGTGATTCAAATCAATATACTGGATATATTGTAGATGCAGCAAAAAGAGGGCATCAATATAGAGCAGGGAATGGTATGTTATTTGAAACTGGTACAAAGGGAGCATTAGAAATTGCTGGTGATAATAGCAATGTTACATTTACATTAGCAGCTTTAACAGGCTCGACGGTTCCAACATTTACAGTTAACACTTTAGGTGCTGCACTGTCACAAACAAAATCTACGTTTGGGCCTGGTATTGGTATATTAGCCACAAATCCTGTATATACTGGCGGGGTTAGATTTGACGTTGATACTTTTGGAGTTGCTGCAAATTCAAATATTAATCTCTTAAGTGATGATTCAATAACATTAACAGTAAATCCTAACAACATAGGCCTAAGTACAAGCAATGCATTTATTAGTACCACCGTTAATCCTATAGATATTACATCTGTTGGTGGTGGTAATATTAACATAGCTACTAATGAAGCGTTAGCAGTTGCCGGTAATATTAATATAGATAGTCACGCAAGCGGTACAACTAATATAACTAGTGAAAACCAGGCAAATATAATTGTTGCTGATCCTGGTAGTCTAGGATTTGGTAGTATTATTGTATCAAAAACGGAGATGCAGCTACTTGCAAGTGGAACTGGTAACTCAGGTGTTAACTTAAAAATAAACTCCAACTTTTCAGGCCAAAAAATACAATTAGGGCTAGGGGCAGTAAACTCTAATGGTGCTATTGAAATAGGTAGACCTTTTACAACCCCTGCTGATTATCGAACTAACGCTAGTATTACATTAAATTATACCAATACTACAAGCCCGGGTGTTCAAGACGATTTAATAAGTATTACAGGTAGAGTTGCATTTTTGCTACAGGGATTTGCAGCAGGTACCCCTCATACTACTTCCACTATATACGTAGATACCGGGTCAGCTTATTATCCAACAGGTTCAACAATTAAACTAAACGGTGACCCTAACGCGTTCCTAAATCCTGGCGTGATACAAGAAGCTTGGCATGATTTTACTAACTCATCAGTAATTGTTGGAAAAGGTTTTGCTACTGTTTCTGCACCCACTTTACAACATGGAATCTTCTTTAATGATGATGAAAACTTTCCTCAGAATGGAACATATAATCCAGCTGGTGAAAAGTTTAAGGTTGATAAGAATATGACTAAGGTTAGTAACCGAATGATATGGGGTGGAAAGAATGGGATATCCGATTTAGGAACAGATAACATAACAGCATCCGGTGGACGAATAGACTGTTTTGCGACTGTAATGTCCAATGCTGACATAGAAGTTGCTAGCCCATTTCTTAGAATAATGGTAGGCCCTTGGAATGTGGGCGCTTATAATTATATTAACTATATAAACGGTGGTTTGTATAGCCCTGGGAGTGCCGGGATGGATTTTACCTTTAGGTTACTTCCTCCTCCGGGGGATTGGGCAAGTGGACAAAGACTTCATGTTGAACTTCTTTCAGTTACTGGTCATATCGCAGTAAGTTCTCCCCCACCTTCTACATCCATTCCACTTATGGCTAACATTAATTTAAGAATGAAGCATGCACAGCGTATCCAAAATGGAGGTAATAGGTATAGTAACCCTATTGGAACTGGCAACGTTACCACTGCGCAGTTTCCCTCACTAAACCAACCCCCGCGATGGTTTAGAGTTAACTATACATTACAGTGGAGTGGTTTCGAAGAAACTTTTGTGAACGGTAATACTACAACTGGGCCTGTTTTTAATAATGATTTTACACCAGGTTGGTCATTAGTAGCACCACCGATATTCCAAAAAGGGTACCTTTCTGGAGGTAACTCTAACGGTTCAGTAATGTCCACTTACCTAGGACCAGGCATAGGTACTAATGAATATACGATCGCCACACCATAAAATAATATAAATATTAAAGAGAATGACAAAAAAAGAAAGAAAGGAATTAGCAAGTTTTATAAATAGGTATAAAGAAATTGAAACTTCTATTGAACTTATGCAAAAGAGTATAGTTAGTCTTGCTGAAAAAAGAGATGACCTCTTTGATGAATTAGATCAAATGAAAGGTAAAGAAAAAAAATTCATGAATAAGTTAATAGAAAGATATGGAGAAAGCAACGTGACTCCATATAAGCTAAAAGAAATTTATGAAGAAGGTTTATGATAATACTAAAAAACATAATAGGAATACTTACTGATCCTAAAAACACTAGAATGTTTTTGTTAGGTGGTATTGTAGTGCTATGTATTTTATTATTTAGACAGTGTGAACAGACAACTTTAGCGAAAGGTGAGGCTAGTAGAATTACTAATAATTGGAAAGCTTCATTAGATACAATCCAAAATTACGTAGATAAGGACGGTAATTCTATTGCTCAGATAAGAGCATTAAATTTGTCATTAGATGAAATTAAAGGTGAGTTAAAATTTGAAAAAAATAAACCGCCGTTAACTATTATTAAAACTGAAACTGTAATTAAAGAAGTTATTGTAGAAGTTCCTGTTATTATATTAGATACGGTAGTGAATACTGTTATTGGTGATTTTAGTTCAGCTTTAACATTTTCAGATAAAAAAGAATGGGGCAAAAGTTTTAGAGCTATTGATGGATTAATACCTTATGAAACTACTGATAGTCTTATAACTTTTGGAAATGCTAATATTGAATTACAGCAAAACATATTTTTAACCGCGTCATTGATAAGAGATAATAAAACAAAAGAATTATTTGTAAATCTTTTAACCGATTATCCTGGTACTACATTTAATAGTGCTGAAGGGATATTGATTAATCAAAAGAGTAAAGCATTTAAAGGTTTACAATATGAAAATAGAAAAACATTAGGCCTTGGTTTACAACTAGGTGTTGGTTTAACTGGAGATCAGATTAGCCCATACGTAGGTATAGGTTTAAATTATACACCAAAGTTTTTACAATGGTAAATAAATAAAAAGAATGGAATCATCTAAGTTTTTACAAATAGCAGACGGTATATTACTAGAGTATATTTACACTAGCCAATCTGATCCTACTGAATTCGATACGACTAATTATCCTATTGAAATTATGAGGGATGAGCATACTGGTGGAAGCTACCTTTTTAATACAGAGAGTGTAGCTTTGGAAATGGGGAATTATAGAGATATATCTGTTGCTTCTATTAATAGCAACAATACACAGTATGCATATTTAGATACTGATGTGGGTGTACCTTATAATGATTTTGATCCACTATTAACTGATAGTGTTAATTTGCTACAAACATTTTCTCCTCAGCAAGATATTGCATACGATAAAATTAGAGTTCATTTTATTGCAGGTTTTACTTTTACTGGTTATGATGGAATAATATTTGAAACATTAGTACCTAGAAGAGATGGCGTGCTTCTTAACTTATCTTCTATTAATTTTCTTACAACTGATACGCCTGTATTTAATCCTGATCCTGTTTTAATAAACGATAAGCTCTATGCTAGTTATATAGAGTGGAGAGTACCTTCATTATATTTTATGAATAATGAATTTCAGGCTGCTGTATCAAATGGCTTAGGTTATAAGTTAACAGAGGGGCAAGGGTTTTTAAGTACACCAACTATTACCTTTAAAGCAACGGGTATTTATAATACTACTGTAGATAATGGTTATAGTTATTATGATGTTGAAGAAATAAATGCTGCAACCTTCCCAAGCAGAGATATATACGATGAAGTGTACGCGGAGGTTAAAGAATCGGATGGTGGGGATTATTTTGAACTAAGTGGGCAAGTAACAGGCTCAACCTTTTCTAATTTTATAAGTCAATTAAATGCGGCTTCAGGTGGTGCTGATAATGTAGTGTTTCATGAAATTAATGTGAGTGAACAAATTAACACTAACTTTATTAAAACAAGCACGCAAGTATTTACACAAACTACTAACTTTGATGAACCTATTTTATTTAGGCCTATAATTCTTAACAGTGCAATAGCTGCATCTTTTTCTATTAATTATATGTTAAGAATTTATAATCGCTCAGATAATACACAAATAGTAAAGGTTGCTAAATTGACTTCATTTGATGTAAATAAATATGGTAGAAGATTAATGAAAATAAATTTAGGAGTTGTGCCAACCGTAGCTAATGTATATAATCAAATAGCACCAGATGCTGGTGAAAATATTATAGTTAATAATGGAGGTGCAGGAAATGCACCTGGTCAAACTAGTACACAGATTGTGGAGCAATTAGTTGTAAAAACTAAATATGTTACTTCTTTCAGAGATAGAATAAATGTAAAGGCTGCAATTTCACCAGCAAAAATACAAACAATAACAGAAACCGATGGCAGCGCAACAGAATAATTCAAAAAGTATATCAGCAACTAATACTAATAAACCTAAGGTTACTACAAAGCCTTTAGGGGTTCAGAGTAATATATCAGTTACTAAGGAAGAGTCGGAATATTTTAAAAGATTTACTTCTTTAAACCCTAGTGCAGAACCTTTACCACAAGGTGATGGTGTTATTAGAATATCACCATTTGATGATTATGTTATTTTTACACTATTTGATGAAACTTCTGAAATAAGACCAAGTAGTTCTAACTCTAAAGCAATACCTGGTATTTCTTCGTCAGCTGATGATGTTATTAATACAACAGATACACCAATAGATCTTAGCAATGTTGGAACTTTAACATTAGTATTTGTGGGTGAGAATGATGAAATAAGAGTACCTAATTGGACACAAGTACAAGAAGTAGACCTTTCGCAAGGACAAGTTTTGTTTAGAATAAGTAAAGAAGATTCAAAAAAGATTTTAGCATTAGATAATCAAAATTTTTATATTTCTACTAGAATGGAAGATGAGAATGGTGTAAGTGACGAGAGCGTGCTGTATACTGGAACATTTTTAAATTTACAAGATTCGGTGCAGCAAAACATGACGGATAAACTAAACGCTCAAGCATTACTATATTCTAGAGATTTAGCAGGTAAGCAAAGAATTATAAATAATTATAAAAAAACATTAGCTGAAATGATTTCATTAGATGAAGATCAAACTGCAACAATATCTGGACTAGAAGCATCTAATTTAGAATTAACTAATGAGCTGGCTATATTGACTGAGCAGCTAGGTTCTACTGAGTCAGAGTTAGCCTTAAAGAATGCTCAATTAATAGCACAGCGAGCAGAGAGATTAAAAAAGAAAAGGTCTCAAATAAGGGCATTAACAAAAAAAGCAGCAGGATCTACCAAAGCAAAACAGATAAGATATAATAAACAAGCAGCAGGATTATTACAAGAGTTTAATACATCTAAAAACCCAATATTTACAAAACCGTTTACTAGTGACTTTAACCTTGAAATAGAATAATTAATAAAAAATGATATTAAGCGCAAGAAATAATCAGTTTAAATTTGAATTCCCTAGAAATTTTATACCTAAGGAAATTTCAGATAAGTATAAGCCATACTTAAATAAGATGCCAGGCTCTATGATTAAAGAACCTATT
>Ga0129327_10000361_pt1 | contig 27396 bp, 26 predicted proteins | sample CPBDNA_6_FD_111799 | JGI IMG/M metagenome (GOLD analysis project Ga0129327, IMG submission 111799) | Freshwater to marine salinity gradient microbial communities from Chesapeake Bay, USA - CPBay_Spr_31_0.8_DNA | ecosystem: Environmental > Aquatic > Marine > Coastal | place: USA: Chesapeake Bay... | reverse complement strand
TGGGGATGAGCTTGACCAGGGCGCACCCTACCGTGCGAACACAACCATCCGACGTGGGAGGCATCGGTTGCTCACCTCTCCCAGTGTGACAGTGAAAACCGATTCTATCTGACGCAAAAAAAAAAAATCGCTTCGGTACCGAAGCGAAAGCGAAAACGGATAAGGAGATAAGCTCATCGGCACGTCGACGCAGGCGGTCAAACGAAAGCTGGACGAGACCGAACAGAAGCCAAGCCTTTCGGATTCTTTGGTAGGTATCCTGGACATGATGGTGACGCATCCTGATGCGCACCTGTTCAAGTTCGCGGGCAAGAACCAAGTACACCCAGAGCGACGCGCTGACGTGAAAGCACTCGCTCTCCTCGCGTTCGACGACAGCCTCCAGCACATGCTCACACTCCGTGATAAGTGCACCAAGGAACAGAAGAAGTGCCCGCACCCTGTCGTTCTGACGGAAGGCGACAACTTTGAAGACGGACAAGATGGCCGGCCGTGCTCGCCCTTTTCCACTCTCGCCCTGCAGTTCGCCGTTCGCTGTGTGCAGGAGGGTTTTGAGAAGACCGCACTTGTGATCGTGCGCAAGCAGGAACCTTTGTACTCGGCCGCGTTTGTGCAGAACTGGCAAACCGCCCTCGAAGCGCTGGATCCCAGCCGCGTCTTCTTCGTCACTCTTCCCGACGATCCTGCGGTGTCGTGGAAGTGGGAGAAGAAATCGACCTTGACGTTCCAACTCGCGCACCGTATCTACTTCATCGGCACGAGCACGTACGACGAGCACAAGTACAAGACGGATAAGGAGGGCAACTTTGTGTTGAAGGATGGAGAGAGGGTGTCCACCACAGGGTACTCGCACCTCCTCGCGATTCAGAATAAGAATATGGAAGTGCGCGACGAGGTGACGCTCGTTGACCTGTAGAGCGAACGCATTGGCACTCGCGCGGCGTCTGCGTCCGTGTGGTCAGAAAAGCGATGAGTGTAGTATTGGGTACTCAAAACACGTACCTTACAACCTTACAAACATACAACATTGATAGTCTGTGACGCGAATTTCAATAAATATCGCACACCATACGGCAAACCACCAGAAGACTCTGTGCCGAATTCCTCTTCACGATCACCTCCACCCCGACCTGATTCGCGCGCTGAATCAAGGGGTGCATCAGCCGATGGCTTGAGAGTTTCGACTTCTCAACCTTCAACACCACGCTGTGCGACGTGTTGACGGCGTTGCGCTTTTGGTGGCCGGGGAAGACGCGCATATTGTTGACCGGGAGCGTGAGAGAACCCAGGAAACGCGCCATGGACGTGAGACGTTGGAGGCTCTCGCCGTTTCCGCCTCCACGCCACTCTTGGAACAGGTCGTGCGTCTCGTCGCACGTTTTCGTGTCGGCAAAAATGCTCAGGATCGTGATGTTGTAGTTGGAACGGAACACGAGGCGGTTGCGAACAAAATCGCTGGGTCGCGCTTGAGCGTTGTCGATCTCGAAACCTCGAGGCATGCTGCGTCTGATCGTCTGGTTCGTCTGGTTCGTCTGGTTCGTCTGTTCAGGTTTGGCCACAGTCTTACGACGTGAAGGACGAGAACGCGGACGCCCTGCGGAGTTGGCGACGTCGCCGTGAGTCAGGGCGACGTGAGGGCAGTGGGAATCAGAATCTTTCTCGTGTTTCACGCGTTCACACGCTCTCCAAGCACACTCAACTCAGGAGGCACGATGCAGAACGACGACGTCCCGGGCGGCAAGCGAAAGAAAGTGGAGACGCCAACACTTCTGGACGCGGGAGCCAAGTCCGTGCTCGAGCAAACCATACGCTCAAACCAGCACATCCTGAAGGAGATCATCGCTGCTGATCCAGGCATCTTGCGAGAGCTGGCCCAGGATAAGATCTTCTTGGCCAGTCTCGTACAACACGCGGAGCATCCTTCGATCACTCGCCCATGCGACGAGTTGGAGACGGTGTGCGTGATGCGCTGCGAGGAAGAGGCGGAAAGCATCGAGTGCGTCACTGTCCTCCTCAAGGATATGCCTGGCTTCATCTCGCAGTGCATCTGGGAGCACATTGACACCAAGTTCATGCCGTGTTGTGACGAGTCTGCGATCGCCAACGGCGATAAGGTTCTGGATCTGTCTGAGGTTGACTGTCTGCGCGATTTCATTGACCTCTCGAACGCCAACAAGGAAACTCGCAACTGGGTTCTTAAGCAGGTCTATGCTTATGCATTGAAGCACGACACTGCCCCCTGCGAGAAGAAGAGTGAGAAGAAGGGCGAGGAGGAGGGGGAGGACGAGGAGGACGAGGAGGACGAGGAGGACGAGGAGAAAGAGGAAGAATCTGAAGAGGAAAAGATCGTGCGTCTCTTACGCCGCGACGCCTCGACCCTGAGCCCAGACGAAGAAGAGACGCTTGATGACGCGTTTGGTGAAGGCATTGACGAGTTTGCAGAGAAGATGATGGAGGACAAGGACGATCTGTGGAGTCTACTTACGAAGGCGGGGCCTGCGAAGGGATGGCACGTGCCATACCGTTTCACTATTCGGATCCACATGTGCGTCTGATTGTCTGGACGGTATGCGATCTGGAGATTGTGTCGGTGAGCGACTACCGTTCTCCTGACCAGCTTCGTGAGTACAGTAGCGGTGAGATCTCTGACTTGGTCCAGCAGCGTCCCGTCTAGCTTGTGAGCGTGTACAATTGCAAGTAAGAGCCATGTTGCAATCACAGCGCAACCGATTTGACACTCTACTGCGACGCCGGATGAGCGCGGCGAAGAAAATATCGCTGAAGGTGAAGTCGGCACGTCGCGCAAGTGAGGCATCCACCCGTCGTCTCGGACGTCAAGCGTCGCGAGCGCCAAGCAGCAGGCATCTGTGCCTGGCAACCAGAACGCCGACGAGGAGAACCGCGATGAGCTGTCCGGTCAGCATATTTCTCACCCGCTTGCGCAGATTGTCCTCCTTCAGCAGGGGGGACACGGGGGTGCACACGTGCCATCCAGCGACGCTGATCAGACGCGCATGGCACAGACTGCACGCGTATCTGCGCGCCTCGTAATTCTGCGAGCCATGCAGGCCTGACATCGAGACAGCGAATCGGAAGACGAGGAGGTTTCGTATTCTGTCGCCTCGTATGTCAACGCGTATCGCTCTGAAGTACTTCACGGCACGCTTTCCCACGGGTGATCGCGCGATCGCCGTGTCAACGTAGTCCATCCACTCTTTCGACGAGCCGCGCGCACCCTGCGCGAGGGTGTAGTCGTACCCGCATCCCTCGTCGTCGCCGACCCCGCCACCCCCGCCACCCCCGCCACCCCCGCCACCCTCACCGTCAACGCCTCCCTTGGGAGGAAATGCGAAGAGTAGGGCGTCCGCGATGTGCGCTGCCACGTCGTGGGGGAGATCGCTCAGTAGCATACGGCAAAAATAGAGCGAACCGTCTCTCCTGTCTCCTTCCCGGACGATCGTGTCCGACAGTGCAGAGGAAAGAGTGATGCGGATGCGAACGTTTTTGTTGAGATCGTCGTCACCGCTCATCCACCCGGCGCATCCACGGGTGCATCCGAGCCTGTTACAGCGGTTTGAGCAGACTCTTTAACAGCTTTTTGGACGTGCGTACGGGGTCAGCGTGCTCGTCCGGTGTCGTGTCGGACGGGGTCCTCTTCGTCAGTCCAGGACGTTCAACGTGGGTCGTCTTGTTCACCCACTCCGTGTTGAATTTCACGACACTAAACGCCAACACGGAGGACTGAGAGAATGCCGACGCACCCGACGCACCCGACGCACCCGGCGCCACGGGGTCGTCCCTGAAGATGACAGGCCGCGCGTCCGGCGCGGACCCGTCCGCGTGGAGCACGATCGACGCGGACAACACCCCACGCCGCACGGCGTACACAGAGGACGGCGTCTTGAACGCATCCCAGGCCCGGTCCCAAGCTTCGTCGTCCGTCGACTGCTCGTCCGCGCGGTGCAAATCCCTCGCGACCGTTTTCACCGCCTCCTCAATCGGACCCGACCCGTCCGCGCGCGTGCCAACGTTGGCGTTGAGGCCCTGGAGCATGCGTACGGCAAACTGAGCCCAGCGCGGAGCTTCGCGTGCCGCGGAACGCACACGGTCTGACTCCACCCATGCCAACTTGTACGAGTGTGTCACCTCCCCCAGCGGAGGGTAGAGCTCTAGACGGCTGTGTTTCAACGCGCGCGTCAACGCATCGTCCACCAGACGGTCACGGAAGTACACAGGGAACAGCCGATCACCGGTGGCGAGAAAGCGGACCCCGCTCGACGATGTCCTTGACGTCGTGGAGATGCGCAGGACGTGCTTGACGTCCCGCAATGACGGCATCTTTTGGGTCGCCGCCTTGTACACTGTGTACGAGAAGACGTGCTCGTACGCCACCTGCCCCCCGTCAGCTCCCTCGATCCGCTCGGTGCGCGCGTCCCAGACGTGGTGCTTCACGCCCTTCAGAACGTTTACGAGGAAGTCCCGCATCGACCAGTTGCCCTTCAGATCGTTGCGGTCGCCCTCTTGTCTGCCTAGCAACACCAGGCAGAGTTCACCGTTCCACTCGGTCGTATAGTTGAGGGAGGGCGTGGACGCCACCGCCGTGGCATCGCGGGCACTTTTACCCGTGTCGGGGGCGAGGACGAAGGAGTCCCAACACCACTCCGTCTGCCGGCGCGTGTCATCGCCGAACAGCAACGCGACATTCGTCGGGACGGGAGTCCTGTAGGTCAACCTCGTCTCTTCGGCCTTGGAGCGCAGAACCTTCGACAAGTAGTCGCTCACTTTGGAAGCGTCCGCCATCTTCTTTTGCGCGTCCTCCCTGTTCGCAAACGTTCTGCTCTTGTAGTCGACCTGACTTTGGATCTCTATCAGCGTGTCGCGCCCATATGCTTTTGTGACCGACTTGACGGTTTCCGCACTGCCGTCGTATTGAATGTCCTCACTGTTTGCACCGCCGCTGCCTGTGTCCCAACGCGAGAGATGCACCGTGAAGGTATCGTTGGCGTTCGGGTTGCCTTTCTTGTTCATCGTCACGCCCAGCACGCGCATTTGGTGATTCGTGTCCTCCAACCCCTTTCTGTCCAGCGCCTTGCGGATCTGATCTGACCGCGGCCCTCGCGCGTTCTGAAAGATGATGTCGGGCACCCGCGGCGCGCCCCCCGACGGCGAGGACGGCGCCGACGGCGACGATGTCGGGGACAGAACGATGCCGACGAAATCAGTCATCTTGATGCCGGTCACCGAGCGGACTGCCTGGGCGGTGCGTGTTACTGTTACCTCCGTCTGCGACGGTCTCGCCCCCGAGTTCTGATCGGCCTCCTTAGCGGTGGAACTCGCGTCATCCGCGTTTAGTTCGAGCTCGATCAGTCGCATCCCCGGTAGCGCCTTCTCGTGCGCATTGTCGATCCCGTAGTAGGTGAGGTCGACGAACTCCGTGGCGCCGTCGGCGCCATCCGACCAGGTCAGTTTCTTCCACGTGATGTGCGGTTGCGCAGGAGGGGTCTGCCCTCCCCGGTCGACCCGGTCGACCCCGTCGACCCCGTCGACCCCGTCGACCCCGGCGACCCCGTCGACCCCGGCGACCCCGGCGACCCCGTCGACCCCGGCGACCCCGGCGACCCCGTCGACCCCGGCGACCCCGGCGACCCCGCGGACCCCGTGGAGAGTGAACACGACGTTCATCTCCACGTCGCGCAGGAACGGTCTCTGCGGGTAGCCGGCAAATCGTCGATCTTCTGTGGCGTTTGACTTTCTCGTCCGCGTCGTGCGGAAGGACGATGCCGTCAACTTCGGGAAAGCGTAGAAGCGGGACGCGTGCACGTCGCGCAGCGACGCGTTCGTTCTCCGAAGGATTGTCCACGCGGTGTCTCCCGTGTCTGCCGTCTTGATGAGAGACCCGTTTGGGTCGAAGCACGCCACGGGCCGATCGCCCGGTGGGACGTCGGAGTTGCACACACTGGACGAGGCCGACTCGTGAGTGAGGATCGATAGCGTGTACGCCTTGAGTTTCGAAACGTCTTCTGCGGCCCCGCGCGCCGATGACCGATGGAGATGGCTCAACTTGCCGCGCACGCGCGACCGGACGTCGGCCAGCTTGCTCGACGCATGCTCCGCCACGTAGGCACTGACCTGCGCCAGCTCCAGCAGGTCGCGAAGCCCTACGCCGAGTGCAGCCATGTCCGTCGGCCCGCGCACTCGCGGCACCGCTTGCCGAAGTCCGGTCTGCACGGTGCTCAGGAGGTCGCGAACAGACACGCCGTACCCGGGAAACTCGTTCGTCAACAGTTTTCTGAGGCGCGCCGTGTGTTGTAGGGGCACGTTCGACCAGTCCTTGGGCGCCGCGCGAGACGTCGGTTGGCGTGACTCGCCCTCAGGGTCGTCGGTTGGCGTGCCCATCAACGTCGGGTCCTTCCTCTCAAAGCCGCCCTTCAGACCGTACACGTCCAACACGTGTTTGCCCGCCTGCGCGGCTGCGAACGCCAACGCGTTGACGGCTTCGTGCGTGGTCGTTATGATGCCGCGCAGCTCGTGCAACTGTGCCACAATCTCCGACGGCGCGTCGCATCCCATCTTGGAGAGGAGGGACGCGATCGCCGCGTCCACGTCCTTGTTCGCACTCCGCAGCAGCCGTGTGACGAGTTCCGTGACGACGTTTGCGACGTTTCTGACCGTCCCCTCTCTGCCCCTGTGCGCGGCGCAGCCGATCAGCCGAATGCTCTCGTCACGTTTCAGCAAGGATTCGTGGTCGTCCGTTCTGCTCTGCGTCGGAAAGAGGCGATGCATCATGACTAGTTGCATCTGCGACGGCTCGCCCGTTCCCTCGCCAGTGAGGTAGCCCAACTCCCGACGCGCGCGCGCTCGCGCGGAGCGTTGCTCATTCGAGGCGCTCGCGTCCGAGACGCTGTCGAGGGCCATCGCTGCGTCGGTCAAGAACCCGTGCACTCGTTTCTGCACCGCAGCCGTGGGGATGTCTGTCTCGTCATCGATGATCGCCTCGTGCATCAGCTTGTCCTCGCACTTTTGGCAGACGTCCACGCCGGACGAGGAGGCGTCTTGTTCCGGCGACCCCGAAGCACGCGGCGAAGCTGCGTGGCGGCAGGTGTCGCAGTCGCGCCTTCGCGTGGCGGTGAAGTCGTAGAAGTGCAAGATCGTGAGCGCCTTCTCCCCCGCCCCGTAGGCGGGCAACGCGGCGAACCGGGCAGCGCGGTCGGCGCCGGCCTTGGCGTGGTCGGCGCCGGCCGTGGCGCGGTCCGCCTCCGAGTACAGGGCCGCCAGCAGGCCGGCGAGGCGATCCTTCGAAGGCACGGGGGTCGTTGAGTCATCGGCGACGGTCGCCGTGAACTCCGCCTGCTTCTTCGCGCAGAACGAGGTCGGCGGGAGCAGGTCGTGCCGCTTTCCCGTCTTGGTCTCTATCACGCCGTTGCCGTTCCGCACGAACCCCCTGACGATCTCCTCTCCCTGCCCCCACATCGCGAGGTGGGTGAGCGGGTAGCAGCCCATTCGAAAAAACTGGACGAGGTGTGCCCGCGTGACGGCAGACGCCTGGCGCTCCACCGCCTCCTTGACTTGATCCGTCGTCATGACCGAACGCTTGTTGTCCCTGCGCAACCCGCGCTTCATGAGGGAGAAGCAGAACTCGGCCGGGTTCAAACGCGGATCCCGCACCGGGAGGAAGATGCAGTTGAAAATCGTGTACTTCCCGAACTCCTCTAGGATGGTGCGGTGGAAGCGACTCGTCGAGACGGTGTCGACGTTCGTGAACATGTGGGAAGGCGCGTTGTCCCACGCGAAACGGATCTTTCGCCCGACGTCAGGGCCGTACGTGTGGTGGATGTAGCGGGCCAGGTTCCAGCAGTAGTGGATGAACGACGCGACGGTCGACCGCGTGTCGTAAAACTTGTTCCCCGCGTACGTGTTCGCCGTGCCATGCAGACGACGACGGTAGAGGACACCTCCGTTCGAATCGCGCGCAGTGGCGAGGGCGAGCGGCGAGGTCGCGAGTAGTTTCAGAGTGTCGAGCATCTCCAGCATCCGGTCGTCGTTGGTATCCAACTCGATCTCGTTGTACTCGCAGATCCTGTACGCAGGGACTTTGAACCCGGCAACGAAACAGGCGTGGCAAGAGCGGATTAGTTTCTTGTAGCGTTCCTGATCGCTCGTGTTCTTCTCAACGGTGCCCGATGCGAAGGAGAACTCAAAAGGGGAAGACGAAGACGCCATTTGCGCCGACGCCCGCCTGGTCGCTTCTTGGACTCCTAGCAGATCAACTCTCGCGTAGGCGTCCATACTCCGCGCGGAATACCCTCCGTCGCTCCACACGCGGACGCCAAGATGCAACACGCCGATTTCATCCGTGCTATTGCGCTTTTGGAGCAGCGTGTGCCACGTTTTGATCTTATCGTCGGACAACGCCGTGCTGCCGCGATACAGACCGAAATATGCGAGGACCAGCACGGCGATGGGGAGACCTGTGTAGAAGAGCGGTTCCTTGTTTTTGTTGTTTGCGTTTCCGTCAATCGTGTCGATCAGGACTATGTCGTCCTCCGTGTCGCCGCCCGCGAGGAACATGTTCACACAGTTGACTTGATTCGTGCTCTGAGTCCGCGCACCACCGGAAGAGTCCTCGTCACTGTGTTTTTCGTTCTTGTCGTGACGGATAGGCCACAGTTCGTGTTGCACCAACTGAAGGTACGGACCCATGTACGGAAAGTACGCGGTGATGGCGTGCGCGTCGGAGTCTGCGGTCCGGATTTGATTGAGGTGTATGATGTGACTCCACTTCGTCGATGATCGGGGAGTCGCACCTGAACTAGGACTCGACGAAAATGGTTTTCGTTGTCCATAATCGCTGACGTGCGGTTTCAGTCTGAACGTGGATTCCTTACCCCACTTCCACGACGGTGCGAAATACGCGTGACGCAGCACGTACCGCCGACCGTCGGGCTTGGTGTACACGTGGTAAAATCCTTCGACGATGCTGAGATTCCCGTGCTCTAGTTCATCAATAAAAAGCTTCGTATTATTGCGTGCCTTGTTATCCATGAGCTTGGGGTACTCATCGTGAAGCTCGGTGTCCGCTCCTTTCCATACCACGGCATAGAAGTACATTTTCATTTTCTTTCGTGTTTTTTCCGTCATCACGACGGGGAACGCGTACGATCGGTCAGGCTGATGCGGGTGGCACGCAGTCGTCATCTCCTGATGCTCGACAGCGTATTCCAACATCGCTTTCATGGTTTTTTCGTCAGTTATCATCACTTCCGTGTTGGGTGCTTTTCGTTCTCTGAACACACACAACACGTTCATGGGCGCGACGAGCGATCCCGTCCAGGGTGCGACGTTTGGTCCGCTGTCGTCGCGAAGGGACCATCTCATAAAGGGAAGTGTTTCTACGCGTTTGACAGCACGTGACACCGCATTGTCACCGAAAGCCGAAGACCACTTCTGCGATCGGACGAACTCGAAGCCGTCGGTACCGGTTGTCCAGACACCGAAGCTGAGCTCGAACGGGCGCCCATGATCCTCGTCAGCGTGTATAGCGTCGATGCTCACAACCATGTCAGCATACCCCCACATCGGGCAGTTGAACTCACTGGGATGATCGACTGCTTCCTGGTGAAAGTGTTCGTCGAAGACCTTCTTACTGCACGCGCACAATCCGACCGTCTCGCAAGTACTCCCCGTAGCAGTATGGTTTGCGGGCCCATCGAACTCGTTTATCCCTTTGAGGAATCGTTGACAGTAACTTTTGGTGACTTCGTTTTCGAGGCACTCGACAATTTTTCCGACGAGGTGCTTCCCCTTCTTCCCCTTCTTCCCGTTCGTCGCCGACGCGTCATCCGGAGACGCCCTCGCGCCCCATTTGGCGTTGGTGTCGAGGAGGGTGTACGAGATGTTTACGGCGTCTCCCAGTTCTCTTCTGTTGAGTTGGTAGGCGTCGTGCTCAAAATGTTCGCCGTAGTCCGACACGAACGTCGCGGTCGCTTTCTCAAAGGGTTTTGCGCTCGCGTCGTTGGACGATGTAGACCAAGCTCCCTGTCCTCGTTGCGCCGCGGGCAACTGCTCACCGCTTCCGGTAAACATGCATTCCGGCGTTCGGCAAGCCATGAGGGCACCGCTCGTCGCGACGTCGAGAGTGTACGTGAGTGGGAACTTGTTCGACTTGCCTCTGATGCCCAGTTTGACGTTGTTGACGTGGTGTGTCCAGACGCCGCCGCTTCCATGGTTTGCGAGGAAACGCTCCGTCGTCGGCACCGCGAACGACGTGACGGGGTTCTGGGGCAAGAACATCGACCGCTGCGCGACGCCGAGTGTGCGCGGAGGCGCCATCAGATAGAAGGCCATGGTGTGACCGTCACCGTTGGACTGAGTCCAGTTGTTGGCGCCGTACCTGTTTACCCCGCGGTGATACGCGTCGCCGACGGGTGGGTTGAGCTCTTTCAGCAGAGCGGCGCGCTCTTCGGCCAACACTTCCGCACGGGTGCGTCGCAACGCGTCGACCACGCCGCCGTCTCGCGTCTCAGTTGCTCCCTCCGCGAGGGCGCACCACCCCTCGAGTTGTGCCTTGGTGAGCTCGTTCACCGGGTCGGCGTCACGCCCACCCCCGTCGCTCGGCGTCGTGGCCGTGGTCGTGGCCTTGATTTGCTTCTCCTCGCGGTCTGTCAAACACAGTGTTACCTCATCGACCGGAACCTGAACCGCGTCCTTGCCATACTGCACTCGATCACGCTTCAACGCCCGCATTTCGCCGGAAGCCACGCCAATCCAAATCTGGTGGAAAGAGGTGGCAGCGGTAGCGGTAGCGGCGGTTGGCGACGTCGCGGGGGTGCCTGCCGTCAGCGCCACGGCGCGTCGGAAGACGACCGCGTCGCCGTCGTCCTGTCTGTACAGCGCGAGGAAGTGCCGAAAACACGCGCGCACTTGAGACGCCTCCGTTCCGTCCCGCGTGAACGAGCTGCGCGTCGGGTCGACGCTGATCAGCCCGATGCCGAGCGTCACGTTCACAGCGGCGGTCTTCCCCTTCTCCGCCTCGATGACGGGCCTGTGCTTCGACGTGCCCATGCCGTACTTCTCCGTCTCGGACGTGAAGTTCGACTCGTCGATGGCGACCACGTTCTCCATGCGCAGCGTCCGCTCGGCCTCGGGCCGTGTCATGTCCAAGGACTCGATCTGACGGAGCTGAAAGTCACGGCTCTCCTGCACCCTCTGTGGGCCGGCCATCTTCTTCGGGTCCTGCAGCACCGCGCGCATGTGCCGCATGCCTGACTGGTGCATCCGTCTCGAGATCGTAGATATGCTCACGTCCACCCCGAACTGCTCCTTCAGCTGATCCTGCATGTCTTGCTGTCGCAACGTGGGCTCGTTCACAAACGTGTCTATCATGTACTCGTGCGCCTCCACGCCGATCTTCGAAACGCCCGTGAAGTCCTGCCGTCCACGAACCGGAAGCGAGACGATCCGCTTGTCGGGCCCGCGCGAGAAGACACCCTGCTCGCGCGCCCGTCCGACCCATCCAGCGACGGTCTTGGGGTGCATTCGAATGTCCTTGGCCACCTTCTCGCACGACGCGCCGTCCATCACAGACGAGAGTGCGTTCCACACCACCTGGTCGTCCGCCATGCGTCCGGGGGCAAGTCCGTTCGATCGGCGTTGTGTCGTGTCCGGGACGGTGTCCGCCAGTTTCTCGCGGTACGAGCGGCAGAGGTCGCTCGCCCGTCCGCCGTGTCGCTTGCGTGAACAGACATCCGGCCGTTCCTCTGGCGTCGCCTCGTCATCGTCCATCTCAGCCTGCGTCGACGCGTTCTCGCTCGCGTCCGCGTTCGTCCGCCAACGGGGGCGAGCGGACAGCGGGTAGTCTACAGGGGGACGCAGAAACTTTTTTAATCCAGCTGAAGTTGACGGATCCACGGCTGGAAATCATTCTTCCGCGACGGAATGTCGTGCACCTGCATCGAGCAGTGGGCCGACAATCGGATAGTGACCACGACTTTACAGCTCTACGCAGGAGCTGATCCGCATTCTTTCGGACGCCATGTTTGCGACACCCTGCACCGCACCGCGAGGTGGAGTCAACCGCAACGAGCGGTTGCGGTTGCGGTTGCGGTTGCGGTTGCGGTTGTTCCAGCAAATCGCCCAGTAGGCCGAAGTGCGCGCGCGGATTCGTCGACTGTCGAAAAAAATATAAAGGTCAACCAAGAACACTTTCCCGGGAAGGGTGTGCGAAAACACCAGACCTCCAACCCAGGATCTGACTCGACTAACGTATGCGCGCTCATGACCAAGCAACAATTCGAGGCTGTGAACAATCTGTCTACGAACACGAAATTTAACGAGATCACCCTTCCAGATTACGAAGAGAATGTGCTTGCATTCCTGGTGGTTGACAACAATCTCAAACAGAAGGACGTCGCGTGCCGACAGAGTGAGTACTATTACAAGGTGCACGCCATGAAGATGACCGTGGTCAGCATACCGAGCTCGTACAACGGATCCGGTTTCACGGATGTCCAATGCTGAGCACTTGGGTTCGTCTTCCTATCTTAGCTTGGACTACGCAGCGCGGGAGACAATGAAACTCTAGACAGGAAGGTAGTCGGCTGTCATGCATGGTTGCTCGCCCCCAGTTGAATCCACTCTCGAAAGCGCTCAAACTCACTTCCTGAAGTATTGACGAGAATCTCTCCCGGCGCGAGGTCTAACTTGAATTTGTTGGTAGAGTCGCGAACAAGTCTGGCGACCCCAAAACTGGAAAAGGTCCAACCGTCGTAACCACCCTTCTCCAGTTCACGCGACCAAGACAACCCTTGAACCGCAATACTTTGATTTGGTGGAGGGAACTTGACCAGTAACGCCTCCCCTTTGCGAACAAATGTTTCTGCATCTCCGATAGAACTGAAACGGTACACTCTGGCTGCTTTGACTGCTTTGAGGGGATGCTGCTCAATGTTGTCGAAATTTGGAATGAGTATGTCGATTGACGACCTCATTGCCGCTGAACCCCATCTTTGCTTCACGATAGTCGAAAGGTCGTGCGTGGTTCGTGCACCCACTTGATCAATCATGTATTGAATACCTGGGGGGCTATCGATCTTTAGTAGCTTTTGCTCTCTGAGTATCTCAGCAAGCTGCTCAGGCGACAGCACCCAACTCGAATGCCTGGTACATTGCAACTGATAAACCTCAACCGACTCCGGGTCGTTGTTAATCGAGAACCAAACACGATTCTCCTTGGAGTAAAGATTGGGAGGTTCACGCACATGCAGTGCCATGGTTGTGTTGGTGGGGGGGGGTGCTTGCTGTGAGAATCGCGTCGCGTGTTGAGTTCACGTGTGAATCCGCGTGGGAGTAGTTTAAACGATTTGAGCAGCGACTCAATATCAAAGAATTCGTTATCACGCATGTGTCGGCACGTGTCCGCCGCTCCTCTGTGCCAACCGCGAGCTGGCCTGCTGTTGAGCTTCTTTCTTGTTCTTGTTTTTCATTTCTTTCTTCTTGGTGGTCTTGCGGGCGAGGGATATCGCGTTTGGGGTTGAGATGACGCCAACCGACATCGCGTACGCGTGCCGCATTTCGGCCAGTGAAGGACAGCCCGAGCACCGCTGAGACCAAACTGCTACGAGCTCAGCCGCCACGAAAAAAAAACTACAGGTGGCTGCTCCACGTTCGGTCGGGTTCGCTTGAGACGCACCGACTCCGCTCGGACCGGCACGGCTGCGTCATTTTTTTTAAAGGGACCCCCACAGCGTTTTGTGCGCGTCCGCCGCCAGGAACTCGGCGGGTTCCATTCGTTCGAGCTCCTTCGTCGTCTGGATCTCTCCGTTGCTACCCTTCAAGATGGCGAGCACGGTGGGGAAGCCTTCCACTTTCATCGTTTTGAGATCATCCCCAGACGTGCGCGCCTGCTCTATCTGGGCCACCTTCACCTTCCCCGCGTGGCTCCCGTGCAGCGACTTGGCGATCTTGTTGAAGTCGTCCTTGAACCGCTTGCAGTGCACGCACCAGTCGGCGTAGAACATCAGGATGACGAGCTTCTCGTCGCCGTCGGTTGCCTCTCTCATCGACGACGCTTCCTGGACCGGCACGGGCGGCGCGTCCGTCGCCTCGCGAAGCGACGTCGCGTACCCCGGACGTCCACACGGCCAAACCATGGGCAGCGTGCGCATGAGTAAGAAGGTGGCGATGACGCTGAACAGGAGCACGACCACCACCCCCCCAGTGCGTCCACCGCCAGAGCACGTCGCGGAGCCCGTCTCTCCGGCAGCCTCCGAGTTGATCTCGGTCGGCATCCAAGCTGTCTGTTGGTTCAAGGGCATCGACAACGTGACCCTCTGCATCGTTTCGGGGTTGTAACCCAACCTCTGCGAAACGGGTTCATACACCGACAGGGGAGATCGGGGAGAATGGATGTACCGCCCTCGCATGATGCGGTGTTTACAGTACGCGGAGAATTTTTTTTAGCTCTCTGCCAACCAAAACAAACTAAAACCAACCAAAACCAACCAAAACCAACCAAAACCAACCAAAACCAACCAAAACCAACCCGCAGAGCCAGTCGCCACCCGTCGGACGGTCGGCCCTCCTGAACGCGGCCCTCACAACCCCACAGCGGGTAGTGCGTCCTCTTCTTCTTCCTCGAAGGAATTCGAGTCGCCGTTGTCGCAATCGCTGACGTCCTCGTCGCTCACGCTGCTCGCGTCCGCGTCCACGTCCGCGTCCGCGTCCGCGTCGCAGTCCGCGTCGGCGTCGATGGCGACGCCCGCGTAAATTGCGTCGGCACACACGTCGCCGACGTCGCACGCGTCGAGCTCCGCGTCCGCGTCGACGTCTCCGTCGCCGCTCGGCCCGCTCCACGCATCGTCGCCCTCGAGACGGCGCGCCGCCTGGACAACAGGCGCGTCGACGAGGCCCGGTTTCGACAGGAATTCGTCGATGGCCGACGCGCGGACCTCGGCGGCCTCAAGGTAGGACGCTATGCACGAGTGCGTCCGGAGCGTGACCACAACGGGCGCTCTGACGATCTTCGTCCCGAACGGTGGCGGAAATGGGTGGTCCATCACATCCTCTTCGGATGTTGGCGGCGCCGCTGCAAAAAAGAGCGACATCTCCCCGTCCTGAAGCGTCTCGCGGTCGTCGCCAAGCTGCTTCGCCAAGACGGTTTCCAAGTCGATGTGCGACGCGTCGCGAACATCGTCGCGACCCCATATTACAAACGTTGCCGGCATGATCGGGTGGTGAAAGGCCGGAGGCTCGCGTGAATTCCTTCTCTCCCCACCGTGAATTCCTCTCCGGTCCCCGAATCGCCGCGTGGTTCGACGAGGACATTCGCAACAAAGGACGCAGCTGTTTTGGGCGATGGACCCGTCCGAGAACACGTAGGTGAGGAGAGATGGGCTCGGAGCCATGCCACCCATACGCCACTCTTCCAGCTTGAAAAAAAAAATCTGCCGCTCGAGGTAACGAACGCAGACGAGCGAAGGAGCACGCCATGGTGTTCTCAGCCTCCAGCTCACAGTTCGGTATGCAGCCGCGCCAGACCATGATGGCAATGCCAAGCAAACAGCGACGCTGTCTCGATAGCCCGATCGAACCGTCAGCCCCTCCGGCAGTCTCGGAAGCGCACAGCGAACCGTGCTGCGAGGAGGAGGATGCCGTCGTATGCCGCTTCTTCTGCCTCAAGATCCTTGACCGAAAGTAACGTGGCCGACGTGACCGACGTGACCGACGTGCCCGACGCCCACGCCCCCGCAGCCAACGCCCCCCACAGCCCACACTGCCCACGCCCCGGTTCTCCGTCCCATTCACCGGCCGTCTTCGCCCTTGCCTTCGTTGTGACAGGATGTTTTGGAGAAGAACGTTTTGATCGTCCCCCCTCGTTTAAAGTGAACAGAGATCGAATACAAAATCCCAGCGATGATGATCGCAAACACCAAGGTCGTCGCCACTGCAGTGAAGGCGTCGGCGTGGACGTCGGGCACGTACGACTTCATCGCCGACATGGCGAGCATGAGGGCGACGTCGAAGAGCACAAACTCCGGGATCTGGAGGACCATCAGCATGTAGCCGACGTAGACGAGGCCGACCTCTAGCATCAGCCGCCAACCTTGAATATGAGGGTTGTACAGTTTGACGACCAGGTTATAGAGAACGCCAAACGCTATGGCGTGAGACAGAAGCATGTTGTTCTGCAACGCGCTCCGCAGACCGCATGAGAAAGTGCCCGGCGAAAAGTTGTTCGACACGATCGTAAACAATGCGACGATCTCCGCCAAAGGCTGCATGGAGGGCGTCGCTACCTCTTCCAAACGCTTTTTTTTTGTCGTCCACGTCACAATGGAAGCTTCAGGGGCGCTCTTCGAGCGTACCCAAAATATCATGGATTCGAATCTTCAGGCGAGCGCGCGCGACGGCGATCGGCCCACCATCGTACGCGCTGAGCCAGTCGTCGTAGGCGAGCGTCGCCCGGACCACGCGGAACGCGTCGCGCGTGCGGTGGTCTAGGGTTGACGAGCTCAGCAAAATGCGCAACGTGTTCTCCAAACGCGTCAGGGACTCGAGTGTCAGCGTCGCATTGTCGACGAGTGACGTGGCAAGATTTGGTCTGACCTCGCGCACACGTCTCGCTGCACGCATTGGCATGTTAAGACTTCTTTTTGTGCGCCCACCTCGTAAAGCCTGCTGCAACATTAGAAATATTGCATGAAAGAGACGGTGTGAAAATGCAGAAAAAAAGAAAAAAAAGAAATAAAGAAAAAAAAAATGTATGAAACGATGTAGGAGAGGAAGACATAGATGTCGACGGCGCGGCTGACATGCACGTCGTCTAAACTAGGCGCGTGTGTGGCGTGTTCTCTGGCATTTGGAATTTTGACCGCCACGTTTGGAATGACCGCATACGTCACGTCGCAGATCGGGCACGTGAAACAGGCTGTTTCTTCCGTGCAACTTGACGTGGCGCACTTGGACGGGAGGGTAAACGTTGTCGACATCGGCATCGGGGGCACTGTTCTGGAGTTTGCAAGCGTGAAACGGTCCCTCTCGCGCATTGAGACGGAGGTGCTCGCCTTGCAGGCGAACGGCAGCACGCTCACATCGCAATCCAACCTCGGTGCTCAAGCGTCACTCGCCCCGCCACCTCCACCACCGCTAACGTGTGGTCAACATTATGTCCAATACTGTTCGATGGGGGCGCTAGGAGCAGGATGTAAAAGCTTCCACACTAACATCAGCAACGTGTACTACAACTGCATCCCAGGCCCTTCTGCCTACTGCGTGCCGAACACAGCACAGGCCTGCACGAAGCTGTCCTTCGACGCGAAATGCGACGGGAAAGTTCCCATCGGGCCAATGTTTGATGAAGCCCTTGACATCATGTACAAAGCGAACGAGCTGCCCCTGCTACCTGAAGCGGAGAGCAAGGCCTTTCACACAGCTATGGTCCCTTGTCTTAGCGATATGAACGTCCGCTACGAGCTGAATCTGAACGAGGCGGCGGGGCTCTTCTTACAGATGTCGTCCGCGACCGCATACGGATTCAAACCGTCGACGTGCGGACCGCCGCTTTCCGGCACAGCCGACCCGCTTCGCTGCCAGAAGACGTACGACTACATGGAAAACACACCGGCGACGGTGGTCACGGACTCGGGGACGCGGTTGATTGCCGAGCGGTGCGACGCGGCGAGCAACCTGGCGTACCTTTCGGGGGCGGTGCTGCTGCACAAGAAGTTCACAGCGCCTGGCAACGCCGGCTTCACAAGCCTCGAGCCCGACACTGTACAGGCGGCGATGAAGATATTGGTGAACCAGGCGTGGGGGTCTGCCACCTTCCACGCCGGCGGAAGCGTGACGGGCCCCTTCAATCATAGCGAGGCGTCGCTCGCGGAGGTTCCAGAAGAACGGCTATGGAAACCCAACACCACAGACGTGTTCGGTTACCACAATCTGTCATACACGGCTGCCTTTCCGCCCGACGGTGCATTGGGCGCTGTGGGTTTCACGGCGTTGTCGGGAAGGCTGTTCGACACCGTGCCGACGTCGATAAGCGCTCTGATCGCGTGGCAGGCGACCGCTCTCCCGCTTTTGGAAGAGGGGCTCATCGACCAGGACCTGTACACGCTCGGTTTTGCGAACGCCACGAATCTTGTGCACTTGATGGACACGCTATACACCTCGCCTATCTCCGACTCGCTGTCGATCCTGCAAGAGGTACAGAGCAACGTGGCCGGCTACCGGCAGATCTTCCCCGCTGTGGTGGCATCCGGCATCGCGCTACTGGGCGACAACACCGTGACGAGAGCATTGTTGCAGGAGCTTAACAAGCTGCTAAATCCGGAAACCCCCGAGGTGTACGACGATATCATCCTCCCGATATTGCGCGTGCAGGACAAGCTGAGCGCTGCGCGTCGCGTTCCACCAAACGTGGCGGCGTGTGTCGTGGCGCAGGGCATTCCTATACTCGCGCTGTTCATGTGGGCGTTCATGTGGCAAGAGGAAACGTTCAAGCTGTGGGCAGTCACGAACAGCAACTTGGCCAACATGCTCGGAGGCCTCCTGGAGGGAGTGATAGGGAGGCTTGGGGTCTCGTTCTTCGACCTGCCGAGGCACGATACACTAGTAGACGAACTGATAGGCATGAACAGCTCGATGTATCCGGCGATCAGTTGGTGCCGGTTGGCGTTCGGCAAGGAGCGGGCGGCGCACGCGAAGTGGCACAGTGCATCGGCCATCGGGCTTCCGGCCCTCTTGCTTTGGGCCGACAGGATAAAGGACGCGCAGTCAAAAGGTGCAAACGCGGAGTGTCTCCCCGAAACGGGGTTGTGGGCAGACATGACCGATCTCCTCGTGCTCATGCTGAAGATCGCCGCTTGAGGAATACAGGTGCCTGCTTCACTTTCGCGACGCTTCACTTTCGCGACTGTGAAGAAAGATTATGTGCACGTGACAGTTTCACTGTCGCGACACTTCCCGCTCACGCGCGGTGTCTACAAAAAAAACGATGGCACTTACATTACCAGGATGAGGCGGCACGCCTGGTGACCGCCTATTTGCGGACCTCCGTTGGCATCGCCGACGCAGAGTTTGTCGACGCACTCCGCGTGATACGATCCGAGTTGGGACTCCACGCCGCGCAGCTGGTCACGTTCATGTGCGACGGCGTGGCGGCGCGCATCACCGACGCAGAGTTTGTCGACGCACTCCGCGTCGAAATCTGTTTGTCGCGAAAACGTGTCCTGGCACTATGCCGCCAGCACCCCGTACAGCGTCGCAAGACGGACGGCATCGTTACGCGTTTGAATTGCTAAAATTTACTGTGAAGCACACCATACGGTACGAGACAATTGAATGAACACAAAATGTTGCTTTCGATCACGCAAACGTATGGTCCCAGCAAAATGCCGTGTCTCGGCGACCCACTCGACCACGGAGTCAACGGTCTTGGAAATCAGCTGATGGCTGCTATGTCCACAGCTCTCGTCGCCCACCTCTTTGACAAGTGCATGGTGATACAGAGTCCTCTGCTTCGAGCCGCATTCCACCTTCCAGCCAAAGTGCTTCCCGCATTTCCAGCCCCCTTCACGGTGCAGCGTCTTCCGGACGAGTCCATCACGCGGCTTTCGCGCGCGCTTTCCAGTCGGACTGAACATTACGAGACACGATGGTGGTGGAGTAAAGATCATTTTAAGGACGAGATTAAGGCGCGCTTCAACGTCACACACGTCGAGCAAGCAATGCACGCGATGGGCGCGTGGCTCTTCTCGACCCCGCGCGCGTCAATGAGCACCATCTTCCTGATGCGAAGATACCGAATCGGCGCGGCGCTGCATCTGAGGACGTTTTCGGACGCGAAATGCCCGTTGGGTAACGTGAGTTACGGGGACTGCGGTCAGTGTGTACCACACAGGAGCGTCTCGTGCATTAATCGAGTACGACTTAAAAACGCAGTCGTATTCGGTGACAACCCGTCCCTTATAGAAAAGGTCACGCGGAGCACATTCAAGAATGAGTCCACTTACTTCGGAAGAGATACCTCCAAGACGGTGGCCTCCTCGCGGATACACGACACTAACGCTATGCTCGACCCCATGGTCGTCTGGAACACCCTCCGTCTCGCGCGTGTGCGCGTCGTGTCATCCACATCCACGTTCTCAAAGAGTGTTCTGTTGGTGAGCGGGATCCAGAGGCGCGACATGATAGTGGATCTGCGGTGCAAAAAAGACCATCGCACCGACGGAGAACTTTTCACCTGTCGACGGGTGGTGTGGCAAGACTTGGTGTAGCGTCATCCAGCTTCCGGAGGAGCAAGCTCGCATGCGATGCACACATGAACTGTTACAGCGCGACGATGCCATGTGCTACGCACTGAAAGCACCCGCTCAACGATTGAACGCGACGTTCGGGTGTCTCAGTGCCGCCTTCGAGCATCCCGAAATAACAAGACCCGTGTACGACATAGTTTTGTTCGGGTTCGAAGCAGACGTGCTCGAAGTACGGCTCGTGGAATCGTTCAACCTGGTCAAAGAAACTATCCTCATTGAATCTGCTTACGATCATCATGGGCACAAAAAACCATGTGTGTGGAAAACAATACTGAAGTACGATGCGCGCTTCTCGCGTTTCAACAATGTACGATCGAAATGCTCGTCGAGCCCTCCCATCGCCGCCACATTTGGCGCGCAGGCGGTAGATTGGAAATACGAGTATTACCAACAACAAATGGCCCAACGCGTCGTGGAAAGACATGTTCCATCGCAATCGATTGTCGTTTTCGGACACGTCGACGAGATACCATCACGATCTGTTTACATGATCCTGGCAGCGTCGCGTACGCTCGGAACGCTGCCGACAAATATCGCCATCACAAATTTGCACGGCCACGTTGCGTACGCTCAACAGTCCACGTTCAGCGCATTCGGATATCCGTACACCATGGGTTCTCCACTCGTAACACGCGCTTCCATATTCGAAGCCGTGCATCCGCATGGCCGTTTTAAAGACGTGTGGTTGGTCGGTGGAGTCCATCTCACCAACTACTGCTACGCCGGTTCGAGGATTCTCAAGGAATGGACCGCAACAGAAGCAAGGCCAGATATGATGGAACACGACCGCCCAACGTGCCGATCACAGGTGTTGGGGTGTCGTCGGGCAGCCAAGGAGGGTCGGTCCGTCCATGTCACGTTGCCCTTGCTGTTGAACTGTTCGCCCAATAGATTTCCGGAATGGTGGCACCGAGACGATCCACGCCTCGAACAGGAATGTAAAATACTCAAACACGAATTGTAACGTGACGAAGAAGAAAGAAGAAAAAAAAGAAGAACAAGAAGAAAAGAAAAGAATGTGCTTTGTATGCATACTGTACTGTAAAGGGTGTGACCAGCCAGCGAGAGCGATGTTGCACACAGTGTGCGTGCCCTCATGGCTGCATTTTTTTCTTTTTTTCTTTTTTGTTGAGGGGGCGGGGGCCTAACCACATTACGCGCGTGTGAGCCGCGTCGCTGCAATTCGACGCAAGGGTTTTATTTTGACAGGCGCTCGCATGGTGAACCGCTCACGCGAGGAAATCACATTCTGCGCGTATTTCCTGCACGCTGCGGGATTTGAGTGCTCAGTGACCGCTCTGTGTGGCGCTCTCGATGCGGGCGCGTGGGGCGGGCTCTGGGACGCGTGCATTTCGCTCTCAGACGGCACCGTTTTGTGGATTGACTACGACGGCGGGTACTACCACACGCCAGAACGCGTGGAAAACGACATCTCAAAAACGGAACGCAAGCTCGCCGAAAACGCGCGACATCGCGTGCTGAGAGTACGCGCAAATGCGTCGAGTCTACCGCAAAGTGATGAAGACGGGCACTCCGCGTGATGCGATCCGAGTTGGGACTCGACGCCGTGCAGCTGGTCACGTGCATGTGCAACGGCGTGGCGGCGCGCATCACCGACGCAAAGTTTGTCGACGCACTCTGCAAAGAAATTTGTCTGTCGCGAAAACGTGTCCTGGCACTATGCCGCCAGCACCCCGTACAGCGTCGCAAGACGGCATCATAAATAACGTGATGACGACGCACGAAAAAACCCCGTTATTTACCCCATTGCGGGTTGCGCCGGTCCCGTCTGCTCGCGTCGTTGCATATACTTCTCGAGTTCACCGGATGTTATTTTCGAACTCTCGCCGTCCGACGCTGAAGCTGACATGTCCGTACTGATCGTTTGAAACGAATCTTGTAAACCGCCGGAATCCCCGTCGTTATCGTGTTGTCGACCACTGCCTGTCACGACGCCCATCGGTGTCGAGTCTAGTGGGGGGGCGTCTTGGGTTGGAGGGAGGGCGCGTCGCTGGTTCCCCCCCCCCACTACCGCGCGCGGTGGTGCAGCGGTGCTCGCCTGCGACTGCGACAGCTCACGCGCGCGCGCCACCGCGGCGGTGCCTTTGAAGGCGCGCGCGGTTGCGCGGTCGACGAAGCAGGGCGTCCCGTTTAGCCACGTGGGGAGCACAACGCCCGCACTGATCAGGGCGTCCACTCGCTGAACGAGGACGTCCGCGCGGTTGCCGACGAGGTCGAGGCACAACTGCGACCCGGGGCACACTCGGGTCGACACGAGCTTGTCGTGGTTGGTATAGAGGACGAATGGCCGCGTCGATTTCGCCTCGCTCATACCTCACTCGCGTCGTGCGTCGTCACTGTCGCGTGTGCGCCGTTACGACAGTGAGTAAAAAAAATCCACGCGCATCAGACGCGCTCGCGTGTTCGCCCTCGCGCGGCGCTCAAAGGATATCGGCGTGGTCGTTGAGGTACAGCACGTTGCTGAGCAGGATGACGGCGAGTATTGCTTTGCTCGTGAAGGAGCAGAGGATGTACGAGTATTCGTACTTGAGAAAACGATCGGGGGGCGACAATGCCTGCAGCAGCATGATCAATGGAAAGCACATGAACAGCAAGATCTCGACAACGACGATACCGTACACGAATCCCGGCATCTGGACGACGTCGCCGCTCGGCGACACCGTCTGCAGCGACGTCGTCTCGGCGAAGCGACGCGCGATGATCGCAACGGCGGTTCCGAACGGCACGAACCCGCAAGCGAACGGTAGCGTGCGTAGGAACGGGTTTTCGATTCGCCACGTCGTCGCGTTGCGGGGTCTGTTGTATTGCTCCTGGATCAAACCGAACAGCATCGTTGTGCTGACGAGCACGGCGATGGCGACGAGCGCCTCTGAAGTGACGACGCCGCACAGGTACGCGATCACGATGGACTGCAAGGACGCTGTGACACCGTACTCGATCCACCTCATGGGGTTCATGCATTGCCGTATGGCCGCGCAGTACTGCTCGTGGAAGAAAAATGTGTAGCACGCGTGGAAAAGAGCCGTCACCGCGTCAATCAAGACGACGATGACCGACACGGGAAGCGTTCCTCGCTCTACTACGCTGCCGGCGAAGAGCCTGTACGCCCCATCCCTTTCGCTCGTGACATTGAGACGCGTGTCGTACACGCGCAGCGTGAGCCCGAGGTTTGATATGGATAGGGTGGTGATCGCGAGCGCTGCGTGTAGCAAGAACGCGCCGCTGTTCAGACAACGCAGACGCGTGAACGCGCCGCACTCGATCGTCACGCGGCGACTCGGAGGTCGTGTGCCCCGCATGCTCGTCGGGGTACGAGTTGACATTGTGCGGCGAAATCAAAGGGGACGAACGCCGCGACCGCTCTTAAACTGTGCTCACAATTTAAGAATTGTGAAGTGCTCAACAAAAAAAATAAAAGAGCTCGCCCCTCACCTGGAAAGAGTCGACCGTGACGACGCCCCCATTCGCGAGTTCGCCCGTCCGCCCGTCCGCCCGTTCGCCCGTGCGCCCGTCCACCCGCTCGCCCGTTCGCCCGTTCGCCCGTTCGCACGTTTGCCCATACGCCCATACGCCCACACGCCCATACGCCCGTACGCCCATACGCCCTTACGCCCATTCTCCCCTTCGCCCCTTCGCCCATTCGCCCATTCCCACAACGTCGCGCCCGCGACGCCGCGCTGTGTCGTGCGGGGGGAAGGGGAGGGGTGGACGTGAGCGCGCTGTGGCATGTGCAAGAATTCCGGTCGGGACGACATCCTCGCGCGTCTGAAACGTCAGCGGGGCGCTGCGGTCGCGTCGGCGTCGCCTCTTGTCGGATCGCCTCCGTCCACGCGTCGTCGATCGGACACGCCGCCTTCCGTTTCGCCGACCTCCCGCGGGCACACTACTGCGAGCCGCGTCACTTTCCAGGACGTCTTCGACGCGTTTGCGACGCACCCGCGGCTATACGACCTTCCAGACGCCGCGAATCTCAAGACGATTCACGACATGATGCAGAATATCACCCCGCCCCGCCCCACTCCTGCCCCTTTGCGTTCTCCCCTGTGCATTGAGTGCGGCGGTGAGGTGATCGTCTTTACGGACTGCTCATCCTGCGCGCAATGCGGCCTCGCTCAGCCAGGGCCTCAAATATGCGACGAGAATCCGTTCCGCTCGTTCGACGGCGAGGAAACGTCCAGGTCCCAGTGGACGCACGCGGACGACGACGGGTGGCGACCCCGCCATCGCGTCCCGCTGACGCTGAAGGCTGTGTCGGTCATGTCGCATCGATCCGCGAACGAGGAACGCGCGGACCGGAGGGACGAGGCGTTTTCGCTCGTAAACGTGGCGGTCGACGTACCGCACGACGCCCTCGCGAAAGCGCGCGGTCTCTACAACCTGTACGCCGAAGCCCACCGCGTGTCGAAGAGCATAAATTTGGCGGTTGCCTGCGTGTTCTCCGTTATGTCCGTGGGCGCGCGCGGTTCCCCTGTGGGAACAACGTGGAAGCGCGGCGTGGCACGCGAGCACGGCGACCACGACGGCGACCGCGACGACGAGACACCCTGTGCGGAACGCCCGCCCGTCAACGTGTGGAGGTGTCCGCATTGCAGTACGGTCGTGGACGGTCTGATCCGACGCCGGCACCATTCCAAGCGCTGCCGACCGCGGGGTGACGACATTGGTCGGTGAGCGGCGTCGCCGCGCGGTGCGCGTGTGTGTGCGAAACTTGACACGTGTGTCAGGTGTGGCAGGCGACCGTTTTCGCTCGTCTGCACGACCACGACAGACGGATGCACGCAGTGCACGCCATCCCCATCGGTGTGGCGTCCGCGCACGGGCTGGTGGACCTGTACGCGCCCCGCGCGTACCTTCTGGTGTACGCCGCGTGTGCCATCCCGTTGCGGGTCTCCGGTGCCGCTAAAATCGAAATCGGATGCTTCGCCGTCGCTTCGGTGTATCACTTCGCGTGCGATGCAGGATTGCGTAACAGCGCTCTCCTGCACATCCTCCTGGCAGTCCTGCACGTGAGTGGTTTCACACGCGCGGCCCTCACCGCGTTCGTTCCGTTCTACACCGCCCACGCGATGCGAGTCGCGCGTCGCTGCGAGGTGAGGCCGACGTTCGCGACCGTCGCGACGAGCGTTCCTGTTGCCTGCCTCGTCACGAGGCGTTTGCTGCGCGGCGGAGGGTTGACCGCGTCTGCGACGCGTCCGATCATCGCGCACGTTATCATCGACGCGGTACGTCGCCGCCGGACGTCACGCGCTCTGGCTCGTCTCGGCGAGTGCGGTTGACTCTGGCCCTGGTCCGGGCGTACGCGTCGCGACTCGAGGGCAACTGAGTGAGCGAGAGCGACGCCGTCGTTGACGTCGTAATTTCCATCGTGTAATTCAGACAACGCGAGGGTAAGTTACGTAAACTAAAAGCGTCCGGTCCATCACTCACGCCTCCCCCGCGCGGCGCCGCATGACCGCGTCGAATGGTACGATGCGACGCCTGGTCGTCGCAGTCCTAACGTGCGTCACGTTCCTGCTTATCGCGCGTGCGTGGGGGAGGGCCGGTTTGTCGGCCGCGCGGGTTCACGCGGTCGCCGTCGTCGCGCATCCCTCTGCCTCTCCTCTCTCGCTGGACGTGGTCGTCACCACCACCGACGGCCACGACTCCGACGCGGTCACCCTCGTCGCCGAAACGATCCGCGCGTACGGCCCCGGTCCGTCCGACACGTGCCGCGTCTTCGTGTACCATAAAGGGAGCGGGGAAGACGCACACACCGTCGAACGCGCACTGCGTAGGGCTCTTCCCTCGCTCGATCGCGTCCGCGTCATACCGTCCGCGAACGTGGGGCGAGAGCAACACTCCTGCTTCCGGCACATTGACGAACACTACGACGACATGGCGGACGTGGTCGTTTTCTTACCGGCGAACACCCGGCGACGCACGAGAGTGGACCTTGTGCGATCGATTCGGCGCGACAAAAACACGCAGTTCATCCAGCGTGGTTCGCTGCTCCGCAACTTCGCCGGGTTCACACAGCCGTCATATATGGGCCGGCCACTCCAGCGGGCACGTCCCAGCGGGCTCATGAACTGGACCCGCGCGCACGTGGGTGCATGGGACGCGTCTCTTCCCTCGTCCCACGAGGGTGTGTTCAAAACGTCTCGCGACCGAATTCGTCAGCGCGACAGGGACTTCTACGTCGCGATCTCGCGCTTGCTCTCGACACGGGAGCCGGAAGCGATCCACTACACCGAGCGGCTCGTCGCTCTCCTCTTCTAAAATCACATCGCGCCAACGCGCGTTGCGCCGCGTGGCGTTTTTTTTGCGAGGTTATGGCACGGGACCATGCTCGATGACTCCACACCCGAATACAGCAAGTGCGAGTTCAGTATAATGTACCCCGTCTGGAAACGCAACGTCGTCGTCGAGCGAACCGTTTCTCAGTTGCGGGTGAAGGACAAACGCCTGCTCTTCAACCTGATGCGTCAGCCCGGCGTTGACGAGAACACATTCTTCCCAAAGTACGGGATAACTGCGGGCGAGTTCGCGGTGTGGCACATCCTCGCCGACACCGCACGGCGTGCCAAGCGAGAACACGAGCGTCATCGGCCGTGATTCGCCAGGCGTCGCGACGTGCGACGTTCGCGTTCGCGTTTTCCTTCGCCTTCCGCGTGCCCGGAAACGATCTGTTCGGGGGGTAGGTCTTCGTCATCACCGCTTCCACTGTCCGCATTCAGACCACACTCTTCGTCCGCCGACGCGCTCATCCATGAGCTCGCGTTCGTCGCAAGCCCAGACGTTCCTTCCTCGGAAGATATGTCCGCGCCCGGTCCGACTTGGTGACCCGATGTCGTCGCAGGTGGTTCAAATATGCAAATGCCTGCGCTGTCAGCGTTCTCCACGTGCAACGCCCCCCCCCTGTCGATGTGTTTGTAGATATCTACGCGCGTCTGTCCGGCATCGACGACGCCCCCCGCCCCCCGCTCCGCTCGTGCATCCTCTTCGTCTTCGTATCCCGTCATACCGGGGGGGGGTCGACCACGCAGCAGTTCCGATGCTTCGAGCTCGCCCACGCGGCGTCCCT
>Ga0129327_10000359_pt1 | contig 27413 bp, 34 predicted proteins | sample CPBDNA_6_FD_111799 | JGI IMG/M metagenome (GOLD analysis project Ga0129327, IMG submission 111799) | Freshwater to marine salinity gradient microbial communities from Chesapeake Bay, USA - CPBay_Spr_31_0.8_DNA | ecosystem: Environmental > Aquatic > Marine > Coastal | place: USA: Chesapeake Bay... | reverse complement strand
TTAACTACAGGCTCAATTACTTCTTCTTCAAAAACTTCTTCAACTATTTCTTCTTCAACAACTTCTTCAACTATTTCTTCTTCAACAACTTCTTCAACAACTTCTTCAACTATTTCTTCTTCAACAACTTCTTCAACAACTTCTTCAACAACTTCTTCAACAATGGGTTCATCGACTATTTCTTCTTCAATTGTCTCTACCACTGCTTCTGGTTCGGTTACTTCGACATCTACTTCAATATTCAACTCTGCTGCAATCTCTTGCTCAATTGCAATTTCCAATTGTTCTGTTGTTTCGGCTGGTGCACCCGTTGCTATTTCTAGTTGTATCGTTGGTATTATGGGAACAGGCGCTGCAACTATTGGTTCAACTTCAACTGGTGCTGGTTGTACTATTTCTATTGGCATAACGATGATAATTGGTGCTGCAATAATACTATCAATCACTGCATCACCAGTTCCTGTTCCTTCTACTATGGGAGTTGATGTTGGTGATTCGGTTACTTCTGCAACATACCCATTGCACTGTGTATCATATTGTGGATTCTGTAAGCATTGCTGATCAAAATATGCATCAGCATATCCTGTACAACGCATATCATATAATGTATTTAGATTACATTGCTGTAGTAAATAAGCATCTGCGTATCCAGTACATGAACTGTCGTAAGTAGCATCAAGTCCGCACTGGTAATCCATATATGCTGTCTCATATCCTGGACATTCTGTACTGTATAATGTACTTATTGTACACTGTTGTCCAAGATATGCTGAATCGTATCCTATGCACCCACTATCATACAACGGACTTATTGTACACTGTTGATTATAATACGCTGTTGCGTATCCTGGACATGCGCTGTCATATAATGCATCTGCACTGCACTGTTGGTTGTAATATGCTGTTTCATATCCTGGACAACCACTATCATATAATGCATTAGAACTGCACTGTTGGTTGTAATATGCCGTATCATACCCTGCACAACCACTATCATATAATGCATTAGAACTGCACTGTTGGTTGTAATATGCTGTATCATATCCAGGACAAGCACTGTCATACAATGAATTGGCACTGCACTGGTAATTATAATATGCTTCTTCATATCCGCTACAACTGCTGCTGTATAATGAATTCTGTTCACACTGGTAACTCTCATATGCACTTGAATATCCTGGACAACTAGAATCATACATCGCATTAGCACTGCATTGTTGATCGTGATGCGCTGACGCATATCCACGACATTTTGCATCGTATGTTGGGTCAACACTGCAACTTTCGTCATATTGCTGTGAAGTGTATACACTACAACTATCATGCCAAGTTGCATCTGTCGAACATTGTTCTGTCCAATAATCAAACTCAGCAAATGAATACCATCTGCCAGAATCTGGCCATACAATGTTATCATCTATGTCAGTTGTATATAAAAATAAGTAATCACCATTAAGGGTTGCATCTTTGATTTTACCGTGTAGTGTGCCAGGACATTCGTCACCATCGCTTGCACCATGTCTTTTCTCGCAGTCCCACACCCAGTTTGTAATATTACCTAAGTCCGCAACTAGTATGTCAAACACATCCGGATTGTTTCCTCTGTATATAAATATATAATCACTGCCTTGTCCACTCACATTCATGCCTGGTTCGGTGGATTTTTCATTCTCATAGCCAGAACAACCGCTATCGTATTGACTATTTGCACTACATTGTTGATCATAATACGCATCAGCATATCCAGGACAACCTGCATCATATGTTGCATCTGCGGTGCACTGATCATTATAATAAACTGCGTCAGCATAGCCAGGACAACCAGGATCATATGCAGCATTTGCACTGCAATTGTTGTCATATTCGTATGTTGCTACTGCTTCTGCATAACCCGAACAACTTGGATCGTACATTGCGGTTTGTGCACAAGGATTAGCACGATATGTAAACCATATACCACCAGAACGTATGTTTGGACCATAGTTACCATCCCACATACCACCATCTTTTGATGATACTCTAAATGTTGCAGAACCTAAACTTTCTGGTGTGTATATACTACCAACACCATGTGTGTGATCATACAGTTGAATAAAATCTTCTTCTACTTGCCAGTATTCCACCACTCCATCACCATCAATGTCTGATGCTTCTTCACTATCACTATATGAGTTTGGATTCATCCAATCATACCAAGTGTCGTATGAGTATGTCCTAGTTTCAATTATATTACCGCTTGAGTCTGTTATCTCTACTTCAACTGTAAGTATATCAAATTGTTCAGCCCATTCGCTATCTAGTATTTCACCAGTTTGTAAGTTTACTCGATTTTCTAAATTTTGATTACACCAATCTTTTTGAACACCATCGGAAGTTGATGTATTAAAGCAACCATTCATGTATAACCATTTATAATGTATCTTGTCTACACTGATTCCTTCGTTTGTGAGTACTTCATTGATGGCTGTACTGATAGCGAATGTGTTATAACATGTGCCGAACGAAACATGTGTATTACTGATCACCATTGCACTGCTTTCCCCAGCAGCACAATTACCTGTTATAAAACCATCAGCGTAGTCCGTAGTTCCTGGATCAGTGGTGAATGAACCATCACCATTGTCAGTTTCTGCGAAAACGCTATTAGATAAGAAAAAGCAGAAACAAAAGAATACCACCAATTGTTTTAAAATTATCATCTTTTTCGTTTTCCTTTATATTTGCTGGTTGCAATTCTGGCTTTCTATCCCACTGCTCTTGGGCTTCTGTGCCAATTGCTCCCAAGAAAGGACAAGGTGTTCCCGCCATTTCCATAGCGTCAAATATTCGTTGGTCTTGACACATAACACTAACAGCGGCTACCTTCATACCCATATCATAAATTGTTTTGGATAATTTTAATCGCTCACAGTTCATATCACGTACTGTGTTGCCTCCACTGATACCAAGTATCTGTGTCTGTACTGCGCCTGATACACCTACTGTACATAAATCACTATTACTAGCATTAATGCCTGGACTGATTGCACTAGGTGGTGGACTTTTGACTGTTGTTGTATTAGTTCCGTTTGTTGTAACTGTACTGTTACTTGTCGATGCAGTTTCAATTACTGCTGCATGTGTAACGTTGGTAAATGACACGAGTCCCACTAAAATCACTAGAGCAACTTTAAAGGTAACATTCTGTAATAAGTTCATAATAAATATCTTCTCCTTAACTACATCTATTTATGAATTAACTACTAATATTATTAATAAATTAAGTCCATAAAAAAAGACAACTAAAGTTGTCTTTATAAGTTAAGTTTGTTTACCTTCTAGCCAAGTATCTATACCTGCTAACTTTGCCATGAATGCATCTTCTTCTGAAAACAGAATCAATTTAGAACGACTAAGATAATATGGAAAACTCATTTTTCTGAATAGATCAATAAGTTGTCCAGAATTGAAATCTGATTCTAAAACAAATTCCCACTTATCATATAGTTTAACACATCTATTTTTTCCATGCGAAGTTAATCGTACTGTAAATTTATTATAAAAGATATCTAAATTCGTCAGTTTAACGGAAGATACCTCATTTAAATTAGCAACAATATGTGCTTGCATTACATCAACACTATATTTCTCCACGAGTAATAGTTTCGCCTTCTGTCAATTTAACTACGGTAAATAAGTTGCTTTTAAATAGTATATTTAATCTATCAGACAAATTGAATGCATGTCCACTATTTTGGAAACTTGACTTCTTATATTTTGGTCCTGGATAATCGATCAATGTATTCAATGATCTTAGATTAATAGGAGAACCATTATAGTATACTGCATACACTGCATCTGCTTTCAATATCTGCTCTGCGTTGTAATTCCTATCTACGTATTCTACTATTATCGTTGGTTTCGGTCTTGCCATTTCTGTTAAATGTCTCCATATGGTACTTCGTATTATTCATTATATACTATGTTATTTATCGTATAAGAATAAAATAGAGACACTTAACAGGTTAAGTTAACCAATTATTTATATGCTGCTGCAAGATACACTGCATGTGATGTTGCGTCTTGTCCGATACGTGCAAGATCCCACTGACCACAGAATTTCATAAAATGCAATCCAACTTGACCAATTGCGGGTGTCTGAACTTGCTCAACAATTGCACCATCTAATGCTTCTTTAATATTGTCAGGTTGTGCGGTCAAATCAATTAGTGCTAGATTACGTGTGTAATCATCAAGTACACGATGTTCATCACCATTATGATCTGTCCAACGCTGTAACATAAAGTTGTTCCAATTAAAACCTTTTGTTTCTTTATCAGCAAATGCTTCTTCTAGACCAATCTTATTTTTACTACCTTTTTTGCGCACACCAGGATACGCACTAAAGATGTTGTCTGCGGTATCACCACGTACACACTTTTCAAATAACAACCACTTAGGATCGCCAGGCATCTTTTGTTCTTTAGTCTTCTTGTCTTTAACAGGACGACCATTACCATCTACGATACCATCCAACTTAATTAAGTTATCAGTAATACCATTGTATTGAGTAACATTCTCTGCTAATAATTGATAGAAATCCGAATCACCACTTACAATTACATGCTTATCATCAGGATGATTCTGAATCCAACGAGCAACAAAATCATCAGCCTCACATTCTTCATGACGAAGACAAGTCATATTTGTTTTGTTAGTTACGAAATCTTGAAAATGTTCATATGCTTCAAAGAACTCACTATCGTCACGCTGTTCTTGTACCGACTTCTTTGCACGTAGTTCAGCACGATTACGCTTGTAAGGTGCATAGAAGTCTTTACGCCAACTACGCCCCTCTAAGCACATTACTACATGCGTGCCGTTCTGCTCACGCCATACTTTGTTGATACTATTAAACATAATATGGAATGCCATTCCAATCTTCATGCTCATATCGTCACCTCGGACTACATGTTTTGATCTGTGAAAAAGATGAGCTGAATCTACAAGAATGTATGTATTCATTTGTTTGACCTTAGTTAGTTAATATTATTATATATTATATATCATATATCTATAGTTGTCAAGTCTTTTTTGATAAATAGATATATAATCAAACCTATGAAGAAATAGGGTGTAGTTCACGGGACGGCAATCCCCAACTACATTAACACTTACAAGGAGTATCAACATGAATATTTATCTTTACTTAAAAACCCACAACGTAACTGGGTTGAAATATCTAGGACAGACAACCAATAACAACCCTCACAAATACACAGGCAGTGGCAAATACTGGAAGTTGCATTTAGCCAAACATGGCAAAGATTACTCTACTACTATACTACATGAATGTACCGACCCGAGTGAAATTATATCGCTTGGCAAGTACTACAGTGAATTATGGAATGTAGTTGATAGTACAGAGTTTGCTAACTTGATTATTGAAGATGGCAACTCAACATCACATACCAAAGAATCCCGTGACAAGATGAGTCAATCGCGCATCGGTGTTGAACCTTGGAATAAAGGTAAGAGTATGTGGACAGACGAAGAAAAATTACGCATATCCGATCATTGGAAGAATTATGTACATAGTGACGAAATGATCACACGTCGTACACAGACACGTTTGGATAACGGTTATTCGCATTCCGAAGAAACCAAACAGAAGATATCCAATTCTACCAAGGGACGTAAACCAACTGCTGCAACGTTAGAGAAAATGAGTATTGCAGCAAAGAAGAATGGATATAATGGACATGGATTCAAGCCAGGACATGCAACTCACAATGCAATGCAATGTGCTATAAAGAACACCATTACTGGAGTGATAACAGAACATACATCTCTCAAGCAATGGGCGACTTCATGTGATGGTGTTAATTATTCAGCGGCATCTTACGCCTTTAAGATTAAAGACACGTATCGTCACTATGAAATTCTGCGTTAATATTCTTGCTCAGAGACACTACTACATAATGCAGTAAACCATTGATCAATGATTTCTTCTTCATTTTCACCAGAATAACCAGCATCCATCAATTGACGAATGAATACTTGATTCCATTCTAGTTCAAAATATCCATCAGAAGGCTTATCTTTATCAATATTCACTTTCACAACATTGACATATGGTTCATTTCTTGCGGTTGCTTTCTCTTTAGTAGTTACACCAGAATCACTAGATGAACTGCTAAATAATTGTTTTAAAAATTTAAACATTACTACCTCTTTTTATATTATACTATTATAGATTGGGAACTACTCCCAACCTATATTTTCCCATGGGACATTTTTGTTTCCAAAATGACCATACACACAGTTCTTGCTATACTCATTAAAATTAAATAAATCAAACCTATCAATAATACCCTTTGGTGTTAAATCAATATTTTCACGAATGAATGACTCAATTTTACTATTGTCACCATCACTATGAATGTAGATACTAGTAGGTTCTTTAACACCTATAGCATAACTCAATTGAATTTGACACCATGTAGTCCAACCACTTGCTACTACATTCTTTGCTAACCAACGTGCCATGTATGCTGCACTACGATCTACTTTAGTAGGATCTTTACCACTAAATGCACCACCACCATGCGGAGCAAAACCACCATAGGTATCTACAATGATCTTACGACCAGTGAGTCCAGTGTCACCATCGGGTCCACCAATAACAAAATTACCTGTAGGATTTATATGCCACACAGTATCTTTATCAATTAAACCATTTAATACAACATCACCTACCTTTCTAGCAATATTACATGCATCAGTGTAACGACCTTCTACGTGCTGTGTTGAAATAACTACCTGATCAATACGAGATACTTTATTGTCAATGTATTCCACTGACACTTGTGTCTTGGCATCTGGACCCAATACTTTATCAAATGATTCTGCTGATTTTACTTGCTTTAATCGTTTTAGAATTTCATGTGAATAATAAATTGGTGCTGGTAGATATGCATCATTGTCATTACATGCATAACCAAACATGATTCCTTGATCGCCCGCACCAAAATCATCTGTACCTAATGAAATATCATCACTCTGTGAATGAATAACATTATGTATCTTTATAGTTTTCCAATTAAAACCTTCTTGCTCATAACCAATTCTACGAACAGTGTCACGAATTATCTGCTCTACTTCGTCTGTTGTTACATGGAAATTTTTGACTTCGCCTGCTACTGTAACCATATTGGTAGTTACTAATGTTTCAATTGCAACACGAGTTGTTTCGTCACCTACTTTGAATCCCGCATCAACTAACGCATCTGAAATCTGATCAGCGACCTTGTCAGGATGACCTTCACTAACACTTTCACTTGTAAAAATATAATTATTCATAATTCTCCATTTAAATACTTGTACTATTTATGTACCCCATTGATTGCCATATAGTGAAATATGCAATCTTGGACTAAATCTATAACCCTTGTCTAATGCTAACTGTGCGATATCTTGTACTGATAAATTGTATTCCTCTGAACGACCACCAATCGGCATCAGATACACAGGACAATTAACATAACTCTTGCGATACTCTGCGACTACTTCATCTACTTCATCGACATCTGCTGCATTTGATACTACAAATTTGAGATAGAAATTGCTGTCTGCGACACTCATATACTGTGCTGCAACATCAGTCTTAATAGCATCTTCTCTCACTTCGCCACTAACAGATAATTTAGGTGAACAACTCCATGTAACCTTTAACGTATCTTTATTTTCTAAGTACTCATAGAAATCATCATGTAACAATTGCGTTGTATTTGTTTCAAATGTAATATTACGCAAGTCTTTCATACGTGCATGTTCTAGTAATTCCACATACATACGTTGCCATGCTAACAACGGTTCACCACCAGTAACCACTAGATGAATGTCTTGTCCGTTATCCATAGTCCACTTACCATTTGGTGTTAACGATAATAAGTGATCAACTACTTCATCTACTGTTCTGTCAAACATCAAATGCTTGAACTCAGGATAGATGCTTGCGTATGTGTCACATCCTGTATGAATGATAGGCAAGTCTTCTAATAGCGTAGCCTTTATATGTACACCATCTTCAATCAATTTCTTTACTTCTGGGTTGTATCGCTCGTCTTTAACAGCCTCACGTTCTTCACTCGTCATTGAAAATGATTTGCATCTAAAATTACAACCAAAAGTACGCAAGAATACACTAGGTACACCTACGAATTTACCTTCACCTTGAAGCGAATAAAATGCTTCACTGTATCTAAGTTTCATCAAACAAACTACTCCATGCTTTTAATTTACATTTCTTATAATGTATTCTATCATCTAATTCTTGTTCTGTCAATAGATCATTTTCAACCATTAAAGAAATCATCGCCATAACATCGCCTGCTTCATCAATCAACCTTTGTCTGTTTGAACCATCTGCATAGATACTGTCTATATCCCACCGATATATCTTACAACATGCTTGAGTCAATTCACCACATTCTTCTGCTGTGATAACCATCAATTCTTTTATTTGTTCTTTATTCATAAACTATCTCTTTTATTTTATGCCTAACGATTTGCCAATGGTAGCATCTAATTCTTTTAATGTTACTAAGTCTTGCTTCTTTTCTAACACTGTTCGTTTAGGATTCAAGTTAAACTTATCTTGAAACCAAAAATTAATTGCATCAGATGTATCTATTACATACCTAAATATCTTTCGTTTCCGAATCTTCATCTAACTGTTCCTTAATTATTTTGTCAATTTCTTTAACCCATTCAGAATTATGGGAAATAATTTCGTCTATAATATTATCTAATTCTGCTAGACTGCGTTTTTTATTCATCTTCTTCACTTGATTCATCTTCTTCACTTGATTCATCTTCTTCACTTGATTCATCTTCTTCACTTGATTCATCTTCTTCTTCTTCTTCTGCGTCTGCTGCACGTTTGGCTAAAAAGGCATCCATATTCTTGCACGTTTCAAGATGTGCATCTATCATTTCTATTGTGTACATACCATCACATGCGACACACACATATATATCTTCATCTTTATATATTCGATTTCTTATTGAAATTTTTAAACTCAAAATAATTCCTTCTCAGTTAATACAACAAATTCATATGAATTATCATCACAGTATACTCTTGCTGCTTTCCACTTTGACTTATTCACATTCCAATTAGTTTGATAATGAGGCTTAATTTCAACAACTATCGTTCTTCCATCAGCGAGAGAAACAGTAAAATCTGGATAATAATTATGCCACTTATCATCTTTTGGGGAAACATATGGGATGTGTAATTCTTCAGAACACCATTTAATAATGTTGGGAGAACGATCACAATATAACATAAATCTCCTTTCCCACATAGATCGATATGTTATTTTTTTAATGTTGCCATTATACTTGTTTTTATTCTTAGGTTTATAACGACCCCTAATTGCTGTATTCTTCATATCAATCCCATAAGTTTTCAAAGTATACACCAAACAAACGGAATCCGTTAGTCATGCGTACTTGATGTGCATTGCTTGCTTCTCTATCTTCCCATACAAGTTTTAATCCAGACTGTGCGGTATCATCTTTATACTCGCAATAGTCACCTTCCCAATCATCACGACACTTTTGATTGAACGCCCAAATCATTTCATCTAGTATCCAATCCCATCGTTCAAAATGCTTGGGATCTGTTTTTCCTTTCTTACTATATGATTTGATCTGCTTCTTACTAGCACGTAGTTTTTTTGGTACATCTGCGTTAGACACCATTGGGGCGCCATGTTTATCTCTTTTAAGTTGCACAAGCATAGGCAAGATAATATGAGAAATCGTATGATCCATGCTCCACGTATCCCATCTGTCTATGTGTACTTTAACTTTCTGGTTACGTCTATCAAACCATATCCAGTTAAATACATCGTACACACTTTGCATACTATCTTCAATAACTTCTAAAAAATTATCAAATCGTGTGGTCGCTTTATTAGTATCCGCATACATAAACCCGTACTTCTTTTCCATATGTTTAGTATGTATATTACAAATCAACCTAGTTGGGTAATTTCCAATGTTTACTTTCATAGTCTATTTCTTCTTTTTTGATTGTTGACGATCTGATACACGCTGACGTAAACCACTACTTGAGAACCGATGATCACGGTTGTTAAAAAATAACTGTATACTACGTCTACTACATATATCTTTACCAGTGAATTCTTTGTTTCTATATTCTTCACCCAAAATACGAATATCAATACTATACATCTCTAATATATCTTCTAGGTCTTGCTCTGTAGAATATGGTATGATTTCATCTACATACTTTACTGCTTGCAACTGCGCATATCGTTCTACCACTGTCTGTATAGGAGCATTCTTATCTGCTCTATCAATCGTAGGATCTATTTGTAAACCACATATTAAATAATCACATTGATCTTTAGCATCACGTAACATTTGTATATGCCCAGAGTGACATAAGTCAAACGTGCTACATGTGAATCCTACTATCTGTTCATTATCCATTGTACTGCTCTCATGACTAAGGGACGCATTGCGTCCCCTATTGTTATTGTTATTCTATATTAGAATGTGCCATTCAACGTCACACCTGCTTCCATTTGATATAGTCCTGCTGTGCCTGTGTAATTGTTGCGTGCTTCTGCAAACATTTTAAGACCAACATCTTCGGTTAGACTAGTATTATAGAACGCTCCCATATTATATTCGCGTGCATCTGCTGCTAATGAACTTGACATATTATTAGTCAAAATTTCACCACTGTTTGACACTGATGATGCTACATCAAAGTTTGCCGAACCATTTGAAATTGCTACTGGCAGTGCTGCAACAAGTCCGAATGTACCAATATCGGTTTTAACCTTTGCTCCTAGTGATGCTGAGTTACTTAATAATGAACTTGAAGATTTCATCATTGCTGTACTGTCAACATTTAATGCGGTTACACCAACATTTGCTGCACCAAAATAAGTCACACTATTGGTTTCAAATTCGGCATTATAACCCATGTACAATGTATTAGAACCATCGACATTCATCAGCATACTATCTGCATAATTTCCTAAGAATGTTTTGTTCTCAACCAATGCACCAACTGTAACATTATTCACTGTAGCAGAAACATGACCACCATCATCACTGATACTGTAATCAAGTCCCTGCGAAGATAAACGAATGCCATTCGCATAGCCTGAATACTGATCGAAAGTGTTCCCACTTTGGGCTGCTTTGGTTGTGTGAACTGTACGAGTATCAATGCTTCCAATTAAATCATTACCATCTACGTAGAAGTCACGATCATAATCATCAACTACCATCATTGTTGAGAATGCTGAGATAGTACCACCTGACAGACTAGTAGTACCAGCGTTTGCCATGATAGTCTTATTACCTTCAACACGACCTGTTGTAGGAATACCAATCGCGCCTTGTGGCGAAGTTGCTGCTGCTAAATCTAGTAGACCTTGACCATGCACGTTAACATCATAGTTAGGAATATCTTTATTGCCAGTATTCAATAGTAACTTAGCAAGATTCTGACCTTTCATGTGGGGCCACATCTGCTTGATCACAGCAATAGCACCCGAAATCATTGGGGCTGACATTGATGTACCACTATTCAAGCGATACTCACCATCTTTATCAGTTGAAGCAACTGACGAACCTGGAGCCATCAAATAGAAATCACTGACGCGATAATCAGTATTACACTTGTTGGTAGTCTCATTGAAATCGAAACACATAGTGCCTGCTTTGTTACTATAACTAGCAATTGTATTATTTCTTACGTCATAACTACCAGCAACGATCACACGACCATCCATTGCTAATGTACCATCTTCATTTTCAAGTACTGCATAATGTGCTGGGAAAGTACTGTAATCTAAACGTTGGTTGCCTGCTGCTGCAACTAACACTGCTTCTGTATCTTGCATTGCCTGTTTTAAGTTTTGGGCAAATGTGTCAACTAGAAGAAAAGAATATCCATCTTTATCGTAAGATAATCCATTTCTACCACGTGTATCGGTTGAACGATAAACACCAGACTCTACCGACACAATACTATTCTTGTATGTATTATCAACCCTGTAGTTAGAACTTACGTTGATTGCATCAGCACCATTAGATGCAGCCCATGCAACACCTTTTGCAATTGCACCGAAATCGATTGAACCATATGTTCCTATTGTTGCCTTTGCAATTAATAGTTTTGCATCAGGTGCAACACCAGTTGTACCAACTCCGTCTAAACTTGCTGCTGCAATACCAGCAATGTGTGTTCCGTGACTAACTCGTGTAATATCGTCTACTGATTCGTAACCAAGATCACATGAACGAGTGAAACATAGTGCGTCAATAATCTTCCCATCGAACTCACTATGATCTAAATCGATACCAGAATCCACAATACCTATGATAGATCCCTTGCCTGTCCAACCACGTGCCCATGCCTGTGGTGCACCAATATCTACCAATGAACTAGCATATGGCGCTAAACCACTTTCACGATCAATATAATTTTGATTGGTTCCTGCACTTGTATTCCATGCTGCTTGACGATAAGTTTCTGTAACAGCATAATCAACATCATCACGAGCAAGGTATTCTTCAACAGTCAATATAGCAACTGTCTTTGTACCTGTATCAACGTCTGCTACTTGTGTTGGCGGTTCAATTACAGGAACTGAATAACTACGAATTAATTCACGATCACGAGTTGTTTCACGATTAGGCGTAATCTTAGTATCTACTAGTTTTGCTTTGCGTCTACTATCTTTTGAACCATCGCTGAACGATGTGACAGTAACAGTCATTTCAAATGTACGAACAGTAGTAATGGTTTCCATTACCTTAGTTAGTACTGCATATTCATATATCATTCCCGCATCAGTTTCTTGTTCAACTGTATCAGTAGACGATATTAATTCGGGCTTACTCTTTCTAGTTTGTACATATGGTTCAACATGAGTAGCCGTGTTTAAAATGGTTACTGCTACCACTACATCTTGAATAGAATTTAATAAGTTTGTGTATTTCTTCATTTCTGCTTGATAGAATGCATGATTTTGAATAATAGGTTTGAACCAAGAATAATGTCCGTAACGTGCGCCATATTTGTCAATCATATTACTGTATACTTTAGAGGTACGAGCATAACTTCTAATCATCTTGTTTATGAATTTGACTTGTGAAGTATGATTGGTGATTTTAGACGCATAATCATATACTGAACGAGGCGCTGCTTCCGCCTGTGTGGGGACTGCTGTAATGCCAATAGCCATTGCGACTGATAAGGCAGTTATTGTTTTTTTGAATTTAATCATAATATTCTCACGTTTTAATTAACTTTGTTTAATTACATTACTCATTAAGTATACAGCAAGAATCATTACTTGTCAACTCTATTTTGATAATTTCTTCATCATTTTTTACAAATTAAAATTTCATGACTTTCTTTTGATTTACGTTCAGCATTGCCGCCTTTATCAGTATTATACGCATAAGAGTTATGCCATTTAGGATATAATATTTCAAAATCTTTGTAATATTCACGAATTGTCTCGCAATCATTATACGATAAGATAAAATTACCCTTATGATTATGCAATAAATCTCTCAGTTGTTCATGATCAAATCCTTTATGATGTACTGCAATGTTAGCATTCGGATATAACCCCTTAAACATTTTATTATCTTTATCTTTGTCAAGATAATATGGTGGATCAAGATATAAAAAATCATTCGTGTGATTTGGTATCACTTCATCAAACGTACCCTTGTGAACTGTAAGATTTGGATTCTTATATTCTCTTATACGTTTAATTGCATTGTTCCATTTATCTTGACTTTCATATATTTTAGACATCCAACCTAAGTACATTGGTCCGTATGACAAATTATGATTATGATAATAATATGCTGCGGCAGTTACATTATCTAACGTAATGCTATCTCTTTTATAATAGTCTGTTTTCCATTCAGACAACATTTCTTGCGTGTAATCCCACTGGATAAGTATTTCTTTTATTTCTTTGTATTTGTCCTTTGTGGGTGACAACAATGCAAGTTTGTCAGCAAGACTATCTGAATCTGTTAGTAATACATTCCAAAAATTAGTAAGTGCATCAAATATATCATAACCAATTACTTCTACACCAAGTTCCGACGACCAACGAGATTCTAAACTACCACCACCCATAAATGGAGATATAATCCTTTCTGGTAAGGATAATGCCGGTAGTTGTTCTGTTATGATATTGTATGCTTTAGACTTGCCGCCTGCATATCTAATTGGTGTTTTCATTATAAATGCCTTTCTATTTTGATAATTTTTTCATCATTTTTTGCTTATCCATTAAATCCTCAATAGATTTTGCACTTGTGATTCCAGGATTATCTTTGATAAGAGTATCCAATAAGTTAGTCATTATACCTAGTAGCATTTCAGTTTCAGATAATTTCTCAGATACATCAACTAACTCACCAGATACTTTCACTGAAAGTGACCCACCATCTTCGATAGTAAGATCACCTTTGACTGTCATACCATTAGTTATTGTATTACCGTCTGTATATATACTGGCAATATTACTACCAGTAATAGTACTATTACCACTAGTGAGAGTACTGATAGTAGTATTATCAGCGTAAGTCGCTGCTGCATCATCTATCCATATATGAGATGCATTCGGTCCTGCAAAAGTGGTAACATTTCTAGTTACCATAATCACGCTCCGCTTCCCAAGGAAACACACACCATACAGGCTTTTCTATTTTATTGATCTCTACGGCTGCATAGTCAACATCGACAAATAAACTTGCTTCATTATCTACTAATGATGCAAATCTAACATTGTCATGCCAAATATCATCCCAACTATCATGATCCATAGGCATACACGAAGATGTCCAATCAGATTTTAACCAATCAAATGTGCTACCCACATTATTGATATCATCAATAATCAAAATATTCTTACGATGATCAAATACATTTTCTGAAATCTCTGGTACTATTTCATCATATACATCAGATATTTCATTAGAATCTGGCGTAGATACATAACCAAATGCATCTTCAGACATCCAAAGATTTGACTCGTCTTTATCTAATGGATGCATAGGAATACCTGACATGTTACTCAACATCACTGCTGGTACAAGACCACCACGTGACATGCCCACAATATAGTCTGGGCGCCAACCATCGGCAGCCATTTCATTATTGATTGTCGTAAGCATATGCTCAACGTCTTCCCAACTATAATATACTTTTTTATTCATAATCTACCTCGGTGCATGTGCTTGTTGCATTTTAATATTATCGAAGAACTCTTCTTTGACAGATGCTTTTTCAAAGAAGTTACCTTTAAGTACAGTAGTTTGTGTTAACGAACTATGTGCCATAATGCCTCTATTGGTACAACAGCCATGCTCGGCTTGAATATATACTGCAAGATGCTTAGTCTCGGTAGCCTTCTCAAGTTCACGTGCAATATCATTTGCAAGTTCTTCTTGAAGTGTACCGCGCCGTGCACACCATTGTGCAATGCGCGTGTACTTACTTAATCCAATTACTTTATCTTCGGGTAAGATGCCAATATAAACAACACCAGTTACAGGTTGATGATGATGTGAACACATTGATTTAATTTCAGATCGTACAACTAACATACCTTTAAACGGATCACCACCATTGTTTGGAAATGCAGTAGCAGAAGGAGCAGGATAATAACGCCCGCTCATTAATTCTTTAACATACATTTTAGCAAGTCGCTTTCCAGTACCATGTGAGTTGGGATCATTGTCTGTATCAATTACTAAACTACTAAGAACATCTTCAAACTTTTCCGTAAGTTCTGCAATAAGTTCTTCGTGTTCACCATCCATGATATGTTCTGAAATGTTATCTCCTGCCCAATACCGATGATCTGCATCATTGAGGCGTTGTTTAATTTTACTAGATATTGGCATTTTATATTCCTAAGAGTGAGTTGTAGTTGGAGATACGTAGTTCAAACGACCTACGTGGATTTTCAATTTCTTTACTGCGCGATCTTTATGAATCTTTACTGTTACATCGAATGTAATAGAATTATCCTTCACTGTAGTATAGATATTGTATTCACGCAACTTGTATGCACGCCTTAGATCACTTAGAAAGTTATTAAACAATCCACGAACATGTTCAGTATCTTTCCGATTGAACATATAACCATCATATGGTTCAATGATTTTTAATAAATCAAACTTAATGTCGTGTAATGTGTAATACCCACTAATATAAAGTGATGGTAGACGAGGAGCGTGAGGCTTTGCAGTACTAGCATAAGGTGCTGCTGTTTTTGTTGTTGTTGCTTCGTTTTCTGTGGTCATAATAATACCAGTTAGTTAGTAATTAATCTTGCGAAGATGTTGCGGATTGCAACATCACATCTTCAAATTTTTGGGTAAATTTTAACAACTCCCATAATTTCCAATCGATTGCTTCTGCTGTCTTCATAAGTTTTTCTACATCATCTTTTGAAAATGCAGAACCAATTGTATCACCTTTCGGTGATTCTGTCAATGGTGCAATTGCTGCATCACCAACAGTTTCTACTGTGTCGTCAATAAGTCTAATTTTCTTAGCCATGTTGATTTCTCCGTTTAATTTAAGTTAATGTTTCTAAAAATTCTTCTGAGGTATCTTGTTCGATTTCCTCGTCAGAGTCTACAGTTTCATCATTTCCCATCTGAAATAGATTAGTGAATAATACGTCACTGTTCTTTACTGATTTCTGTCTACTAAATGTAGCAAACAAACTCTCAGCCTCATTAATCATTGTCATAGGGTTTTCGCTCTTAAACAATTTCTCAATGAAATTGATCATATAAACCACTTCTACTGGGATATGATCATCAATCTGTCGTGCTTTGCCCTTGCCACTTACTTGCGACCATAAGTTATGATCTGTATCAATTAATGGCATCGTAGAATCTGCAAAGCGATTTGCTCGTTGAATAGATTCAATATGAGAATAGGTGTTGTGACCTTGCATCAACATATAAGTCAATGAATCCCAACTTGTCTTTGACACTTGTCCGTTCTTATCAAGTGCACCTACGCCTTGATAACACATATCACCCATCGTTAAACGATCTGCTATAGGGGAACGATAAGGTAAGCGTACTGTACTACCCTTTAATGATTTATCATTAATGAATCGATCAGTTTGTAACCTAAATGAATCACTCTTGTATATCGATTCAGCATAAATTTCACCCTTAGATGCACCAATGAATGGTGATGCTGCATCAAATGTAAATTCCATATCAGGATTTACATGCTCACGTAATGCACGTTTAATTGCGGTATAAACTACAGCAAGTTCAAGTTTACCTACACCCAGTACATGAACTAAATCACGTTCACCACGTTCAAGTAATTTATCGTCACGCATCTGAATTAGTCTGCGCAATAAGATATCAATTTTGTTTGACTTACAAGCGCCAGAAAATGCCCAACCCTCAAATGGATAATGCTTAACTGCATCATACCATGCACGAGATTCTTGCTCATTCATACCTTGCATAACGTTTAAGTATTTAGTTTCAAACTTTCTGTTCTTTACAAAGAAGTCAGCATTGAACTTGGTATAATCAAGACACTGTGCAAAGTCTTTGATACCACTTTTTGCTGAATACTGAGGCAATGTTGCAAGTGTGGGAACATCAAGAATCATACTATAGTCTGCGGTATGCTCAAGCCAATTCAAAACTTGGTGGCGTAAACTATCATCAGACTTAAAGTTATTCCAATCACATTTGATAACACCAGTTACGATTTGATAACCACCAGAATCACCCAAGATAAAAGTCTTACTTCTATCACGTTGTTGAATGATCATATCACGCTTATCTGTCTTAGTCACATCTCTCTGTGCATGTCCAATAGAATACAATCCCCATTTATATTGGAAATAGGAATCATCTTCTTTTAAGAAATTACAGCCTGCAAGTCCATGTTCAAGACCTACAGGGATACGCTCAGGAGGAAAATAATCATCCCCCTGATGGTGATAACGTGTAATGATATTATTATAGAAATTACTGATGCTAGGCAGCCATACAGCATAATCTTCATTAGTATCAGTTAAACTAGTCATAAATTACACCGTTAGAGCAGGAAGGATATAGTCGTACTTAGCAATGCCAGAATCTACTGAAATCTGTAGGGCACCACGTGCTGAGATTTGCATTACACATGAACTAGACATACCCAATTTTAGGATAGCCAATACTTGTGATAGAGGCCATGCATAGCCTTGTGATAATGTACCATTTACATTGGTTGCAAAGATACGCTTGCCTGTATAAGAACCATCTGCTGCGCCAACAGTAACAACCAAGTTACCATCTTCTGTCTTAACAGTAAAGTTAGGTTCAATGTCGCCATAGATTGCTGCGACTTGTTGTAATTCTGCTACTTTCGCTTTGGTAGGTTCGAATGCGATATCCCATTCAACACCTTTGAATGTAACAGTCTTTAATGTTTGATCGATAATCTCTTTACTCATAAAGCGATACTGATCTTTATTACCATCACCATCTTTGAATAACAAATGATCAGGTGTTTCAACACCATTGCGATCACGTGTTACCACTGTCACAGTTGCATTCTCTGATTGAGTTGAATATGCACCAAGTCCAGAAACTCCTGCTAAGAAGCCTAGATTGCCCATACCGATTTCACCTTGAAACTCAGGTGCAGCATTATGAAGTTTACCCTTTAGGATAACTGTCCGATCTGCGTTCATCGCGTCAAGTGTTGTTTCTGTATCAGAACTTGTTAATTTAACTGCTGTAAATCCAGCGGGACCTGCTGTGTGTTTTACAATATCTTGTATTACGTCACGTGTATTCATTTACTTCTCCAATTTTAATTAATATTATTATCAATTAGTGTTACTATTATACATCATAAATTATATTTGTCAAGGTAAACTTTACATTTACCTTGACTTTTATATTATCCAATGATATACCCATATTCATTGACTGCTTCTGTCAATTTAGATTCTAACGCAGGGCCAAATAAGTCGCTGCGTGTTACATTATCATCCTTCAAAAACATGACAATAAACGATTGCAACATTTCGTCAAGTGTTAATTCAGACTGCTCTGGCTTACCAGTATATCGTAACACTTTATTATTATACTCTCCTTGGTTTTTGATTAATTTCACATATTGTGCAAAATACATAAACGGAATATTCTCTATCATTAATACAGATGATGCTCCCTTTTCATAATTTGAGATTCCAAACTCTTGTAAAACTGTTTTATGAAAAGTACTGCCTTTTGCTAGTGCCATTCGAATCTTCTTACGAATACTAGACTCTTGTGTACTACGATTAAATTCTTTTAGCAAATACATCTTATTCAATGCAGTATCGTTATATTTCTTAGCAAATTCAAACAGACCATCATAGCCATCACTATCTTCTGCATCAAGTCGTTCTTCGAATATATCTTTGTTCTTGACTATATTCTGTGCAACCATGTGTTCAACATCGGTCTGATTAGGAATATACTGTGTATATCCAGTCATTGACGACATCATTGCAGCAACGCCTTCTGCTGGAAGACGAGTCTTCTCAAACTGAGGGATTGTAAAACGATCACCAACTAGCGAAGCACCTACTGACTGATAACCTAATTCTGCACGAGCAAATGATAATGGCTTATATTTGTCTTTGGGACCAATTTCACCTTTGTCATTTCCATAACACATCACTTGCACTACTTGATAAATGCTTTTATATCTTGCTGCTTTCTCACTTCCTAACTGATCAATTAACTGAACGTGTTTTACAATTACGTTTAAGAATTCATCTATAATTGTACCATTCATAGAAGAATGGAATAATGGCTTCTTATTTTTTACTGCTTCATTACCACTGATAATAAACATTGCCATGATAGCAGCAACACGCTCGTCGTCTGTATTTTTTAAAAAGGCAGCGATGCTACTACGAATCTCTGAATTGCTTTTTAATGTTTTATCAATCAACTTGGTGATGTCAGCCATTGATTTAACAAATGACTTATGGCTATCGTAATCTTTACGCAACGGATCTTTACCTGACATAATTTCCTTGACGAGTGCATTCATTTTACACTTCTTATCATTACATACAACAAGTAGAATTCGTACTGCGAAATCACGGGCTGATACAATCTTCTCAACACCAAACGATACTAAATATTTGCCGATAACTGATACTGCTTCTTCATACATTTCAGAATCAATTGCACTTAAATACGAAAATATTGTATCAATATCTGAACACTGCGTGCCTGTTGTATTCAAGTTACTAAATAGTTCTGCCATTTGTACTGCGGTCATGTTGTACAATGTTTTAACATCTAATGCGTCAACATCAAAGATTGCTTCTTTAATTGCCTGTGCTATTGATTTAATTCGAACATATTCAACAGTAGATTCAAATTTAAATGAATCATCAGGATAAAGTTCCTGCATAATTTCACTCGCAGACATGCCTTCAAACTTAACAAACCGACTCAATTTTACTATGTGTTTTGCCTTAGCAGGCTTTTTATTAAATGACAAGCAATCAGTTTTAAACTTGATCGCACCATCAACACACTCGACTTTATCCATATCGATGTAAACTTTCTTGCCATTGAAACTACCAGAGAATGCTACTAGCAATGAAGTCAATCGTTGTTGACCATCTATGAGCAATGAAATATATTTTGCTTTTGTTAGAGAAAAATTAATAGCCTGTCTATTCAGATCGGTTGAATCAATTGTATTTTTAACTACATTTTTTGTTAATTCCCATGAAGACTTTATTTTCTCATTAACGTAAAACTCTTTGGACTGCTTTGCCACAAATAATGATGGAATAGCGACTTTATTCAGTATAGCAGTTACTAGACCTAAAATTTGATCTTCTTCCCAATCCTGCACTCGCTGACCCGAATACAAAGCCCACGGATTTGCAGCATCTTCGCCATTCAACAACCGAAGTACCTCAATTACACTGTACGAAATGATCTCATGCTTTGGTAACTGTGTTGTTGCTAACTCAATGTTTTGTGTCTTTGCTTCCATTGCCAATACGCTTTGTAATGCTACTGGCTTTGCTGGTGAACGCTTTAAAAGAACCATTATATTTTCTCACTGATTAATTAAATTAACTTATACAACTAGTATACAATGATAATCCTTGCATGTCAAGCAAAAAATACAATTATTTTGTTTTTAATAATTCATTATTCGTATCAATCACTTGCTTCAATATATCACTACCAGTAAATTCATGAAATGCCAAGATATCTTTTGGAAAACAATGACCAGCAAAACCTAATGTTCCTTTTTCATTCTCTGCTTTCATATGACTAGGTCCTATATTCTCAAAGCCAGATAAGATATCAGTCATAATAGAATAATCGTAATCTAACTCTTTTGTCTTACTATACACTTCATGGAAAAATGCTACCTTCGTAGCAAGCCATGTGTTGTGAACGTATTTCACCATACATGCTGTATTTCTATTAGTCAACCAATACTTGTCTGGGTTCATTGTTGTATATAAAATACTTTCCCACAATTTAGATGCTGTGCCAGTGTTATCTGCTACACCAATGACTAAGGTTTTCTGATTATCAAAATCTTCTTTAGCAGTTTCAGCACGTAAGAATTCTGGACAATATGTGACGTTGCTTGGGTATGTTGACATCATATCTGGTGACACCGTACTCTTCAATAAAATATGAATATCTTTATTAAGCAACATTAATTGATCAATTACAGATCGTACTATACTATCATCACATTTATTATTATCTAACGATGGAGTAGGTACTGCTACTATTGCACACGTTGCGGTAGTGTAATCTGATATGATGTTATCAGGATATACTATAGGATCAATGCGCGTTACTTTAACTACACTGTTTGTTTCAATATAGTCGGCAACTGTGTTACCAACAAAACCACATCCCACTACTAACATATGCTGCGCAGCATTAAACTCATCTCGTTCTGAATCTAATACTTCTTCTTTCAACTTATTGGACTGGTCGATGTAACTATACATTTGATCCCTAAATCCGTTGTAACCTGATCGCATCCAATGATCTTGTGCTATATTTGCATTATTATCTAAATTGCGAATTGTACTCAATAACTTCGTTCTTAATCCCATAGTAATTCTCCCTATTACTTAAACTGTGCTGCAAACGGATCAAATTCAGAACCACATTTCATTGCACATACTCCTAACTTACCTTCTTCTATACTATTCTTCGCCCAACTGTCCTGAATGTCTTTCATTATGCCCGTATCGAATACACCTTTAATACCATGTTTTTTTGCATTGAGAGCATCTTTACCACCAGCGTTATCAATGAAATCCCATATCTGTTCTACCTTGGGATCATTATGCCACCACTTATACATTCTCCCTGCTGTCCAACAACATGGCATTAAAAGACCTTCTGCTGTAATAAATATATTCTTATCTTTTGCTACCTTACAATCAATCTTAGCAGTATCATAGTACTGTTTCATTGAACCATATGTCTTTTCTATTTCTGCTTGCTTCAACAATGCCAAGTTCTGATGTTCTACTTTCTTAGGTTTAGCAAGTACTTGTGTTACTGCACCTTTACGATTAGTACCTTGATGTGTTTCTTTCTTCTCACTGGTTGAACTAATAAATCTACCTGTCTTTTTCTTTATGAATTTCTCAACACCCCATTCTTTCGCTAGTTGTTCTGCTCGTTCTACATCACATTCACTATGCTCAAAGATTAGATAATCCCATCTTGCTCTACCACCAGCGTTGATGAATGCTTTCATGTTTCGCTCTACGATATCCCACTTAACGCCTTGTCGATACAAATGATTAGTGTCTTCTAAACCATCTACACTAAATATCACTGCACCATTTTTACCAATTATCTTCGCTAATTTTGACCACCATTCTACAGATCGTGCACCAGCATTAGTATTCATACTTAACCAAATATTTTTGTTACATGCACGAAACAATTCAAATATCTCCAATGTATCTGATGCAGAAATGGGATCACCTAAATTACCACACATATACATCGTATTTAATTGTGATATAAACTCAGGTGGAAACATATCAATGCAATCATCTAGTGACAACTCAGACAGATTGTTTCTAATATGTTGGTTAACTGCACCACCATTTTCATTTCTGTCGCACATGGTACATGAAGCATTACATCTTTGTGTAATTTCCAAGTGCAATTGTTTTATATCGTTATACTTATACATTAATAAATTCCTTCACAATAATTCAATCATCTAGTATTAGTTTAACATTGACGCCTGGTCCTATCTTGCTAGGTAATCCACCATGTTCTTGCATATAATATTTAATCACTGCTCTGTACCATAACTGACTGTTATGATGTGCTACTTTATTAAATTTATATATTGAATTATTATCTGCTTTCATCGTGCTAAGTGCACGTGCTGCTTCTTTTTGTAATTCTCGTAGGTCGTAATCATCTAACAATGCATCATCCATTTAATTCTCTATTCCTTGCAGCCTAACTAACATTGCATCTTCTGCCTTTTTGAATTTATATGAAAATACAAGGTCGCCATTTGATCGCATACCGCTTGATTGGAATATGAAATCTTCTTCATATGTGAATCCTATATTACATATTCGTCCAGTAATTCTACTTGAAACTACGATATACATATACATTCCATCAGAATATTCTTTTGGGTAAATAAAGTCTTCTACTGTAAATGTGACTATTTCATCCATTCTACTTTATTCCAATCACCATGAATCTATCGTACAATGGAGTGTTTAGTGTGCCCTTGTATAAAATCTTAGACATATTGTATTTGTCTGTGGTATCTTTTAGTGTATGTACACAATTACTATGCTGTACATTATCAAAATAATTATTAGTCTGTAGCACAACGATTGTATCTGTTGGTATGTTATGAAACCAATCATCTGGCATATGTTCACAACTAGTATTAATTACAATATCTATATCATTACATAATATTGAATTAGATTGTGGATTTTTAATATTATTATCAACCCATTCAATTGTTGAAACATCTAATGTTAATGGAACCAATCTATTGCTGTAAATTTCAGTATTATACATCGCACTAATGTGATCTATAACAGTATCATCTACATCAATAGAATAAATTTTATCTACTGAGAACTTATCAAATAACATATGTGCAATAAAATTATACCATGCACCATACACTGCTATATTGCCCAAGATGCTTTGATCAACTATCTTATTTAATTCTTCGACTAACCACTTTTTGCTGGAAATTTGTCCTCGACTGTAGAAATCATTAAAGTCAAGTATTACACCATTATCAAATGAACGTATCAATCTATATGCCGTTAGGAGATAAGGATCTTTTATAAAATGTCTCACGAGATTCATTAGCTTAGGCTGTGTCACATCATATCCAGACAAGTCTTTATGTAATATACAATTATAAAAACTTTGCATTACAATATCATCGATACCTGTATTATCCATACGTGCCAGTCCTAATAATAGATCGCGCTTGCGATAACCATTGTCATGTATCAATGCTTTGAATAGTAAATCATAATCTTCTTCGTACTCTGTTCCTACAAAGTATTCTTGTAAACCATACAACCATGCATGTTTTGTAATAAAATCAGACTGATTCATTAAATACCTTTCTCAACCATACCCAATCATTTATCTTCTCTAATGCATCGGGATTGTCTCTATAATCTTCACCGAAACCTTTGCCTTGCTCTGCACCTATCAATGCATACTCACCGAATTTTCGATTTTGTCCACGAGTTGTCCATACTTCTAAACGATATGCATCGTCTATTTGTTTATTGTGATCTATAATGTTGCTTGCTAGTTTTGTACATTCACGAAATGCACTACGCCATGTATTGAAAGGATCAGTATTGAATGCAGTAATGTTTGCAATCTCAAATAATGGTTTAAACGTTGCGCCTATACTAGTTGTCATGTCTACTTTGAATTCAGTTGTTGCTAATAGATTCTTCTTAGGAAATAGTTTCACACCACCATACCCATAAACTAAATCATTAATAGGATTATGACTACGATATGTAAATACACACTCTGTCTCTGGTACACCTGGATACGCTTCACGACTTGCACTAGGTTTGAATTTGAACGCAAAGTTTTGACTTATAATTGCATCAGCATCAACAACATAGAAATAATCAGTAGATGATGTTTTAGCGGCTGCTTGATGTGCATTCAACAATCCATCAATACCATCTATGCGACGAGCGTGTGGTACTACTTTTAATAGGTTGTGAAAATTCTCATCGGCTGATGGCTCGCCGTACGAGAGCATTATTACATCTAACATATACTATCCTTATAGTTGTTAATCATTATATAATATTTTTGCTCGGTTGTCAAGTCAGTTGAAGGACTCAAATGAGTCCTTAATTTAGGAGTGTATCAATCTTTTTCTGATTGAGTTTGTAGTTGAGTAATTAATTTATCGATCTCTATTTTATTCGCGGCTATCTGATCAGATTGTGCTAAATCTAGTAACGCTTGCATACGTCTGCCTCTTTCTACATCAGTATCAAGATGCAAATTCTTGTTTACTATTTTTTCAAGTTTAAGTAAGTGTAGTCTATCGTTTTGTACATAGCGCCAAGTATATCCTTTTTTGCTATACACACCGAACACCGACTCACGCCAACCTATTTTAACTATTATAGCATCTTCATCGTTTAGTACAACTGCATCACCTTCATTGAATGAAGGATTCATTTTGAAATTTAAACCATGTACCAAGTTAGTAGTGAAGTCTTTAAACCAGAATACAGCCGATAAAGATACTATTATTGCTATCCAGGGACCAATCATGTCAGAAAATGCAAGCCCAAACTCATCAAATATATTCATTATTTTACTCCTAGTTACTTGTATTTATGTAACTAACCCACATCACCTTTTCATGAAGATAACAACACGAGGATCATTTGGATAAACGTTCTCATTATCATCTACGTAATCACTTACGCCATTCTGAATCGCATATGCTTGTCCAGGTTCACCAGAATTCATACTTTTGTCTATGCTGAATCCATGACGAGAATACAATGTATATAATCCTCCTTCAATAGATCCATCTTCATTTCTAATAGCGAAACAATCTAGACGTGAAGCACCATTCTTTATAGCATCTTGCATGATAGCACTACCAGATGATCCCTGTGAACTAAACACAGAAACTAATTCATCACCATGTGCAATTGCATAACCACTTGAATTATTCTTACCAATAAAGCAATTCATACCATTGTATTCATTTGCCGGATATACATGTAAGGTATCAAGACCCTTCGCTGCATCACCTCTTGCTAAATCATTCTGCTTTATGCGTGATACTGCTTGGGCGAATACTCTTCCCTGTACTTGTTGGAAATTACCATCGTCTTCCTGTGATAGTCGTTGACCAAACTCGCTAGGTGAATCACCTATTGCTTCTATAACTTCGTTAATTTTCATAATAATCCCTTTTTAATACTTATTGATAATATTTATCAAATCGGTGACTATTCCTTTAATCCTTACATATGCATGAATGTTATTCATATATAATGATCTATTAACTTCAATCATTATTGATTTCACATTATCATTCATTTGATAATATTCCATCGGTACGATTGTACCAGCGAATGGTTCATTTACTATGCTAGTGTAACCAAGTATCTTCAATTCTTCCTGCAATCTTATAACCAACTGCGCTGGTGTATGATACGAATCAGAGCCTATACAAAAATCAGGTCGTTCACCAGATGATTCATGAGGCAATTGTTCATTAGAAAAACTATGACAATCGACAATCATAACTTGTCCGTTTTCTTCTAATTCATCTTTGACAGCATCATAAAGTTTTGCATGATGTGGGATGTAATACTGATTTATAATACGATCTTTCTCTTCATCTGACACTGTCCTTAATGTCTCGCCAAACGAATCAACTGTATAGCAGATACCCATGCCGACTGCGTCCATTGCTTCGTTCTCAATGAAACGTTCAACATCACATACCAATCGACTAACTTCTAACTTAACAACAGTATGTGCACCATTATCAAATAGATCATCAGTGTACCAATCAGTCATTCGTTCAATATCTTCACTTATATTTTTTTTATCAAATTCTATATCCAATGGAATATAGGTAGATGAATGCGGTATATGTAAAATCATAATATCTTCTTGCGCTTTGCAGTTGCTTTCTTTGCAGGTGCTTTCTTTGCAGTTGCTTTCTTTGCAGTTGCTTTCTTTGCAGGTGCTTTCTTTGCAGTTGCTTTCTTTGC
>Ga0129327_10000354_pt1 | contig 27460 bp, 28 predicted proteins | sample CPBDNA_6_FD_111799 | JGI IMG/M metagenome (GOLD analysis project Ga0129327, IMG submission 111799) | Freshwater to marine salinity gradient microbial communities from Chesapeake Bay, USA - CPBay_Spr_31_0.8_DNA | ecosystem: Environmental > Aquatic > Marine > Coastal | place: USA: Chesapeake Bay... | reverse complement strand
CCTCCTCTATCCTCTCTATGCGTTCGTTGATCCTCTTGATCTCCTCCTTGGTGCTCTGTATCTCCTGCCAGATCCTCTTGTTCTCCTCCTCTATCCTCTCTATCCTCCCTACACTTTCACTGATCATCTTGAGGATCTGGTCGGACTTTTTCAGTAGTTCATCGTTCCTTAGTTTATCGTAGACCTTTTCTACTATCTTGCCTATGAACTCTTCATCTGCTAGTAGCTTCCTTGCTGCTTCCTCAGACATATGTAAATGTAAGCGTCTGAGGTAAAAACTTATACTGAGCCAAGGAGAGTATATCGATGGCGTCAACATTAAGCTATAGATCGTAGGGTTAAGGCAGTTTTCCTTGAGAGTGTAGTGTTATTCCTTCTTTATGAGTCATTCTTGACGTTAGAAGAGAATTTCGTAGGTTAGTGCCGACACCATGGACACGTTCAACGTTGCATTGGCGTAAGTTTTAGTTGCTCCTGCTGTGATCTTGAATGTGTAACCAAGCAATTTCGTCTATCTTTCTGCCCTACAATTGCACATGTAACCTAACCCGTCTTGGTGGTCAGGCTTTTAATCATAGGGCCCAACAGCTGACGCATGGATATTTTAGTAGCTAAGCGGAGACTGAGGAGACTGACTATCGTCACACTTATTCTTCTAACCTTTGAAGGGTGGGCGGGCGATGCGGTAAACCTCTTCGCCATCTATCCAGCAAATCATCTGTCTTCCATAACGCCTTACTCCTACTTCCAGTATATCGAGAATGTAAGAGGGATCGGGCCAATACTTCTCGCCCATGAGATAGTGGCCCTCTTCGCGCTGGGATTCGCCTTGTCTACAATGCTCTTTGCGTTAAGCATGAAGCACTGGTCGCTACTCCTTCAAAAAGGAAATACTCCCAATTCATCCAGGATATGGATAGGACATACGTAATACATGTGGAGGGAAGTGATGTCCACCTCGATTTATATCTAGCCAAAGAGTTCTCGAAGGTTAAGGAAGTTAAATATTTAAATTGACTTTTCATCTATAAATGGATTCCAAAAGGTTTCGGACTGAACTTTACGTATCTATTTGTCCATGAGGACAATGGCTTCTTAATTGAAGTCATGTCTTTCCATTTCTAAGACGTTGTTTAAGCCGGATCGATCTAGGGTAGGAACGCAGTTCATGACCCCTCGTCAATATAACTTAACCTGTAAATCTCAACAATTTTAATCCTCCCCTCAATACATCCTTTGTGATAAAGGAAGTTAATTCCTACGTGTTAATGTATGAGGGAATAAATGACGAGAGAGACGCCTTAGCCGTCAAGGCCTTCGCGGAACACCCCATGGAGGTTGTTGTCGTTACTGTGGAGACGTCAGATGGTTATGTGGGAGTTGGAGAATCCCTAGCTTATGGTTGCGCGGACTCCGTTAAGTCCCTCCTTGACACCACAATTCGTTCACTGGTGAGGGAAGAAGACGAGGAGCACATAGAGGGAATATGGAACAAGGTCTACAGGGCCACTCTGAGGTATGGTAGGAGAGGGATAGCCGTGGCCGCACTTAGCGGTTTGGACACAGCACTTTGGGACATCATGGGAAAGAAGGCGAGGAAGCCTCTCTACAAACTTCTAGGAGCCAGTCAGGACAGGGTTAAGTGTTATGTAACGGGAGGGTACTACTCACCTCATAAGGACCTGGAGAGGTTGAGAGAGGAGGTATCCCACTACGTGAAGGCCGGATTTAAGGGGGTGAAGGTCAAGATTGGAGGCTCTACACTGGAGAACGACATGACCAGGCTCAAGGTGGTGAGGGAGGCGGTTGGAGATGACGTTAACATTGCGGTGGACGCCAACAACGTCTTCAGCTACGACGAAGCGTTGAAGGTGGGGAGGAGGTTGGAGGAGTTCGGCGCATGGTTCTTCGAGGAGCCCATCCAGACGGATCTAGTGGATAGGAGCGCGTCACTGGCGTCCCAGTTGGAGGTGCCAATAGCTGGGTATGAGACGGCGTTCACAAGGTGGGAGTTCTATGAACTCATGCGTAGAGGTGCAGTGGACATAGTTCAACCGGACGTCATGTGGTCGGGCGGTGTATCTGAGGTCATGAAGATAGGTGCCCTGGCTAAGACCTTAGGTTACCCCATTATACTGCATTATTCAGCCTCGGCCATCTCCTTGATCGCCAACGCCCACGTCGCCGCGGCCTTGGGAAATCAGTGGCAGGAGACCCACCTCAGGAGGAACATGTTAAGGGATGAGTTATTCAAGGAGAGAATAGAGTATGAGGACGGTCACCTTCTGTTACCGGACAGGCCGGGCCTGGGTTTCACCCTGAGGGAGGACTTCGTGGAAACCTTCGGTAGAAAGAACACTCACTGATAATACATTCCCTCCGCCACTTCGTATCCGCCTATTGTTATTGGAACCTCCAGGGGCCTGGAGGGTCTGGCAACCTTCAGCGATACGTTCTCTCCGGGTCCCTTCTCCTCAAGGATCACTTGAAGTTCCATGGGATCTTTCACCGCCTTCCCATCCACCTCCTCGATAACGTCACCGGGCCTGAGGCCTACTCTGGCCGCGGGACTTCCTTGGTACACTTTTGCCACCAACAATCCTTCGTCTCTGGGTAGGTTGTAGTAGGCGGCCATGGACTTATTCACCTTCAATATTACCACGCCGAGGAACGGCCTCATGTACCTACCGAACTTCCTCACGTTGTTCACGAACCCCCTGACCAGTTGGGAGGGGATGGCGAACCCTATGCCTTGGGCGTATGGTATCATGGCCGTCACTACCCCTAACGCCTCTCCCCTTACGTTCACCAGGGGCCCACCGCTGTTTCCAGGATTTATGGCAGCGTCGGTCTGTATCACGTAAAGCGGGTTTCCGCCAGGAGTCATTATGGTTCTACCTACGCCGCTTATGACCCCAAGGGTGGTGCTGTCCAATCCAAGTGGACTCCCCACGGCCAAGGCGAGCTCCCCTATCTTCACGTTCTCGGAGAGCCTTAGTGGTGGAAGGTCAACTTTAGCCCTCACCAGCGCAAGATCGTTAAATGGGTTGAACGCAACCACCTCGCCCTCCGAGTCCCTCTGATCCCTACTCATAAGTCTGATGGCATTGCTGTTCCTAACCACGTGGTAGGAGGTGAGGAACAGTCCCTTTTCGATCGCAAATCCCGAGCCCAACCCCTCCCTGGCCTGAGGGAGCAGGAACTCATCCATCGAGATCTGTCTTGAGAATATGGTGACCACTGACTTGGACACCTGCTCTACCAACTTCACTATCTCCTCGTTGAGTTCTGGGAGGTTCATGATTGTTTAAGTGAGAGGCGGTTAAAATTTCCTTGTGTCTCGATAGTGTTGACATTGCATATGAATTATGAGATTATGACGTTCCCTTGAGTGAAGCGTTATTCACTCCTTCGAAACCATTCTCGTTTGATAGAAGAAAATTTAGCGGCTCAGTGTCGACACAGGTGTCTCCAACCTCGTCGATCGACGGATTAGAGCCTGGTATCTAAAAATCACAGTCAAGTTATCTACCTGCATCATTATCTATCCCTGTAGACCATCCCATTTTTAATGGAATGAGGTCATATCCCATATGTACCCAGAGTTCTGTTTGGAGAGGTGGCAATCCCTCAGGGACTGGAGGGCTAAGTACGTAATATCTGAAAGCGGCGTAGAGCCATTGGAGTTGTCAGACTTCCATGTTAACGTGAAGTTCGAATACGGCCATACCAAGGGCTCTCCGAAATTAAGGGAATTAATAGCCTCTCGTCTAGGGCGGGGAAGTGAAGAAGTAATAATAACCAATGGAGGGGCTGAGGCTAACTACCTGGCCTCCCTTGCCCTCATTAAACCGGGGGACGAGGTGATTGTGGATATGCCAAACTACATGCAGATCCCTGGAATCCTGAGGGGAATTGGTGCCAACGTCGTTTATATTTGGAGAAAGGAAGGTATGATTGACCTCGATGAGCTTAACCAGTTGGTGAATAGAAAAACTAAGGCCCTCGTAATCACGAACCCCAATAACCCCACAGGAATGGCAATGAGTGAGAGGGAAATGAAGGCGATTTCAGATATTGCTTCAGATAGAGGGGTAACCTTGATTGTCGACGAAGTTTACAGAGGGTCAGAGTTCGATGGGGAGAAGCCGTCCTTCCTCTCCTTCATTGATGGCGTGAGCACAAACAGTATGTCCAAGGTCTACGGTCTGCCTGGAATAAGGATAGGGTGGACGGTGGCCAAGAAGGAATTGGTAGATAGGATGTGGGCAATAAGGGATTACGTGAACATATCGCCCTCAGTTATAGGTCAGGAGATCGCTTATGAAGCCCTCCTTAAGGCTGACGAACTGAAGGAGAGATCCAGGGAGATAGTTAGCAGGAACCTAAAGATAGTGGAGGAGGTCATGAGGAGAGAGGAGGTTGATCATCTGGTGGAGTGGCACAGACCAAACGCTACCGCTCTGGCCTTCTTGAAATTAAAGGGGGTGAAGGATACGTTCTCCTTCGCCCAGTCACTGTTCCAAAATGAGGGCGTTCTACTTAATCCAGGCGAATGTTTCGAAATGCCGGGATATGTGAGAATAGGGATAGGCCAAGGGGATAAGGAGACGTTAAGGACAGCTCTGACCTTAACATTCAGGCATATGAAGTCTTGGAGTTTGAAAACATGAGACAAAATCATTTTTAAGGGAACGACCCAGCTAGGTGGCCGCCTGTGTTGACCAACAATTCCTTGAACTTAAGGGCGTCACGTAACGCAGTCAAATTGTTGAACATTACGTAGTTTTCCTCGCCAAGCATGCCCCGTAACTTAATGAAGTCCTCTGAGGTGAACTCATATCTATACATCACAAGTCCATGTAATCTGTAATACTTCAATGTGGACAGGGACCTATTCCTAAATGGATCCACTGCATGAATGAATCCTGTCCTCTGTAGAACATAGGTTACTTCCTCTTCACTCCATCCACGGGGTTCCCAACAATAGGTGAAGTTTCTAGATAAAATTGACCAGAATTGAGCCACCCTGTCCTTACCCCTTTGGAACGTGAAGGAGTTGGGTGTTTGAAAGACGATCAACCTGGCCCCCAGCTTCCTGGCCTCCTCCAAGGTCGCCTCCAGTGCCTTTACCGTATCCTCGTTCACCTTGAACTCCCCGAAGTTGTCGGGGTTTCCCTTAAACCTCCTCATTCTCCTGTAGGTGGGTGAGGTTGCGGAATGGGTTATCACCTGAAGCGCCTTAACTGTGAACTCCGGGACTCTGTTGGCCCAATTCCTCAACCTTTCCTCTGGCACCAGGTCATAGAAGGTCTCCTGAGTTTCGGCTACGTCTAAACCTCCTCTCCTGGGGATACCACAAATTCCCACCTTGACCCACATATGGGTGAGATTGAGGTGGAGGCTATTTAGAGACCTCCGCATATTACTAGCTCTAATCATTCTAGCACTAGAATAACTTCCACAACGCCTCTAGCAACATTTAAATTTCCTAAAATCGAGAATGATACATGTGGTCTCAACAGGAGAGAGAAGGAATTGATAGTTTAAGAGGAGGAATAGTTTATGAGATGATAGCAATTTTGGTTGCCTTCATAGGAATCTTAAGCTTCGCCGTTTCCTTAGCAGTCGGTGTTGTGTTTCTCATTTTGGGTGTGATCCTAGCTATTTTGGGATTAATTAGGGTATATAGGGGTTTCGATAAACTTACCCCATACGTGCCAAACACAAACCTGGGGAAGATAGGGGCAATACTGCTTGTGATTCCATTCCTGGACCTAATAGGTGTAATATTGGTGGGAATAGCTCTCTACTTCGTAGGGGAGAAATATAACAACTCCACGGTTAAAATAGGTGGTATCTTGGCTGCCATTCCCATAGGTTTCATATCTTTCGTTGGTTTCATTGTCACGTACCTGGGATTGGGCGAAGTAAATTCAAGGCTGACAACAATTCCCGCTCAATTACCTCAAGCACCTCAGACGCAAACCACTCAACCGGTCCCGCAGCAGATCTTGGTTTATCAGGTAGGGAATGGTGTTCTCAGAGGAAACATCGCTACGCTCACCCTGAACTCGAGCGGTCAGGTCACAATTATTGGTGTTACCATAGAGGGATTGAATCAGTCTGCTATGACAATCCAACCCAATGTGTTGATGAGGGGAGATAATCAGATTACGGTGACTTTTCCACCATTACCACCATCGCCACAGGGAATGCAGTATAGATTGAGGATAGGATTGGCAGACGGCTCCTCCATATTGGCTATGGTGACAGTAAGTTAGTGGGCCCTGCCGCGAGACAATATCAAATGATGGGTTGTATATAATCATCTGATCCCAACCTCCACTATGGACCTTAGGAGACATTAGGCCTCAATCGTTGTTAGGTTATGGGAGGTTCCTGGATTTAAGGTCTTAGAAACCGTCATATTTTCATTCAATTTTTGTTCTGATGCCAATGTAGTGTAGCTTAATCCTTGGTGGGAGCTGACTTTCCAGGCACTCACCTCAAACATGATCTTTACACCAATGGATAACATCATCCCGCTCATCATCAGTTATGATATTAATCCAACGGACAGTTACCCGTATCGATTACTTGAACGTCATCGAACACCACAAACCTTAGACCAGTTGAGTTGATTCTATTTAGGGCATCATCATACTCCCTCCTAGAACCATATAATCCTAAGGTGGGAACAAGTCTAGGGTACGATTCATTGATCATGAGGAATTCTTCCTTAAGTGTTCTCTTGATAAGTGATATTGTCTCCTCTCTATTCCCCTCAACAAAGAACACCATTTGAAATATTCCACCCTCCTTCATGACAGTGGAGTCCAGTCTAGGATAGAGCCAGAATGCCTTTATCCTCACCATTGCGTCTAAAAGTCTCTTAATTGTCCTATACATGGATGGCTTTCCTACCCTCTCCGTAAGTTCTGGAATGGGCAGGTGCGGATCATCCCAAAGCTCCCTAACTATCCTCCTCTCCAGAGAGTCCTTCAGTGACAGGTTGCGCGAAACCCTGAGTTCGTAGGAGTCCCTCGGATTTACTGGGGCGTATCCCATCTTCTCCACTCTAATGAAATTTACCCTGGGGAAATCGGATCTCAGGTATGAGAGTCTCTCATCCAATTCCCACCCCTCGCAGGTAACCTCCATGGCCACTATGGGCATTAACCCAGGAGGACCCAAGTTAAGGTAAAACATTACGTTTACGAAGCGGGGAGGATCTTTCCTCATGACCTCCTTTACCATTTCCCCACCCTCCCTGTCCGTTGTGCCCATCAACAGGAACTGGCTCTTTCCAATTAGGTCCATGTTAAGTCTCATAAGCAATTTCTCCCCCAGAAGTCCGCTCTCCCTCATCTCCCTTAACTTTGAATCCACTTTGGAGAATGGAAGGTTAAGTGACTTGGATATGGAGTATGCTGTGGGAGGAGAGTACTTCCTCTCATCGTCACTGGGAAAGTAGGTCCTCCTGAGTATTTCCCTCATTAGCATATCGATAGGCATTTAATTTCGCCATTTTCTAATGCTGTCAAACACTTCTCAAAATATTAAAGATTTCGACAAAGAAAGACCCGTCAAGGAGACAGGGTTTGGGTGAAGATGACAGAGTACGGTCGGCTATCCAGTAATGGGATTCATCCCGATTAACTCTGCCAACGTCTAACAGAAATTTATAGTGTTGATGGATGCAAGACTTTTTGCAGTGACTCGTAGCTCAGCCTAAATACCAGCTCCACCTCTAGCCATGGCTTAGGGGGTTTCGTTATAGAGTGTATGTGGAACAACGTTGAAGGGGTTAAGGTAGTATAACGTTCTTTCGCTGACTTGCGTTTAAATTGAGAAGGGAGCAGTTGGCGTTAACGGGATCCAAGTAGTCAGCCCTCACCTTAGAAGTAGATCAAGTATTTCGGTTCCATGACTGTTTTACCCCTGCTCTTCAATTTTCGCTAAGACTAGATCGTTGGTCCCCATGCTCAATAATTGAATTCGCCCTTCAATTTAAAAAGAATGTAAGACAGTAGTACCTCATGCTGGCTTACGTATATTGGCACAGAAGCTCCACCAACGTTAATGTCTACGAATCGGCCCTAATTAACTTCCACAGGAACTTTGATTCCCAGTCAATACCGGGCTATTTGGGTTCAATTGTAGCTAAGGTGGAGGGCGCAGGATGGCTGTCCGAGGGAGATTGTTATGAGGATTGGTACCTATTGGAGAACTCCGGCGTCTTAGACCTAATAAATGAGGCGGCCGTGAGCGATAGGATGAGAGAAATCCATGACTCCGTGGCATCAATTTCCGTTGACGGTAAGGGAGGTCTCTACGGCCTATTGAGAGGGAATCACGGTCTACTCTCGGCCCATTGTTATTGGTTCTTCAAACCCAGGGGGATGAAGTATTCGCACTTCTACTCAAAACTGACCGTCACTCAGCTGTGGAGGAGAATGTTGGCCATGGGACCCACTCCCGAGTTCTGTGCAATGGGGGAGGAAGTGGAGGGTGCCTCCAAGGTGAAAAGGAATGTCATCTATAATGGAGCAAAGGTATGATAAACCTTCAACTTCTTGTAAGGTTAGGCGGTCTCACCTTCACTTAATAACTCCCTTAATACCACAGCGTTATTTCTCTCCCTATCCTTGGCAGAAAAGAGGAGGGTTACTACCTGGTATCTCCTAATCAAATCGCGGAGTTGTTCCAGGGCCTTACTTCCCTTGATCTCCTCCCCGTATCTCCTCCTGAACTCGTCCCACTTGGAGGGTTCGTGGGAAAACCACTTTCTAAGCTCATTTGAGGGAGCTACGTCCTTCATCCAGAGATCTATTTTGACGTCCTCCCTCCTTATTCCCCTTGGCCACAATCTGTCCACCAAAATTCTAATCCCATCGTCGGGGGAAGGTGGATCGTAAACCCTCTTGATCTTTATCATTTACTCTATTCCATCTCACATTTTAAAAACCTTATCACTTACAAAAGGAGTATGTCCATAGTGTCGGCACAGATTAGGTAAATTAATAGATCCCTATCTGTCAAGATCTATTGACTCCCCACAATCTTCATCAATTCACGTCAGTCCCGTTGTTCTGAAGGGAGAGATAATTTATCCTAACAAATGTCGACACTATGGACACACTGATGGGATCAATCATTCCGCAAAAGTTTCCAAGTACAACCTAGTAAAAGTCCCCTCTTAGCTTTTAATCTGACCCTCATCAATCCCCATGTGAAAGAGGAGGAGATAACAAAAATTGACGAGATAAGGAGAAAAGTAGTTGAAAGTATTGGGCTATTGATCCTTTACATTGTAGTTTACATCGTGGTGGAGGCCCTAATTAACAACCTTCTTTTCCCTTATCTCGAGTCTCAAAGACTTTCCATTATACCTGGGCAAACTCCATCCATTTCAGGTTATGAGCCCTACGTTAATGTTCTGATTTCCTTGCTCTTCGGCTTCTTTATTGTTCAGGGTTTTGCAAACGTGGTTTACTGGAACCTGAGGCTGAAATATGACCATCCCACCTCAGCCTCCATGAGGAGCGTATTCAGACTCATAGGGATTGGTGCCCTTGTCGCAGGCATAGTGGGAGGAATAGCAGGAGGAGTGGCGGGAGTGGCCCTTGGAGGTTTCCTTGGAATAGTCATAGGTTTCGCCACTCAGCAAGTTCTGGGACAGGCCGTGGATGGGCTGTTCCTTCTCCTGTCCAGGCCTTTTAGGATAAAGGATCACGTGAACATGACGGGCGATGAGGGTATTGTGGAGGAGGTCACTACGCTGTTCACCTACGTAATTAAACAGGACGGTACAAAGGTTGTAATACCCAATAATATGGTCATAGGGAACAAGGTTTACGTTTATCCAAGACAGATTGAGCAAAAGCAACAGACTCCATGATTATGGTTTGTTGTTAAATGTCCTAAGAGTGTTGGCATGGAGTGGGTTACCGTTGCACGGTGTCGTCACTTGTCAGGATAAATTATCTCTCTCTTAAGAACATTATGTAACTGACGTGAATATGAGGATTGTGGCGAGTTAACAGTCTCGACAAATAGGTTTGTTAATTTACCTAATCCATGACGACACTCTCGGCAAACTTAAGAATAAATTATAAGTTACAAATATGATTAACCTGTGGTAATAACTTTCTTCTTTAATTAAATAGTAAGCTAGTAAATTGTAGCCTATTGAAAGGCTAATAATACGGAGTAGCCTTTCCTAAGGAATAGGGTTTTCCCTAAATTGATTAAGCGGAACGAGGGCCTTTTCCGCGTCCATGTCAAACCTATACACCTAATTTCCCTCATTGCTAAGTGAGTCCTCCTTAAAGGTGGGTAGGACATCCAAGTCTCCCACCCTAAGTTCTATTGGGATAGGGTTAGTGGCAAAATCACAGTAAAAAATTATAGTGACTTGAGTATGGTTTCAAACACTTGAAATTGAGCTGTTCCCTGGAATTGGGCGAAGACAACGTAATTTCCCCGAATACCCACCATGTAGGTGGAAGCGCCCGAAAATCCCTGTGTTGTGAAATTGAAGTAGTTGAATCCGTTTATCGTACCATTAACTGCTCCCCCCTGGGTGGCGCCGTAAAAATATGAGTAGAGGGAGGACGCGTTACTTCCCTGGAAAACACTGAGCTGTACCTCGGTGGTGGAGCCCACCAACTCCTCGCCCCATTGAGTGAAGTTACCGTATGGAGTGGTTAAGTTACTTACCTCAAAGCTGGCCAAGGAGAGTTCCTTGGTCTGGGGATAGAGGAAGGACGGGAAACTGACCTGAAGTCCACTCCCTGATCTCATTGCGGAGCTCTCCTGATTCAGAAACGGGGTAAGGTTGACAGGACTTGTATTGCCCGTAACATTTACTGCAAGCACGTACCTGCCGTAAATTGTGTGGGGAATTGTTAGATTGAAAGATGGGGCGGTGGCATAATGGATGACCCAGACCACGAGAGTGGCATTACCGTTCTGGGCTATCTCTTGATACACCGCATCCGATCCAGGGAAGACCCGGGCCAGGGTCTGTGAGTAGTTGAACTTGGCCAGAGACACGATTCTCCAGCCTGGAGAGGCCGAGGAAATCTGCGTCTGCGTGGGAAGGAAGACATGTTGTGATTGTGTTTGGTTTGACGTCTCTACTTTAGGTACTACAGCGAGTACGACGCCAACTACTACCGCCACAACCACAACGACCGCGATGATGATTAACGTATTCCTATTCATTACTTCATTGGCGAATAGGAGGATAATAAGTCACTACGGAGAGGTCAACCTCTGATACAACTTAACTAGCGCTTGAGTGCCCTTCTCCCCCATTCCTATGGCGTTCATGGCGCTATAGAGTTGCAGTGTCGTGGAAGTTCCAAGTAGAGGAACGTTCAGCTTTGTGGCCACATCCACTGCGTATTTGAGGTCCTTCCTCAGGTGAGCGGCCCTGAATCCCGGCTCCATGTCTCCCTTCATCACCTTCGGCATGTAGTACTGCACTGTAAATGAGTTTGCCGCTCCCGTACTCAATACCTTGAAGAGTATCTCCTGGTCTATTCCCGCTCTCTCCGCCAGGGTCATAACCTCCGCCAAGGCCAACATGTTGACCCCCACCACAACCTGATTCAGTAGCTTCAACATTTGGCCGTATCCCACTCCGCCGGCATGCACTATGGTCTTACCCATCGCCTGAAAGATAGGCATGACCCTCTCAACGTCTTCCCTCTCCCCTCCTACCATTATGGTGAGCGTGGCCTCCCTGGCACCCCTATCTCCTCCCGTGACAGGAGCGTCCAGGAACCTCAATCCTCTACTGGCACACATTGAGTGAAATGTCCTCGCGTGCTCCGGGGAGTTAGTTCCCATGTCCACCACAATTGTCCCCTGTTTAGCTCCCTCAAGTACACCATGAGGACCTGAGAGAACCTCCATCACGTCTGGTGCGTCCGTAACCATGAGGATCACCACCTCTGACTCGGCTGCCACCTCCCTGGGTGATGAGGCAACCTTTATTCCCTCGCTCTTGAATGGTTCAGCCTTGGCTTGAGTTCTGTTGTAGACCGTAAGCGGGAATCCTGCTTTGTGGAGGTTCATTGCCATTGACCCTCCCATCAATCCAAGACCGATGAATCCTACCTTCATTTTTTTACCATCTTGGACCATCAACGATCACTATGTCTTTTTGTTCCGATTACAAATATATGTTTCACTCCACGCCCGTTGGAGACCGTGACAAGCGGATCTCTTAAAAGATGAAAGATCAAGCTGTTGGTTTGACTCAAGAATAAGGCACAAGTATGATCTTAACATTTTTACTTCACATTAGTATTTACTAGGATGCTTTCCCTAGTAACCTTCAAGGTAAGGCATGACGATTGGTCACAGCTCACTGAGATCTACCAGGTGAAAGTGACTAAGAGGCATACTATAATCAGAGAAGGAAACATATTCGACGTGGTTCAGCTCTCTGGAGAGGAGTTGGGAGGATTCCTTCGGAACCTTAGGGTACATCCTAGGGTGAGGGAGGTGAGGCTCTTGGAGAGATCTCCAACCACCGCCGCAGTGATGTTGGTAGCGAAGTTGGAGGGCAGCATAACCTCAGTAATGGTGGAACAAGCCTACGAATTCAGCGAATCCCTTAAGGATGGTGTGGAATATTGGAGAGCTGTCTTACCAAGGGGTAGGATTGGTAAGCTTACAGAGACAGTAAGTAGAATGGGCCTGTTGAGCGATCTAACCATTAGAGAGTTCTCTTATCATAGGGAGAGGAACTCGTTAACGGAGAGGGAAAGGGAGGTCTTAGCCGTGGCGCTTTCAATGGGTTACTTTGAGTCCCCAAGACAAGTCACAGCTTTCGAAGTTGCCACGTCCCTTGGAATAAGTAAGGTCTCATTTACTCAACACCTGAGGAGAATCGGAAAGAAACTGGCCACTAAGGAACTCGGTGAATCGGCAGCGAATCTACCTGGTACAACTTAACGTAGTTAGGCTATTCTTATATATAATGGGACAACCTAGTTTAATATAATGACAGAATCTAAGGAAAGTATTGAGGCCGGAATAAGGGAGGTGTATAATTTCGTACTGGAGAGAAAGAACGTCACCGCCAGATATGTGGTAATCATCGCTCTGGCCTCCCTATGGTTGGATGCCTACGACTTCGCCGCAATATCCTTCGCCACAAAATCTGTTGCCAACACCTTCGTAGGTACCCCTTCCATACTCATTTCACTCGGTATTGGCGCAGTGCAGTTCGGTGCATTTGTGGGGGCCGTGGTGGGAGGGTGGCTTAACGATAGGGTGGGCAGGAGAAATATGTTCATCTTAAATATGATCCTCTTCGTGGCCATGGCCATTCTGACAGGAGTATCCACCAACATAGCCGAATTCACCATTTTCAGATGGTTCCTGGGTTTTGCGTTAGGATCTGACACGGCAACAGGTTTCGCATACATATTCGAGTACCTCCAGAAGGAACAGAGACTTTTCTGGAGTAACCTGTGGCAGCTTCAGTGGTATATAATGTACCTGGTTACAATAGCTTTCATCATACTCCCCTTCTATTTCGTTACCCATTCCCTAGTTCAGCCCCTTCTATGGAGGGTAATAATGATAATTGGCGGAGTGTTGGCATTGATTATACTTGCCCTCAGGAGCAAAATACCGGAGTCCGTGCTGTGGCTAGCCTACCAAGGCAAGCTCGCCTCGGCCAAGAGGGTGATAAAGCAGACCTGGGGAGTGGAGCTCAATAACGTACCTGACGTCGATATTCAGATTAGAAAGGTTGGAAGGGGATTCAGGAGTGCCTTTAGCATATTCAGAGCCAGTAAGTGGAGGGAGTTGGTGTACTCCTTCAACGGTAATTTCGAGCAAAGTTTCATCTTCTACACCTTTGGGTTTTATATACCCTACATCCTTTTAGCGTTGAAGCTGGTGGGGCCCTTGGCGTCCATTCAGGCGTTAGCGGTACTGTACACCGGAGGAGTAATTGGGGGATATCTAACGGCTTGGCTCACCCCTAGAATAGGGACTAAGTCACAGTATGTCATAGGAGCGGTGGGGGAGGGAGTGTCAGTGGGGCTCATAGCGATGACCTACATTCTTCACCTACCCTTACCCTTCTTCGTGCTCTTCTCCTTCACCTTCTACTTCTTCCACGTCATAGGGCCGGCGAGCCAAGGTATGACCTCCATAAATGCCTTCTTTGGGGCCTCAGAGAGGGGAACAGCTGCAGGATGGGGATACTTTTGGGTAAAACTTGCGGCCTTGCTGGGACTAATAATAGGTTTAGCTGGAGTTACGCTTAACCCAGTGGGGACTACCGTGGGTCTGGCAATATATGGGGTGCTAACTGGACTTGTTGGAATGGCAATTGGGTATGATACAAGAAAGTACAGGGTGGTGGATGAAGAGGAGATAGAGAGAAAGGTATAAATATTTTTATTATTTATTTTTTAAGGTCTGCGAGAATCCTCTGGGACACCACATGAGCGGCTATGGCTACCATCGGCACACCCACTCCAGGATGAGTGTACTGTCCAACGTAATAGACATTTCTCAGCTTCTTATTCTTCATTGGTGGTCGCAATGACGCTGTTTGAGACAAGGTGTGGGCTAGACCGAAGGCTGTCCCCTTGTAGGATCTATAGTCGTTCCAGAAGTCCCTAGGACCGAAAATCCTGATGAAGCTAACCTCCCTCTTCCCAAGGAAGTTCCTTACTGCCCACTTTACCATCTCCTCCTCCCTACCCCTTAGCCCAGGGGATATGGGTATCAGAAAGAAGAGGGCCTCATTGCCCTCTGGACATACTGAAGGATCCGATCTACTCCTTACGCTAACGTAGTAAGAGGTCGATTCTGTCCGTGGCCATTTTCCCTCCCTAATTGATTTGAAGTGTTCCCCCCAATCACCGTTAACTATTACGTTGTGGTGGGGGACATCCAATTCTCCCTTAATCCCCACATACCCCAGCACCGCTGACGGGGCTAAGACCTTTGAATCCCAGTATGAGGCGCCAAAGTTCCTGTACCTTTCAGGGAGGAGGGACTCTGCGTGAACGTAGTCTGCGTTAAATAGGAACACATCTCCCTCAATCCTTCCCTTAGAGGTCTGCAGGGCCTTCACTCTTTGGTCGTCGGTCAGCACTCCCGTAACCTCCGTGTCGAACTGGAACTCAACCCCCAGCTTCCTCCCCGCCTCAACCATTGACTCCACCACCCTACCGAAGCCTCCCCTTGGATAGAACACTCCCTGTCCCAGGACGGGGTAATTGACCATGGCATACATACCTGGAACACTGTAGGGATCTCCCCCTAGGAACACAGCCGAAAAACCTGTTAGCTTCCTTAGAAGGTCGGACTTGAAGTATTTGCTGTTAAGGTAATTCAGCGAGGTGAATAGGTTCAATCTTCTCGCCTCCCTTATGACCTGCGGATCTAAGAAGTCAACGAAACTTTGAAATTCCCTATACAGAAACTTGGAGAGGGAAACGTCGTACATGTACTTTGTCATTTCCAGGTATTCCCTCATTGTTTCACCTGCTCCCCTTTCCACATGCTCCACAGTGGAGAACAGTTCATCCCCAGGGGGGACATCTAGGGAAGCACCGTTCACTTTGAGCCTAAAGGAGGGTTTGAGTTTAGTTATTTCGTAGAACTGAGAGACCGAGTAACCCAGTTCATTGAAGAACCTCTCAAAGACCTCAGGCATCAGGTACCACGAGGGGCCCATGTCGAACTTGAAGCCCTCTATTGCGGTGGTTCTAGCCCTCCCGCCGGGGGTTGACAGCCTCTCCACTACCTTTACGTGGGCACCCCTCTTAGCCAGGAGGGCAGCCGAGGCTATTCCCCCGAAGCCGGCGCCCACCACCACAACTTGCATTTCAGTTCACTTTTCACTGCGCCTGTTTCATTTGCTCCTTTGGTATCTTGTCAAGTCCAGGGATCACGAAGAGGAAGCCCCAGTTCCCTTCACCTTCCTTATGGTGAACGTCGTGTACCTCTATGAGCCTTCTGAAGTACCTGTTCCTCATTCCCCACGCTCTCATCCTGGTGTATCTGTCATGTATTATCATGTCGTGGACTGTCAGGTAGGAAGCACCGTAGACCGCCATTCCCACCGCCACCGAGAGGAAAACCAGCCCACCCGTCCTGAACCATAGGGCCACCAGGGTTATCGCTACAGCCGCAAATATTAAACCGAAGGCATCGTTCCTCTGGAAAGTTGAGTTGGTCGGATAGTGGTGGTCCTTGTGTAGGTTCCAAAGAAAACCATGCATTACGTATTTATGCATTCCCCTGGCCACGAACTCCATTCCCAATAATGATGCTAAGGCTATGGTAACGTATGTCCATATCATAAGTGAGATCATATACCTGATGTTATAAACTTGTGTTGAATTCAAGTTAAGGGAATTTCTTTACTCTACTCCTGACCATATCGTTGAGATAGATGGACCGCCGGAGAGAACAGCGACTGATTTCCATATTTAGGGGAGGAAGCGTAACCTACTTCAACAGTAGCGCCTTCTTTCCTCCTGAGGTGAGGAGCGACGTCACAAGGCTTTACGCCTTTGTCAGGGTTGCGGACGACTTGGTGGATTCCCTCCCCCAAAGGGAAAGGGAGTTCCACCAGTTCGTGGAGAGGTTCCACAGGGTGAGGAAGGGGGAGAGGCTGGATGACCCCGTCCTGGAGGAGTTCGCGTCCCTCGAGGAGGAGAGGAGCTTCGATCCCCGTTGGGCGGACGACTTCCTAGAGTCAATGGAGATGGACTTGCATAAGAAGGTCTACTACACGTTCGATGAATTGTGGAGGTACACTTGGGGGTCCGCTGAGGTAATAGGTCTAATGATGTCCAAGCTCATGGGTTTAAGGAGGGAAGCGGAGCCCTATGCTGCCACCCTTGGTAGGGCCATGCAGTTTCTGAACTTCATAAGGGACGTAATGGAGGACGTCAGTCTAGGCAGGCAGTACCTACCCATGGACCAGTTGCAGAGGTACTCCCTTACCTCACTTAAGCCCTCAGAGGTGGCTAAGAACAAGGAGGGATTCAAGTCCTTCATGAGAGATATGGTGAGGAGATATCTTGAAGTGCAGAGAAAGGCTGAGGAAGGCTACACTTACCTACCATTGAGGTACTTGGTCCCCATAAAAACTGCGTCAGACATGTACAAATGGACGGCCAGGAGAATATATAGGAACCCACTCGTGGTGTATGACTTTAAGGTGAAACCAAGTAAGAAGAGAATTTACACCAGGGCGGTGGAGAACTTCGTGGGGCTCTCAATTTGGAGGTCCTTGAACCTCACTTGGCTTACCTCGAGATAGACTTAATGATTGCTCTCCCGGGCCTTCTGTCCTGTTTAGTCCCGTTCCTCAGGAGGACCAGGGACTTCGGTTCCCTAGGGATTTCAATAGCCCTAACTGCGCTCCTCTTCATAGCTTGGGATGAATTGGCAGTGGCGTGGGGAACCTGGGCATTTAACGGACAGTGGGTATTATCGTTCAGGGTTGGAGACCTTCCTATCGAAGAGGTGCTCTTCTTCGTGGTTGTTCCCTTCAGCTCTCTCCTCTTCTACGACCTGTTGAAGGGTAGACTGAGAGGTAAGTTCAATATATCCAGAAGATGGATTGTTCTATCCGCAATAGTTGAGCTGATTCTCGCTTTGGTGTGGAGGGATCATAGCTATACATGGGTCGTTCTGGTCTATTTGGCGTCGGGTACACTCCTCTCCCTTTGGTTGGACCCAAACCTCCTCAGATTGCAATCCTTCTGGGGGTTCGTTGGTTTGACCTATATTCCTTTCCTCGTGTTTGACTATCTTCTTACTTCAATTCCGATAGTAATTTACGGTAGGGGAGCAACGCTGGGAATAAGGGTGACTACAATACCTGTAGAGGACTTCATTTACTCCATGGCCATGTTCATATTTTACGCCATGTTCTACAGAGCTGTGCACGTCAGGAGGATTAAAAGATGAGGGGAGACTACTATGGGGAACTTGATGATGTCATTGAGTTTTACTCCAACTTCTCCTCCCCTGAAGAGTTGATGGATTGGATGAGATCCAGGCCCCCAGCCCCCATTGTCACTGAGGTCGTGGAGGGAGACGCAGAGGTGACCGCCGTTGTTCCCACAGCCGACCTAAGGGGGAAGCTGGCTGCCAACGCCAGGGAGCAGTTCAAGGGAATTAGGTTAGTACTTGTTGAAAGCAACGGCAGGTACTTCAACTATGCCAGGAGCGTTAACGCTGGGGTCTCGGAGGCCCTAAAAGAGAGGCCAAAGTGGATAGTAATTTCCAACGATGATGTTTATCTGAGGGACCCTTTACGCAAATTAAGGGAGGAACTCTCCACCCTATCCCCTGGAGATAGGACTCTGGTTCACTCCCTACCTGGGGTCTACCATTCGTACAGGACCTTCTTCATTGAAGTGGCAGGATATTTCCCGAGATTAATGAAACAGTTTGGTAAGCTTTCTAGAAACAGAATAATAGACCTAGAGGGTTCTCTATATATAAAATACGGAAAGACCCTAAGGGTGACCCATCTGGTCCTTCCGGACCTAATGGCTGGTCCTTTATCTCGCTTTCCCTCGTTGGCTGGGAAAGTCGATTGTACGTTCCTTAACGTGGGGTCCTTTGGGATAATATCGGCCTCTTTGGCTAGAGACGGGCCCATGGATATAACGTTCATTAATTCCCACGAGGACGTTCTACTCTCCTTAGAGTCCAAACCTGTCACGATCAACTTTAGGGTTCAAGAGGAGATGGGTGGTACCTTAGGGACTTCGGCAGCCAGGTTCGCTAGGTCCTTCGCCAACATGGTGTACTTAAGTATGCTGGCAAGGGAGAGGGAACTATGCGTGAACTGGAGGGATTTCCAATGGGAGAGATATTTTTCCCTTAAGTCCTGACTTCGTAACATAGTTAGCTATGCACGTATTATCATGTTGGATGGTGAGGTTGATGAAAATAGACCTGAAGGATCAGCTCGATTTAAGTGGCTGTCGGTCTTCCTAGGACAATGACACACTTCTCCCCAGTCCGATGGAAGAGTTAATGGGACTAAAAGGGATATCATTCCATGTATGATCCCCTTTCCTTGGACGTTCATATCCTCGCTCAAAAAGTTCTGTCCGCCACTTCAGTTAATCAATAGTGTAGTCCTGAATTCATGATAGTCTGAAGGTATCGAGAAGAATGCCACCGTCGACATTTTTAATCATTAATCCACATTATATATGTGCGGATAAAGATAGACAGTAGGGGCAGGGTCACCATCCCAGCTAAGGTGAGGAGGAGGCTCGGTCTCGAGGGATATGTTGAGCTTACGATAGAGGGCGCAAGGATCGTGCTCTCTCCCGTAAAGGAGAGAAAAGGTATTCAGTTAGTGCTGGAGTAGTTTGTTACTTTCCAATGGCATTAGTAATAACAGGATCTGTTAATTGGTACCTCCCCCTTTCCACTCTACTCACATAGCCCCTTTTCTCAAGGTTGACTAGATATCTCCTTAACTCAGCGTCGTAGATCACCCTTCTCTTCTTCTCCTCCACGTATCTCTTTATCTCATTCCATTTACCATATCCCCTAGCTAAAGCCTCGACCACCATGGTGTAGTCCTTGGAGAAGTGACTTAACTCTTGGAGGACGGTTCTAACGGCATTCTCCGCGACTTCATCTACCAACTCCCTCCTGACTTGTCTATTTTTGACACATCTATAGCCAAATTCAGTTAGCCACCCCACAACTCCGTCCAATTTCTTCACTGCGTAGTTTAGGACTTCCGCGGGCGTAGTGATCCCTACCTGGCTAAATCCCTGCTTTAAAAAGTCCAGGGACTCCTGCTCATTGAATTTATTGAGTCTTATCTCTTCTACGTGCCTCCCATACAGGGGGGAGGAGGGATCCTCCATTTTCAAAAAATCGTATAGTAGTCCTATCTCAGAGCCAGTTAAAACGAAAGTCATGTTCCTACAATAATCATAGCAATGAGCGATCAGAGACAGGAATTCGTTGCTTAATTTTCCCCTCAAATTTTGTGCCTCGTCAAAAGCTAAGATCACCCTTCCAGCCTGGTTTAGGTTATCCATTACCGTGAGTAGAGACGGTTTATCCCGGGGATCCCAAGATAGTGATATATTTACACCAAGAATTGAAATACCATTAATATGCTCTACGTAGGATTTAATTGACTTTTTCTTATTAATTTAAGATAGTATATCTGAAAACAGTGAATAGAGAGATTTATATGAGGTAAGGGGCAGTCTTACGTCGACCAGGGCGTGAGGAACTTCCAATTCGTTTAGGAACACCTTTAGGACTGAGGTCTTCCCTATTCTCCTGACTCCTGTGAGAAGAATTATGGGCTCCGAGGACGCAGAGTGGAGTGCACTCAACTCCTCTTCCCTGTCATATAGGTCACGCCTCGTCTCCTTGGGTCTATGGTCGAAGAGAATTACTAACACCCTGTTATTAAACTAACACCCTGTTAGTTTTAAGGTTGTAGTTTATGGGGCTGTAAATGATTTAACGAACGTCCGTATTCGAGGGGCAAGACGTCTATCTGCGATCTCTCGCACTAAGGGCTCATTTTTCTAGGATTTTCTTCTCCTTAAACAAGGTCAATTATGATGAGCAGTTTTGGGAATTTAACCTTCCTGTTATTCTCTATTTAGAGATATGCTTCAGCAATACTGATAAATTAGTGAGGTGTGAGCTGAGTAATACCAACAAGTTTAAAACTATTTTTTATTTCTTATTCCAATAAATAGCTATCTACCACTATCTTTATAGTCTTATAGGTCGCCTCGTTGGTGATATACCTGAAGTCGAAGGTGATTTGAAGTATCTTTATAATCTTATGGATCTGCAGCTTATTATGAGAAGGAAGATCTCAGATTTACTCTCTTTAATTGAAAAAGTAACGTCTAACCCTCAGTATAATCTATTGGGAGTTAGAGGAGGGAAGCTCACTTACTTCGCCTGGGAGGGTGGAAAAAGGAAGCTGATCTTCTGGGATGGGAGGGAGGACAAGCTCCTGGCCACTGATGTGGCAGGAGCGTCCATGGGGATGGGAAACAGGGTAGCTTACACCATGGATACGGCCCAAGGTAAGGAGCTCCACAGAGTCTACTTGGCCGAGGAGGATAAGGTCACCCCGATCAACTCTCGCCCCATGAGGGTGTGGAGTATTGTTGTGGGAGATGGTGTGGCCTTTGTGGGGTCATCGGAGAAAACTTTCCTCTATGTAGTGGAAGGCACTGAGGCCAAGGAAGTTACGGAGTTGGCCCCCATGTCTCAGGTAACTGACTTCAAGGGGCAGATGTTGACGGGATTTGAACTTAAGGGAAACTCCTCTCATCTCTTCTTCCATGACCTCGCAAACGGCGAAACCAGAAGATATACTCCCAGGGAGGGTTCAATGAACTCCGGACCTGTTCTACACGACGGGGCAGCCTACTTCCAGAGTAACTTTGAGGGCGAAAACAAGGTGTACAACCTTGACCTCAGTTCTGGTGAATTGACCAAGGTTTTGGAGGGAGATGCATCATATTTTCTAAGCATTCAACAGGGAAAGCTGGTGGCCATAGGGCAAAGGAACGGAAGGTCAAGGCTATACGTTAATGGAAACCGCATTCCCACCCCTGAAGGAACTCTGCTGGGGGCGTTATTGGACGGAGATGACGTTTACTTCAACTATTCGTCAATTTCAACTCCTGCCACAATAATGAGGCTCAGGGGAGGTCAGGTTGAAGTGGTTCGCGGTGGGACGAGATTGGAGCTGGGGGAAGTTCAGTTTAACAGGGTGAAGTCGTTCGACGGCTTAGAGATACCAACATATATCGTAACTCCGAAGGAAAGGAGAGGAACTGTGGTTTACGTTCATGGGGGACCCTGGGGGGAGGTGAGCGACACCTACACTCCCCTGATTGCCTCGTTGGCACTGGCAGGATATAAGGTGGTGGCCCCTAACTTCAGAGGCTCAACGGGTTATGGGGACACATTCATGATGCTTGACGTCGGAGATGTTGGAGGTGGTGACTTAAGGGACGTAGTGGAGGTCAGAAAGACGTTGCAGGAAGATGTCTGCATTGTTGGTTACTCCTACGGTGGCTACATGACTCTTATGGCTTTGGGGAAATACCCCGAAATGTGGAAGTGTGGATTCGCTGGAGCACCTGTGACGGACTGGGAGGAAATGCGTTCCATGTCAGATAGCTCCTTCAAGGGTTTCATAGACATCCTACTCAGGGGGGATAGAGAGTTAATGAGGGATAGGTCTCCGATCTCCTACGCCGAAAAGGTTAAGGCCCCTCTGTGCATTGTTACCGGACAGAACGATTCCAGGACACCCCTGCGACCTATCCTCAATTACGTAAATAAGTTGAATGAGTCGGGAAAGAGTTTCGAGTTTCACGTTATTCCAGGGGCTGGACATATACCCTACGACCAGGAAAAATTGAACAAGGTCCTTCTCCCCATGCTCCTATTCCTTGAGGAGGCATTAGGTAATTAAGGTCTCCTGGATTCTCCTAACCTTCTCCTCGCCAAGAATATCGTGCCTAACACTAGTGCCACCAGTAATAGGTACTCCAAGATAGGGGAGCTGCCCTGATAGTTAGCCACCACCGTTACATTTTGAAATTGGTTTGAGGTAGAAACCTCAACAGTAGTTCCATTAACCGTCAAGCTCTCTCCTCCCTGGAACTCATGAACTATGGCTCCCTTCCCGAAGGTCAATTGGATGGGAGAGGTCAAGTATAGACTTGACTCCCTGGTCCCATTGACTATGGTCAGGAAGGTTAGGGGAACGTTAGGTCTGAAGTCGTTTGTGAGTATGGACTCATTCAGTTGGCCTGTTGTAATGTGAACTAGTCCCTGGAAAAGTGAGGCCGAGAGATTTGAAGCTCCCTCCAACGTGTCCACCCCGAAGTCTCCCACCGCGGGGAACGGTGTTATGCCGTCCTTCCAGTAAAGGAGGGCGAGGTAGGCATTCATGGAAGTGAACGTGGCGTTCAGCCCACCTTGAGGTCCGGCGAAAACCAGCTCCGAGTCCATGGCTGTACCGTCTCCAGTGGTGGAGGGAGCCACGGTTAATTGTCCGCTGGAGGGCAGTAGGACCCAACCGAAGAATCTCTGGATAGGTGGAAGAAGCTGTCCGTCCTGAATTATGATGTAGCCAAAGGTCACGTTAGTCCCTCCCGGTGAGGGGCTTTCGGTGAGATCGAGGTAACCGGAGAAGGGGAAGTTGAACTTGATCGGATAAGAGGAGCCGGCGAATACCCTATTGGATAGAAGGTAGCTACCAGTTCCTATAACACGCACTGTGGCGTTGGGGTAGGAGACGTTCCAAACGTTAAAAAGAAGGTAGGAAGACATGTTCTGAGTGTTGAAGTAGAGGACGTCCTGAAGCCAGAACTGTTGAGAACCGTTGAATACCACGTTCAGCTGAAGGGTGGCGCCGTGAGGATCACCGTTCGCAGAATTTACCTTTGCCTCGGTTATGTTGAAGAACCCCAGCACCTGGCTTGTCCTCACCACATATGGTGAGAGCCTACCACTGAAGTTGTACACTCCTAACGCTGCAACCCCAGTGGGCGGAGAGCTCCTGCCCTCAATGAGGGCCGAGAGGTGTGGAGTCAGGAATAGTCCAGCCCTTTCCACCCCCAATATCACCACCACGAAATTCCCGTAGGGCGAATTTATTCTGTTCAAGCCCGGAGATAGGGTTAAGTTCAGGACGTAGTTAAAGGGGGATAAGTTCTCCCACTCCTGAAACTGTGATGGCGTAAAGAGGTAAAGTTGAGCCTCAGAACTAACGTTGACCACCAAGGAGTAATGTCTTGGAATGAACACCTGCTCCGTAACCCAGAGGGGGGTTAGGTTCACGAACACTTGGTTGGGTTCCAGGTTCGGAACCACCAGCACATATTCACCTGCTGAAAGATTGACATAATTTTCTCCAGAGCTAAGATCCACTATCTCTCCCTTGGCTGGAAATTGGGCCTCCCATTGTGTGTACTGAGGGGGTGTGAAGATGTACAGCTGGGCTGATTCATTCACGCTCACTTCCGCCACCCCAGGCCCCGGAAGCTGAACGTAATAGTACGCCCAATAGGAGTTAGGTTGGGGAGGAGGGATGGTCATGGAGGTGGGTGCCAGGGAAAAGAGGGAGAGAAGCATAAGGAAGAGCAGTAATACCCTCATTATATGAGATTAGGACACCGCTTAAAAAAGTTGAAAAGGGTTTGCCGAGCATGCATGTATGGAAACTGCCACTCTTGGAGGTGGATGCTTCTGGTGTACCGAGGCGGTATTCTCTAGGGTCAGAGGGGTCCTTTCCGTTACGCCAGGTTACGCGGGAGGTCACGTGCCAAACCCAACGTATGAGGAGGTGTGCACTGACACCACAGGCCACGCAGAGGTTGTTCAGTTGACGTTTGATCCCTCAATCATAACTTACAGGGACATACTGGAGGTCTTCTTTGAGATTCATGATCCCACATCCCTTAATAGGCAGGGGAATGACGTTGGGACTCAGTACAGGTCCATAATCCTCTATCATAATGAGGAGCAGAAGAGAATAGCAGAGGAGGTAATTGGGCAGATAGGTCCCAAGTACTCCAGACCAATTGTCACGGAGCTTGTTCCCTTCACGGCCTTCTACCCAGCTGAGGAATATCATCACAGATACTATGAGAGGCATAAGGACGCCCCATACTGCAGGGTCGTCATAACTCCCAAGGTCAGGAAATTTATGGATCACTTCCCTCATCTAACCGACGTAAGACTTCAGAGGATTGAATAGGATACGATCCCCTACAACCCGGTTGGCCAAAAACATCGGTGGATCCAGCGCAATTTGAAAACTATTTTTCACGAGACAGTAAACAACCCTTAACATGAACTTAATGTAAGACGTTCAGTACCCAAAGTATGAACGTTAAATCTTACTTTAGAGGGAATGTGGTTAGTTTAATCGCCGCTGTGCTCATTTTGACCCTGTTGGTCGAGTTGGACGTCTTTGGGATTAAGTTCGCCCTAGTCCCATTGGGTGCAGCTCAGTTAACCGCAATATGGATTCTAGCATTTCCTGCCGTTTTCTTCTACTCTGAGTCAAGGGTCAACCATTCTCTCTTCTTCAAGGTCACGTCCGTCCTGGCGGTTGCCTTGACGTTTGTTGGTTTAATATTGACGTGGGAGGGTAAGTTCCTAGGTCTGGAGCTGATTCTTCTGGGTTACCTCTTTGAGCCTCTCGCCGGAATTCCACTTTACCTTGAGGTGAGGAATCATAAAGTATGGTCTAACCTATTTTTCTGGGGTGCGGTAGCCTTCACAGCAGGTCTTCCTCTCTACCTTGTACACTTCGCTTGGCTTGCGGTAATTGGGGATGCGGTGAAAATGGCTGGCCTGATTGGATTAATGGCAATACAATGGAATGTCATAAGGACGTCGAATATTGCAGTGATCAAGAGACCTTCTCAAGACTAATATTGAATCATAAAACTTACTAACAAGACAATTATATCATAGATTACATTAATCTTAGTTATAGTTCTGGAAATCATCAAAATTATAATAAAGTAAGCTAAAACTTGAGCAGGACCTTTGTATGAAGTTCCATTGATGGCTACCTATGAATTAAGACGTGGTTCTAATGGAAGACATCAAGGTTAAACATAGAAAATAAATCCTCCAGGAGAGGACGACGCTGTATGTTGATATGCTCAAGTGAATCATTAATTTTAGGGATAAATAGCATGTTAAGTAGGCATATGCAGATGATTCTAGTTCATGATTCAAAGATATGATCGAAACGTTTGTACTTTTACTTTTTTTGGGGGTTAAGGGGGCGAGAAGCCTCATGGAGGTGGATACCCTTTTACAAATGTTCTATGGTAAAAACTGACTTCCTCCCCGCTGGCGGAGGTTCCCCTCATCCGGAGATACATCTCTGAGGGGCGGTCGAGAGGGTCGGAGACCCCCATTCAAATTCACGATTGCAATAACGTCACGGTCGTTCTCATAACCGCAAGAACACTTAAACCAACGGTGGGAAACCTCAACCATCTTTCTACCACACTTAGGGCATGAAACGGAAGAGTATCTAGGGAACCTACCCTTCTTAGGATTATTAAACCAACCCTTGTACACTGAGAGTGCATTACGGTAGCAGTCCTGGGCAACCTTTGGTGGTAAATTATATTCTTCCTTTAACTTGTCATACAATCACTCGTGAACTTTCGAAAGCACTCCCTTTTCGTTTGGGTTCGGGACGTTTTCTTTCAACCAAAATAGGGTGAAACGGAGTGCCTTAACGTAGTTGTTCACGAGAACTAGGAGGGAATCAGAGAGGGCGATCTTCATTGAAACAGGCGCTGATCGCTTTAACCCTCCTAGCCATCGAAAAAATTTAGAAAAAGAAGTATTTAAACGAGGGGGCTATATCACGCCTCGAGAGGCGGAGCTTTCCACCCCCTTAACCCCATTTTTGTAATAATTTTCAGGCTTCGACTGTAAGAGGTAGGTCGTATACTTGGGAGGGGGAACTTGCACTGTGGAGAGCAGACTCTTCGTAACTCCACACGGGGATCACAGAACGATTCCGTCCCATGGAACCCACGCCGTGGGGATCGAGGTCGGTCTGGGAAGCAGGAAATCGCCAGGCGAGGATGCATCATCTGAAGGACGGAGTAGTTTACCTTTGAGACATATCCTTAGCAAGCTCATATCTAGCTTTTCCCTGTTCGTCAAACCAATAGATAGACTCTGGCTCGAAAATGATTTGTAATGTCCTCTCTCCTATCACTTTCCCTCTATCCGAAGTGGAGATTACAAGAGGGATCGAACCAAGCTTCCCATGAATTAGGACGTTGTCACCAAGGACCTCTGCAAATTCAACGGTAATCTCAGTTCTTACACTGCCTTCCCAACCCAAGTTTATCTTAGACGGTCTAATACCTATTGAAAACGTTCCTTGTTTTGCAAGAGGCCCCGGAACTTCTATGTTCTTAGGTAGCTTTATGTGGTCTGCAGGTATTATGTTCATTGGAGGATTCCCCAAGAAAGTTGCAACGAAGACATCGGCGGGTCTATCGTAGAGTTCAATGGGAGCCCCCTCTTGAAGCACCTTCCCTCTATTCATTATTGCTACCCTATCCGCAAGGCTCATGGTCTCCACCTGATCATGTGTAACATAGATTATGGGGACATCTATCATTTCCTTCATTCGTTTTATCTCGGCCCTGGCTTCCACCCTCAGTTTAGCATCCAAGTTGCTCAAGGGTTCATCCATTAGATATACCTTAGGATCCCTTACCATGGCCCTTGCCAACGCTACTCTTTGAGCCTGTCCACCCGACAATTGTCCAGGTCTTTTATCCAACAGCTCAACGATCTGTAGAGTCTGTGCCACCCTCTTTACTCTCTCTTCTATTATCTCTTTTCTTATACCCCTTATCTT
>Ga0129327_10000351_pt1 | contig 27566 bp, 21 predicted proteins | sample CPBDNA_6_FD_111799 | JGI IMG/M metagenome (GOLD analysis project Ga0129327, IMG submission 111799) | Freshwater to marine salinity gradient microbial communities from Chesapeake Bay, USA - CPBay_Spr_31_0.8_DNA | ecosystem: Environmental > Aquatic > Marine > Coastal | place: USA: Chesapeake Bay... | reverse complement strand
CCTAAAATAATAACCTGAAAAGAGTTTATTTAAAATAAATAAAATTCTGCATTTTAAACATAAATAAAAATATTATTTTGATAATATTTTATTTTATTAACTAATTTTGGGCGAACCTAGCGTACTAATATTGACCAAAAAGTAGCCACTAGGACTTTTCAATCCTTCCAATCGCCATTGCCATTCTTCGATAGTAGTATTTTCTAAATTATCATACCACCAAGCGGTATGAAATTGTTCGTCTTGATGCTTTAAAATAGCCGTATAAATTTCAGCAGTACCGATTTTTTCTACTTGAATATTTTGGAAAGTATAGCCGCTGCCTTGCCAACAGACTCTAGGGTCATGGCTGCCTTGAAAGAAAGATACAGGTGGTTTGATATAAACTAAAGTACTATCATTTTCCAATTTTAACATCCCATTTTCAGTGGTGGATTGTGTGAAATTGGTAAATTTTTCAATAGGGTAGGGTTGTGCAAAAAAGGGAATCGGTTGTTTCGATTGGATGCCTTGATAGAGAAATAAACTGCTTAATAAAACGATGGCGGGAAATCTGACATTTTCAAAATGTCTGATTCGTAAGATGGTTTGAGTTTTACGTATCAGATACTTTGGAAGTATCAGATACGAGGCGCTGAAAGTGCTTCCAGAACTTGAAGTTCTGGAAGCACTCGACCTCCTTGATAAAAATTGAACTCCTAAATAAAAAGGCAATAAAGCATAAACCATCAAACTGACCAATCCTATCATATCATGCAAAGGATTGTCTGGCATAATTTTAAAAATAATCAAAGCCAATAGTCGGATGAAATTCGCTAGAATAGTTAAAGTGATGATGCTTAATAATCCCAAAGTGATAGTAGAGAAGCTAAAAACCAATTTATTCTTCCGTTCAAAATAAGCAAAAATAACCAAGGCCAAAAGCTGTGCTGTTACCATCATTTTTAAGCCCATGCAAGCAGGGTCAACGGAAAATGGTTGCCCATCTAGATAAATCAAATTGCCAGTAACGGTTATTGGATACCCTAAGAAACCAATGGCTTTTCCTGCTAAAGCACTCAATTGTAACCGAATGGGGAAACTCCAGTTATTCAGTATTTGTTGGACTAAAAAAGATAGGACCACGAATAAAAATAGCGGTAAATTATTCAAACGCCCTTGCCGACTTTCCCAAATATAAAGTAGTAAGCAAACCCCAAAACCGTAGTATAAACTATTCGTTTTGATGAAAAACAGACTAACTCCAAAGAACAAAGTAGGCAGTAAAAATCGACTTGTTACTTGATTATCAATAGGTCTAATAATAAAAGGGGTGAAAAGGATGCCTAGAAATAAAGCAAAATTTCTGGGTAAATAATGAGGTTGAAAATAGAAAAATATCAAAATTGATAATAGGAGTAGAGTGATTGTTCCTATTAAATGTAGTGATATTTTAGAGAAATTATTAGGCATATTTTGATTAAAAATGATTTTTTAAAAGATTCTGAAAATCTAGCAAATCGGGTGTTTTAACTAAGCTGTTTAGTTTCAATTCTCAACTTCCAATAAAAATAACTCATCACCAACAAACTCAAAATAATCAGTAACCATTCATGCGGTTCTGGTACTGCGCCCGCATTTTTGATACTTGCATTTTTTAACCCATCTTTACTAGCCTTAATATCAAATCGGTCATAATCTGCTTGAGTTTCTAGCACAATTAAACTGGAAACAGGCGTGACGACATGCGCTTGTTCTGCTTGTGCAATTAACTGATTCCCTAGTTTTTTAGTATTAAAATAATCCTTGCCAATTTTCCGCATCAAGTTATTATAAGTAAATAAACGCATGAGATGGTCAGGGGCAGTTGAAGTATTGGCTGATTGTGCTACTTTTTGAATTTGTATGCCCATATTCGCTAAAGTCACTAGATTATCCGTTTCACTAGATTGAATAAAAAGGTTATCCCCTAAAAATTGCTGTAGGTTATCAAAGTCGCCTTGATGATAATTTAACTGCCGTAATTCTTTTAGACTTTTGATATATAAACTGGGTGAAGTTCCTAAATCAAAAACAGCGACAGGCGCATTATTTTGATTAAAAAAAGTATTGAGTTGGTTCGCAAATGTTGTTCCTTTTAAGTCACTTAAAACAGGCGTTAACGCTTCATTATGTGTAATGACTAAAGCAGTTGCTGGATTTTCAATGGCATAATAAGGAAATAATCGGTAGCGATATTGATTTAATTCCCGAAACAATCGGTCTTTATTTTGGGCTGTTAAACGAACCATTTTATCCGTATAAACAAAAACTGGTTGATACTGAATGGCTTTCCAAACAGCATTAAATTGTCGTTTACTCCAAGATTGGTTGACCTCTAAATAAATAGATTCTGGTATAAAAGAAGTTGTTATTGGCGCATAAGGCTGCATTTGAAAATGTTGATTCCCAAAAGAAAAAGTACCCGCTGCTAATTCAGGCGCATCAATTTTTAATTGCCAATCAGAATGATATAAACCTTCATAAATCCAGTCTTCTTCAGATTGACTAAAAGTGAGTTTTGATAAAAAATCTAATTTATTCGTAGCCCCTAAAATTCGAATCGTTTCGGTAGCATTTTCTGTATAAGGGCCATCAAAATCGGGATTTTGATAAATAAGTTGCCCATTCTTTTCTACTAAGGGACTCGTAATACCAATTTTAAATTGTCGATTTTCGGTAGGCAATACTGGGAAAATGCGACCCGTAACTCGGTTTCCTTCTTGCCAATGTAAAAGCAAAGGGTCTCTAGACTCCACGCCAACAATCGTAGTATAAGCACTATCCGCTTTATTGCGAGTGGTTAAAAAAGAAGGCCGTTCTTCTCCTGCTACCCAAAGCGAGGCAGACGTAACAACCGAACCTTCTGGCAGATAAAAAGAGTATAAAGCTTCTTGTTGATTTCTTCGCCAGCCACCACGTTTATTATTTTGAATCTCGATAGCTTTTTCTGTATAAGCCAATCTAAATTCTGGAAAAAATTGGATAGCCGTTTCTACCTTTTTTGTACTTAAATCTTGTCCTGACCAAAGCTTTCTTTCTGTGAGATGTCTACGATTAAAAACTGCATTAAGTAATTGGCGACGCTCCTTATCGTCTAATTGTAAAGGTTCTGAAAATAAGGAGGCGATGACCACAAAAGGGTCATGTTTTACTCGTTCATCAAATCTATTTCTGGTACTAGGAAATAAATTATTAAAACTGGGATTGGCAATGGAATAGAGACTACCACTTTGTAGAATTTTTTCGGTTTGCCAGTCATTCTCTAAGACTTGACTGAGTGCAACCCAAGATGGGAGGGAATTTTGCGCCATAGTTTGTTGGCGAATTTCAGTCAAATTTTCATTAATAGTGTACCAGTTGGCGGTATAACCAATAATAATAGCCATTGGAATACTTAATCCGATAATGACACTATTGAAATATATCTTACCTTTTTTAGTATAATTCAAAGTTATCTTTCCTAGTAAAATAGCCCACCATAATGGAATGAAAATATGTAGAGAAACCAGAAAAAACCAAAAGATAGCTAAGGAAATCGGATAATAAGGCGCAACGTAAATAGTCTCGTAGACATTGAACAAAAAACCACTGGCAAAAATGGCAGGCAGAGAATATTCGACCCATTTTGGTAAAACATTTCTAAAACAATACAACAGCATCGCAGTATTTAAAACAACTAAATAACTCGCTAACCAATTAGTCGAAACATCAAAAACAGGAATGATTTGATTCAAAGAATAAGCGCTAGTATTACCTATCAGTAGCAATAAAATAGTTTGCGGCCTATTGGGGAAATGAAAGCGCTTTCTCTCAACAAAAAAAAAGAAAATCAGAAAACAAAAGGCATTTACGAAGAAGGGAACAGGGTTCTCCTTTGAACTAAAGCCAGCACCTAACGATTCTGGATAAAGTATAGGAAGGGCAAAAACAAAAAAGCCTAAGGCAAATAATATTAAACCAATCTTAAAAGTAGGGTCTTGAATCGGGTTTTTCATAAGGTGAATTATTTTAATTAAAAGTACTTTGAAATACAAAGTTAATTGTAAAACGGGATTAATGCAAGTTTATTAAGCCTTTAGTTGTGGGGCATTCCATGAGCGGGTAATTATTTATTTATTTACCATATTAAAAAATTGACAACCAAAATTTAGAATTGCCTCTATTTATGATTAGATTTGTTCGGAAAAATAATAAATCCACAATACAATATAAAAATAGCAGTATGTCAGAATTTAAATATGATTATAATTATAATATTGACGCTAAGAAGAATATGACCTATGATGCTATCGTCATTGGTTCGGGGATGAGTGGTGGTTGGGCGGCTAAGGAACTTTGTGAAGCAGGGATGAAGGTCTTGGTGTTAGAACGAGGTAGAATCATTCAGCACATCAAAGATTATCCCAATATGAATAAAGAGGCTTGGGATTGGGAGTTACGAGGAAGTATTACTCCCGAAGAAAGAAAAAAGCATTACAAAGCCGTTCGAACGAATTGGATAGGGGAGGGGAATAAGGATTTATACGCCAATGATGCCGAAAATCCCTATACGGAAGTTAAACCTTTTATGTGGTTACGAGCACATCAAATGGGCGGACGCTCGCAATTATGGGGCAAGCAGACCTATCGCTGGAGCGAATTGGATTTTGAAGCCAATGCTAAAGATGGGCATGGTGTGGATTGGCCTATTCGTTACAAAGACATAGCGCCATGGTATACTTATGTGGAGAAATATGTAGGTATTAGCGGCCAAGCATTAGGCTTGCCACAATTGCCCGATAGTCACTTTTTGCCGCCAATGGAACTAAATTGTGTGGAAAAGGATATCCGACAACGGATTGAAGGAGCATTTCCCAGTAGGAATATGACCATCGGTAGAGTAGCACATTTGACGGAACCATTAAATGGTCGAGGGAAATGCCAAACTCGAAATAAATGCAGTATGGGTTGTCCATATAGTGCCTTTTTTAGTAGTGTTTCTGTTACTTTGCCCGCTGCAAATGCTACTGGAAATATGACGGTTCGCCCTTTTTCCATTGCCCATTCTATTATTTACGATGAACAAAAAGAGAAAGCAACTGGTGTAAAAGTGATTGATGCAGAAACAGGAGAAATGATAGAATACCATGCACGCATCATTTTCTGCAATGCTTCTACCTTAAGTTCGACCCGTATTCTTTTAAATTCTACTTCTAATCGATTTCCCAACGGTTTAGGGAATGATAGTGGAGAATTAGGCCATAATTTAATGGATCATACCTATCGGGTTGGTGCATTGGGTACTTTTGAAGGACACGAAGACAAATATTACAAAGGCCGTCGACCTAATGGCATCTATATTCCTCGTTATTGGAATATTGACGAAGCATCTAAATCGGATAAATTTGTAAGAGGTTTTGGTTACCAAGGTGGCGCTTCCCGAAAAGGTTGGGGAGGAGGTGCTAATGTTCAAGATTTTGGCGCTAATTTTAAAGATTCCTTATTGAAAGACCCTGGACCATGGGAGTTTTTTATTACTGGTTTTGCGGAATGTCTGCCTTATCATGAAAATAAAGTAACCTTAGATAAAAACAACCTAGATAAATGGGGGCAACCCACTTTGGCAATTGACTGCGAATGGAAGGAGAATGAATTAGCCTTGAATAAACAAATACAAGAAGATGCGGTGGAAATGTTAGAAAAGGCAGGATTGAAAGATATTGTTGGATTTGATAAAAAGCATGAACCAGGTTTTGGTATTCACGAAATGGGAACGGCTCGGATGGGACGAGATCCTAAAACTTCGGTTTTGAATGCAACCAACCAAATACATGCTTGTAAAAATGTGTTCGTTACAGATGGCGCTTGCATGACTTCCAATTCTTGTGTGAATCCATCTTTGACCTATATGGCGCTTACTGCTCGGGCAGCAAATCATGCTATTTCGGAACTTAAAAAATTAAATTTGTAAGCTATGAAAAGAAGAGAAGCTTTAAAAAATACGGCTATTTTAGGAGGAACTGCTGCTTTTTCAGTCTCTTTACTAACCTTATTCCAAGCCTGTAAAGCCCAACCTAGATTGACTTGGGAACCTCAATTTTTAAATGTAGAGCAGGCACAATTGGTTTCGGCCTTAGTAGATACTATTATACCAAAAACAGATACTCCAGGTGGATTGGATGTAAAAGTGGATATATTGATTGATTTGTTATATGACAAAACGTATGACGAGCAGGCACAGCAGAACATAGTGGCAGAAATGGATGGTTTTAATGATAAATGCAATGCCAAGTTTGGAAAAGTATTTTACCAACTAGCTGCTGACCAAAAGAAAGCCATCCTGCAAGCAGAAGAAGTCAATAGCCCAAAATTTAATAGTGGCGTGTGGGGTTGTTCCGTAGGAGAACAAAAGCCAGTAGGTTTTTATCGGTCTTTTAAATCTCTAGCCGTTTGGGGCTATTGTTCGTCGGAAGCAATCGGAAGAGATGTATTAAAATACGACCCAGTACCAGGGGACTATCAAGGCTGTATTCCACTTTCAGAGGTAGGAGGGGTTTGGAGTTTATAGAAGATAATTTGTCGTTCCTAAAATTGAATACAAACATTCTTAGGTTCGGTAAAAAAGCGAAGTGCCTCCAATCCACCTTCTCGACCTACGCCAGAATTTTTGACGCCACCAAAAGGGGTTCTTAAATCTCGCAGTAACCAAGTGTTGACCCAAACGATTCCAGCCTGAATGGATTTAGCCATTCGATTAACTCGGCTAATATTTTCAGACCAAATGGTACAAGATAAACCGTAATTGGTGCTATTGGCGTATTCCAATACTTCTGTTTCAGTTTCAAAAGGCATAATCGTTACAACAGGCCCAAAAATTTCTTCTTGATTGGTTCGACAATGATTATCCAATCCTTCAATAATCGTTGGTTCAATATACCAACCATTTTCGTATCCTTTAGGAAATACCGCTTTTCCTCCTGTTAAAATAGTACCACCTTCTTCCTTCGCTAAGGAGATACGAGACAGAATTTTATCATAATGTGGTTTAGAAACAATTGCACCTAAATTGGTATCGGTATTGGATGGATGCCCTACTTTCAATGCTTGAGTTCGTTTTATAAAATCTGCTTTGAATTGCTCGTACAAAGGTTTTTCGACATAAATTCTTGAACCACATAAACAGATTTGCCCTTGATTGGCAAAAGAAGAACGAATGGTTGTATCCAACATTTTTTCATAATTGCAATCAGCAAAAATGATATTTGGATTTTTTCCACCCATTTCTAGGGAAATTTTTTTAAACATTGGCGCTGCTACTTTCGCTATTTCCTTTCCAACTCTTGTACTACCTGTAAAAGAAATCGCTTTAATCTTTGGATGTTTGGTTAACGCTGCACCCACTTTTATGCCGTCTCCATGCACGATATTTAATACTCCTTTTGGTAAACCTGCGGCAATGCAAATTTCTGATAATAAATAAGCAGTCATAGGAGTTACCTCAGAGGGTTTGGCAATTACGGTATTACCTGCGGCTAATGCTGGTGCAATTTTCCAAGTAAATAAATACAAAGGTAAATTCCAAGGAGAAATAGTTCCTACTACACCAAGTGACTGTCGCAAAGTATAATTAATAGCATCGGTCATTTCGTGTGCTTGCGACGAAAATTGAGTAATAGCCTGCGCAAAAAATCTAAAATTATCAGAAGCACGAGGAATATCCACTTGTTTAGCTAACCAGATTGGTTTTCCATTATCTAATGATTCAGCTTGTGCGAGTTGGTCTAAATTTTCTGCTATTAAATCTGCAATTTTAGTCATCACACGACTTCGTTCACCTACCGACCTAGCTGCCCAAACAGGAAAAGCTTCCGAGGCTGCAATAACTGCCTTTTCTATATCTGAACTATCAGAATCAGGTACTTTAGCATAAACTGCCCCAGTTGACGGGTCGAATAAATCTAAATAGTTTTCACTATTAGGTTTGGTTAATTCGCCGTTGATATAATTTTTGATAGCTTTCATATTTTTATTTTTTCCTCAGGCAGATAAGCAATCGCCTTCATCTCAATTAATAAATTTGGATGCGGCAATTGGTGTACCGCTACGGTTGTTCTGGTAGGTCCTGTATGGTCGAAGAAAGTGCTATATACTTCATTATATCCTTGGAAATCTTTCATATCTACCAAAAAAGTAGTTAGGTCTACCAAGTGAGATAAATCGGCGCCTATACTTGCTAGTAATTCACCAATATTCTCAATAACCGCTTTGGTTTGTGCACGAATATCTAACTGCCAATGACCGCTCTCCTCCTGTTTAGCGCCAATATGCGTATTATCAGGTCGTCTACTGCTCGTTCCAGATACATAGATGAAATCACCCACTCGCTTGACATGCGGATAATTGCCTAATGGTTGGGCTTTATGTTTTAGTACTTTACTTTCCATAGTTTATTTTTTTTAGGATAGAGCGGTGAGATAGGTTTCGTCTAAATTTAACGAAATATAGCTCTATTCTCGCTTCTTTGCTCGATGTTTGAAGTTTTCAACGATAGCCGTCAGGTTAAGAAAATTATTACTGATAGTCAACAATTTAAGCAGGTGCCGATGTTTGAATATTTTATCTTCAAACCAATATTCTTTAGGTTTTTAACCTAATTAGCTTTAAAAAACACCTAAATTAAATCGTTAACCTGACGGCTATGGTTTTCAACTTCAAACCAATATTTCATGCCGATTGCTATCGGCATCAACTTTTCTTAAGAATGACTGCAAATGTGTGGCAAAATTCACAGAGTTGTGTTAGTTAGTTTATATAATACAGGTTTGCTCATTATGGATTAATTGAATATTCATCATGTCTAAGGTTCTTTAAATATTGATAATAAGTTTCTAAAGGCACATCATCATAATTCTCTCTAGTACAAAGGGTTAATAAGAGTTGGTCTTGTTTTCTGCCTAATTGTTTTGCTTGTTTATAAGGTATATCTGCGTTGAAAGTGACCAAAGAATACTTGGAATAATAATCTGGATATTGTTCCTCTAAATGCATTTCAATCTCTCGTTTTCTCATAAAAGCAGGATTGATGACCTTATCTGTCATCTCATAGAAATTATCAATAGCTAAATCGGCAATAGCATCTGTATTCTCCTTTCTTTCATCTTGAAAAAGGGTAAATACCTTTTCCCAATCTGTACCATGTATTTCTAGTAGATTGTCAAAAATTCTAACGTCTTCTAGAGACGCATTCATGCCCTGCCCGTAAAAAGGAACAATGGCGTGCGAAGCATCTCCCATGACTAAACCTTTCCCGAAAGCTTGCCAAGGATAACATTTAATCGTTCCTAGCGTGCCAACTGGATTTTTAGCATATTCCTTTTGATAATTGGGAATATAAGGGAGTAAACTAGGATAATAACTTTCAAAAAAATCAGCTACTTTTTCTTTGGTATCTAAGCTATTAAATCCTACTTCTGTACCAAAAGGGTGGAACATCGTCAAGGTAAAACTGCCATCTAAATTAGGTAAAGCGATAATCATAAATTTACCTCTTGCCCATATATGTAACGCTTCTTTTTCTATTTGCCAACCACCACTTTCACTTGGTAAAATGCTTAATTCTTTATAGCCATGTCTCAAAAAATCTTGCGAATAATTAAACAGCAATTCCGTCGTATGACCCATCATACTTTTTCTGATAACTGACCCCGCACCATCTGTACCGATTACTATTTCCCCTTCATCATACTGGATATTACCTGTTGCATCTTTATATTTAATTTTTGCTGCTTTCAAATCAACTGCTAAAACAGGCGCGTTAAATTTTATGTCAATTTGGTCATATTTATCCGCTTCATCCAATAAAGTCATATTTAAACCAGGTCGAGAAACAGCGTTAATATAATCATCTGGGCGTCCACTATAAGGAGATAAAAAAGGTTTTCCTCCTAATGGATGAATCAAACGTCCCCTCATTGGAATACAATTTTTTAAGACGGTTTCTTTTAATTTCGCTTGTTCTAAAGCCAATAAGCCTCTACTAGATAAGGCCAAATTAATAGACCGACCTGCAGCTGCCTCCGCCTTTCGCATATCCGAACGCTTTTCATAGAGCGACACCTTAAAGTCTCTTTGAGCCAATCGAATGGCTAATAATGTCCCACATAGACCCGCTCCTACAATGATTATTTTTTTATGTTGCTTCATATTGTAGTTTTAAATGGACTTTGAGTCCTTTAATCTGAATTTTAGAGAACTCATTGCTAATTATTCCGAAGTACAGCTCACAGAGTTGTGTTACTTTTTTTTAAGTGCATTTTTTAAAATAGCATAAAAATGATAAACATCTTCATAAGAATTATACATTGGTACAGGCGCAACGCGTATCACATCTGGTTCTCTCCAATCGGCAATCACCCCATCTGCTGTAATTTGATTAAACAAATTTTTATTGGCGTTTTTAACTTGAATAGACAATTGAGTCCCTCTCTGTTTAGGGTCAGCAGGGGTGATAATATGCACCACTTCTTCTCCTAAAGATTTAACTAATTCTTCTAAATAACCCGTTAAGGAAATGGCCTTTTTTCGTAGATTTTCTATTCCTACCTCATCGAACATTTTCAAAGAAGCCCAAACTGCTACCATTGACAAAATAGGCGGATTACTCAATTGCCAAGCCTCCACAGTTGGAGTCGGGTCAAAAGCATCTCTCATTTTAAATCTAGTCGCTTTATCATGCCCCCACCAACCTTCTAATCTTGGAATAGTGGGGTCATTGAAATGTCGCTCATTCACAAAAGCACCACCCAAACTACCAGGGCCTGCATTGAGGTATTTATAATTACACCATACCGCAAAATCGCAACCAGAATCGTGTAAATTTAAGGGTAGATTTCCTGCACCGTGTGCACAATCAAAACCTACTTTGCAACCTTTCGCATGCCCCCATTCCGTGATAGCTTTCATATCAAAAAACTGTCCTGTGTAATAATTGGTATTCCCAAAAAGGACAAGCGCAATTTGTTCACCTTCCCTATCTATGACCGATTGAATATCCTCCATTCTTAAACAAGTCTCGCCTTTTCTAGCTTTCAATTCTATCAAGCATTCTTTGGGGTCAAGTCCATGAAATCGAATTTGAGATTCTACCGCATATTTATCAGAAGGGAAAGCATCTGCCTCTATTAAAATTTTATTTCTTTTGCCTTTAGGCTGATAAAAAGAGACCATCATTAAATGGAGATTGACTGTCAAGGTATTCATCACTACAACCTCCTGTGGTTTTGCGCCGACAACTCTAGCCATTGCCTCCGTCAAGAATTCGTGATAAGGCATCCAAGGATTTTTAGCATGGAAATGCCCTTCTACACCTAAATTTTGCCAATCTAATAATTCTTGTTGCAGCGCTGCTTTTGTTGATTTAGGTTGTAAGCCAAGAGAGTTACCACAGAGATATACAAACGGTTCTCCATTAACTTGCTTGGGTATATGGAATTGATTCCGATATTTGTGTAAAACATCTTTTTCATCTTGTGCTCTTGCGTAAGCTAGGGTGTTTTTCTTTATATCTGTTACCATCGTTCCTTTTTTAGAAATGTGCTTAATTCAATAGTCTGTACAGTTTTTTTTCACGCAGAGAACGCAAAGCTCGGAGAGTATAGGTAATCAATTTGTCAAATCCTCTGCGGACTCTGTGTCCTCTACGTGAGGTAATTTTATAACGCTTTGATAACTAAAAACTATCCTAGATTTGCGCAAACTATTATTAATTCCTAATTCTATTTAAAAAAGCTTTGGAGTCATCTCCACAAAGCCATTTTATAACATTTTTAAACCAGATTTCTTCCTGCTGCTTTGTAGTGATAATTCCTTCTTCAACTGCCAAATCCAAGATTTTTCCTGGGTAAGAAGACTGTCGTTCGTCTTCCATTTCTCCCAAAGGATATGGGTCGTCCAAGCCCATAATAATCTGGTCTGTTCCTTTTTGTCGCTTAATCATCAATTCCAAAGAAAGGGTATCATGCACCAAGGTGTCGAAGAAAATATTGGGATGCCCAACTGCCTTTTTAGGTGCTATTTTTCCTTTGAATAAATCTGGTCTACCATCAAATCCTTGTACTCGCCTGCCAAAATTAATTTGATTCAATTGACCACCATGGGCAAAGCAAACTCGGATATTCGGATACTTTTCGTAATAGCCATTTAAAGTATAAAAATGATAAGCATCTGCACATTGTGCTAACATCCAAACCAAATGAAATCGCCAAGCAGTATTTTCTAAAGCAATGAATTTTTCTCCATCATAAGGATGAATTTCAATGGCTAGACCATAGTCATTAGCGAGTTCGAAAATAGGTTCGGTTTCTTCATTGATAATCCCCCTCCAATTACCAGCAGAATCCATATAATGGGTAGGCAAGCAAAGTAATTGCATACCTAATTCTTTCACACATCTTGTTATTTCCCACAAAGCCCCTTGTACAAAACCTGCATGCACCACAAATCCACAAGTAAATTTAGTAGGATAATCTCGCTGTACGCCCGCATTAAAATCATTTTGAAAACGCAATGCACCCTTTAATTTATCTAACGTCAATTGATTGCCGTATAACTGCGATAAATTCAAGATGACCGCATGGTCAATCTTATTTTTGTCCATCCATTCTAGTTTCTCGGTTAAGAAAAAACTAGGGGCGGTAATTGGTCGTTGCCAATTCTTTTGCCGCATGAATTTTCGGTCATTGTCTATCCAAAAGATTTCTTGCTCTTTCATAAAAGCAGGAATCTGTTCTGGATACGGCAATAGATGTGCATGACCATTGATACGAAATGGAGGCATTATAAATGATTGTTAGATGGTCAGATAGTTAAATTGTTAGATGGTCAACGACAAGTAAACAATCAAACAATTTAACCATCAAACAATCTTTTTAAATTAAACAGGTTTTTCCATCTTCGTTCCACAACCGTCACAAGTTCGCAATGCCTCATTGGAGTAAAAGCGGTCAAAAATGACGGGCATATCTTTTTCGATATTTACCAAAGTAAAAGGCTCTTCGTATAATTTTTGATTACAGCTTTCGCAAAACCAAGCCAAGCCATCTTCCATTCCTTCAGGCCGTCTTTGTTCGATGACCAATCCTATGGTATTAGGGCCACGTTGCGGCGAATGAGGAATATTAGGGGGCAAGTAAAATACCTCTCCTTCATTGATGTGAATATCTCTTGGTTCGCCATTTTCGATAACTTTCAAGATAATATTTCCTTCTATTTGATGAAAGAATTCAGGTGTTTGATTCAAATGATAATCCTTTCTAGCATTAGGACCGCCAACAACCATGACGATATAATCATCATTATAAATGGCTTTATTTCCTACTGGTGGTTTTAATAAATGTCGATTATCATCAATCCATTTTTTGAAGTTAATAGCAGGTGGTAATTTTGACATGATTTATTAATTTTTGTTGTTGTGATGTTGTGATGTTGCCTTGTTGCGTTGTTCTATACCAACATCACAACAAGGCAACATCGCAACCCTAAATTTTATCCTTATGTGCGACGTTTCTATTTCTAACATCTTTTAAAAATACCAAAGGACTTGTCCCACCCGTTCCTGTAGTCGCACTTTGTGTTTTTCGAGCAGGTCGGACAATATATTGGCTCACCATTTTTAAATGTTCATTTCTAAAGTCAATTAAAAATTGGACAATTTCTTTGCATTTATTATTCAATGCTTCGTTCTTCTTTTTAACTGCTTTAAAATTGTATTCGTGTTCTATAAAATTTAAAAAAGTCCTATGTGGATAGGGCATAAAATTCCGCATTTCTACTAAAAAAGCCCTAGATGGATTATTCCCATAGTCTATGCCTAGTGCCATATCAAAAAACTGTAATAAACTACTTTGCGCTGCACTTCCTCCAGCATAGGAACGAATTTCAGGCGTAGTGCCTGCGTATCGAACATTTACAAAAGAGTCAAAAAATGGACGTAGTTCATTAAAAAATATAGTTGGGTCACAACCTTCATACATTTTTCTTAAAGCGGCCAATAAGTCTTTACAAATGGGTAACACTTTTGCTAATAATTTGATAGCTTGTTCGTATTTCCCATTATTAGCTAAATGAATACTTTCTAATAATAAAGGAATGGCGCTTGCTCCTATTTTTTCAATATTCGTAGTGGCATTAAAAAACCAAGTTTCTGTTGGCGTACCTGTAAAACTAATTTGGGTGGTTAAATTATCCAGACTAATTGGTTGATTTTTATCTTTCAATCGCCAATTTTGTAAGGATAAATTAGAATGAGTGATAATCGGTAATCGGTTTAGTCTTTCCGCTATAGTTACCCACGGAATGCTTATCTGCGCAGGAATCGTATTATGTTCACTTTCTTTCACATAAGCATGCGCAAAGCCAGCTAATAAAAGCATAGCTCTATCCATTTCAGGTTTACTTAATTTCCCTACTTCTAGGATTGGTAATTCGGCTACCTGCTGGCAAAAACTTTTATCTTTTATAGCTTTTGATAACTGCTTATTCAAATTATCCCATACCTCATAACCTGGAGGTAAAGCATCTAATGGATTTTCTTTTGGCAAGAAACCATTATGGAGGTCTACCTCATATTTTTCTAAAATTGAATGCGTATTTTGGGAATAATTCATATATCTAACCATCTTTTTCATTAAAATAAAAACTCAATTGTTTCTTTATACTTTTAGGCAATTCTGGTAATTCAGAACGAGGAATCAAAAGCGTTGAGATATTATGAAAATCTGTGAAAATAGCATGCTTTTCAGCGGTCTTTGATAAGTAGTCGTGCCCAGAAGACCCGCCTGTTCCTACTTTTCTGCCCACCATCCGCAATACCATTTGTGCATGCCGATAGCGCCAAGTCGTCAAGGCATTATCAATATCAACCAAACAAGTCAACAGCTTAAAAGGAGCATGTAAAATAGGTTCATCTCGATAGAGGCTGATAAAAAGGGCTGCTAAAGTTGCTTTATAGGATAATCTTACAGCCCCTTGACCTCTTAAATCATTATGCTTCTCTTTATTCAAAACCAATTCAAAGTAAGTGTTCGTGCTACCAAGCATAGTCGCACGCATTTCCTTTTCTTTATCCGATAAATAAGCGGATGCCTGAATAGCTTCCTGCTCTTTTTTAAGCATTTTCTTAACAGCTTTTTCGTAATGCTTTAAAAAATCAAAGTTTTTAAATTTTAAGAAAGGCATTCTTTCCAACCAACTTTGGACAAAATCAAATAAAGTCCCTCTTTTGTAAATATTGTCTAGTAAATCTTGTGTTTCTTTAGGGAAAACGGAATGGTACTTTTGACCGTGATAAGTTATCCGTTGCGATTCTGGAAGCCCCAATAGACATTCAATGGATCTAAATTGAAAGCTTTGAAAGCCAGATGCTGGAAATAAATAGTTTCTAAAATCGAGGAAATCTAGTGGCGTCATGGTCTCCATAATTCCGATTTGCTCCACTAATAATTTCAGAATGGCCTCGACTCGATTTAGTCTACCTACTGCTACGCCAATCTTCCTTTCAGCTATTTGCTTGTCTTGAAATAAGGTCACTACAGATTCAAGCTCATGGATAATTTGCTTAAACCATAATTCATAAGCCTGATGGGTAATAATAAAGAGCATTTCTTCGTGTGCGGGGTCTTTTACGGCAACACTTCTTAATTGCTGGGCACTTAATAATTTATCTAGTTCTAAATATTGGTGATAATGGATGGTTGAATATTTATTATCTGTAGCTGCCATTTTATAATTTTTAAATTTTCATGTTGTGTTTTTGAACGAGATGCAGCACCACTCAGAGCGTTGTAATACTGTAAACCTCAAGGCTTAAAATAATCTATTCTTTGCCTAATAGCGGTCGCTCCTTTTTGTAAAGTAGTGACATAATTGACTACATTTTCTTCTTTGAATCTATTTGAAGGTCCAGAGGCACTAAGACTAGCTACTACCTCATTATGTTGGTTGAAAATTGGAATGCCTACACAGATAAGCCCCATTTCGGATTCTTCTCTATCTAGCGCATAGCCTTTTTCTTTTATTTTTATTAGTTCTTTCTGCAAAGTTTGCCGATTCGTTATCGTATATTCTGTGAAGGCTATTGGGCTTTGTTCGGTCATAATTACTTGAAGCGCTTGTTCCTGTTCTGCCGTTGGCAAAAATGCTAGCAGCACCTTTCCTAAAGCGGTGGAATAGGCTGGACCAGAACTACCAATACGACTACTCAATTTCAGCCCTTGAGGACTTTCTACCTTGTCTATATGAAAAATTTGGTAGTTTTTAAAAACAGCAATATGTACTGTTTCTGTAATGCTTTTTGCAACTTCAATCAGTTCAGGATGTGTTTTGTCTACGAAAGCAGATTTTAATTGCACCCTATTCCCCAATTCGAATAACTTTAATCCAAGACTATATTTTTCGGTTTCTGGATGCTTATACAAAACACCTAATTTCGTTAAATCAGCTAGAAAACGATAGACGGTACTTTTATTTGACCCGATTGCTTTTGCCAATTCTGTGACTCCCCATTCTGGTTTTTGAGTCGTAAAATATTCTAGTATCTTAAAGGTTTTTTGAACCGAACTTTTTAATTCCTTCATTTCAAACTACATTTAGTTTAACATTCCCTAAATTTTCAAAAATCCCTTCTATTGTATCTCGGGAATGAATGTGAACCGCAGAAGTGGCAGCGCCCGCCAAGATGACCATACCTGGCTCAATAGTTATTCCTTGTGCTGATAGAATCCGAGCAATTTCAACTAAGGATTCCAACGGATTCCCAAGAATTGCTTTAGAATTACCCGTTTGACTTTCTTTGCCATTTATACGTAAGGTGATGGATAAATCATTAACCGCAGTATTGGGTGCTAACCAATTGCCTATAATATAAGCTGCGGAAGAACAGTTATCAGCAATCACATCTTCCAGAGAAAATTTAAAATTTTCATACCTTGAATCTATTACTTCCAATGCGCCTGCAACACCTGCTAAATAATCAGTAGATTCGGCCAAAGTAATGGCACGGTCAATGCGTTTGCCTATTAAAAAAGCAATTTCTGGCTCTACTCTAGGATGAATAAAGGCTACTCTAGACAATGCTTGGTCTTGCTTGATTGCCATTTTATCGGTTAGGCGTCCCCAAATAATGTCATGTACGCCCATCTGTTCCATCTTAGCTTTACTGGTAAAACCTAGTTTATAGCCAGTTAATTTCTCTCCTCTTTTGTAGCGATTTTCTAAAGAGGTTGCTTGAATTTCATAAGCCTCTGTCAAACTAATAGTTTGGTTTGAGCTTATCTGTTGAGTTGATTTAGCTAAAAATGCCGCTTGGTCAAGTGTATAAGCTATATTTTTAAGATGATGTTTCATATATTAAAACGATGTTTTATTTATTAATCAAATGTATTACTTTTTTTGTTAAAAAAAAATTCTTTTGAAAGAAAGCCTAAGAAAAGAGGAAATAGCAGATAGTAAAAATTTACAAATGTTTGGATGAAGGTAATTTTCTTAAATACCATGGTCGTGTTAATACAACAAATATGAAAAAGTAACTATATTAGCAACTGCTCTATTAGGGAATCAGGTAAAAAATAGATAACATGATTTTTGACAATTTGTCTTGAAAGTTTTAAAATCCGTTGTCCTTTAATTATCTATTTTATGTCTGACGCTCTATTATTCTTCAATAGAATTATTATTTAACAAAACAAAATCGTGTGACTAATTTACATGCACATTCAATACTTTTAGGGATATGAGTTATCAAAAGTATAAAGCAAAATGGGCCAATCAATATCCTGCCATCCAAGATTTAGCGGACAAAGCTAAAAAACGGATTCCGCACGTCGCATGGGAATATTTGCAATCGGGTACAGGAGCCGAAGATTTAGTAAAAAAGAATAGGGAAGCTTTCCAAAAAATTACTCTTTTACCACGATTTTGTAAAGGCGTATTACAACCAACACTAAATACAACTTTATTTGGACAGGATTATGCTGCCCCTTTTGGAATTGCCCCTGTTGGCTTAACGGGTTTAATGTGGGCAAGAACAGAACATTATTTAGCAGCAACAGCCAATCGGTATCAAATTCCTTATACCTTAAGTACGGTAGCAACAGAAACACCTGAAACGGTTGGCCCCAAAGTAGGGAATATGGGCTGGTTTCAATTATATCCACCCAAAGAAAAGGAGTTGAGGGATGCTTTATTAAAAAGAGCAAAAGCCGCAGGGTTTCATACCTTAGTCGTCACCGCTGATGTGCCAATGCCAAGTCGTAGAGAAAGGACTAAACGGGCAGGTTTACGGATGCCTCCACAAATAACGCCTAAGATGATTTGGGCAGGCATTACCCATCCAACTTGGACGATAGCGACTTTACGAAATGGTTTGCCAAGACTGAGAACGGTTGAAAAATATGCCTTGCATTCCAATATGAAATTTGTGAGCAATATGGTTGGTAACCGTTTAGGTGGGACGCTTTCTTGGGATTATTGCCAACAATTGAAAGAAGAATGGGACGGACCAGTTATTTTAAAAGGTATTTTGCACCCGAAAGATGCCGAAAAAGCAGCCGAAATAGGAATGGATGGCATCGTTGTTTCTAACCATGCAGGTCGTCAATTTAATGGTGCACCTGCTTCTATTGATGCTTTGCCAGCGATTGTAAAAGCAGTTGGTGGGAAGACCAAAATTATCTTCGATAGTGGAGTAAGGACAGGCTTAGATATTATGCGTGCCTTGCATTTAGGAGCAGATTTTGTCCTACTAGGTAGAGGATTTGTTTATGGTGTAGCTGCTTTAGGGGAATACGGTGGCGATCATGTAACCGAAATTTTGATGGAAGATTTGAAGAATAATATGGTGCAATTTGGGGTGGAGTCTATTGGGGATTTATCCATTAAATTTTGATGAGAAGTCAGGCCAAAAATAGAAGATTTGCTAGATTTTCAGAATTTAGTAAATCTCTGTAATATTGGTCCTCCACAAAATTAAGATTTACTATCCACGATAGCTATCGGGAGTTAGGTTTAGCAAATCGAGAGCTTCTGATTATCCTAATTTGACCTCTAAATAATTGCTAGTTTCATCATTCAAAATTAAATAAAGTGAACAGAAAAGATTTCTTAAAAACAAGTTTATACTTCGGTGCAGGACTATCGTTTATTGGTTGCTTAAACGAAAAAACGGAAACGGGTATAGCCGAAAGCAATTGGAATGATGGTGATGTAGCACATATCTTGCCCACGGTTAATCACAATCGAATGTTGATTGCGACGTCTTTTAAAAGACCGATAAATCAGCCGATTTTAAAGGTAGGGAAACAAGCTGTCGAGGGACAAAAGCGAGATAGCAAAGGTTATTTTTGGGCATTCGACTGTGCGGATTTGAAACCAGCAACAGTCTATGATTTACGCTTATTTGAGGCGAATGAACCACTTTGTGATGCTTGGCCACTAAAAACTTTTCCAGCACCGAATGCAGATGTACCGCAATTAAAATTGATGATTTATACCTGTGCAGGCGGACATCCTTTGGCACAGGATTTTATGCCTGTACCAGAGAATATGAAAGAAGCACCTGTTCATTTTGCTAAAAAAAGAGTAGCTTTATTAAATCGAGGCTTGAGTTTTAAACCCGATGCTTTGGTGGTTATAGGAGATACGATTTACTGGGATTTAAGTGGAAATGGGAAAGGGCGATTGGGAACTAGTGGAGACGAAAGAGCGATTGCTATTTCAGGCAAATTTGATGAATCGAAACCCATCTTAGGTACGGAAAATGAAGAGGTATTAAAAAAAGCAGTCAGCCCACAAATTATAGATTTATATGGTACGGCTTGTCGGTCAACGCCAATTTTTGTTTTTAAAGATGACCACGATTACTGGGAAAATGATGAGGCGAGTGATGCTTTAATTACTTTTCCTCCCAAGAATTTTCAACTAGAATTAGGACGGATGGTACAGCAAATGTATTTGCCTGAATTTTTGCCTGATGAAAGTCGACCATTGGATTTGCCAGGATCAGGCGCTACCGATAGAGGGGCCAATATATCAGAGAATTTCGGTACTTTACGCTATGGCAAATTAGCGGAATTATTAATGTACGATTGTCGGCGGTTTGTAACTTTAGCTGGAGACAAAGCACAATTTTTACCGACAGCTGCCGAAAATTGGCTGCATCGTAGAACAGCGTCTCAAGAAGTCAAACATACCCTCCATGTACCTTCCACGCCTTTTGGTTGGTCGGCAGGAAAATGGCTAGAATGGTATCCTGACTTTTTAGGCAAAGATGGCAAATTACAGGATGACTTAAATAAACCTTATTGGCAAAAAGGCTGGCAATTGCAGCATGATCGAATTTTGGAAAATATGTATGCTGCCAAGCATAAAAAGCCTATAATGATTAGCGGAGACTTACATGCTTTTGGTTCGGGAAGAATTCATCAAAATGGTTCGACGAATATGGAAAGTAATCCCATTAATTGTTATCTTTCTGGACCGTTAGGGAATACGGTTTTTCCTTCAACTTTTAGAAAAACGAAGGCAGCCAATCCAACCGCTATTAAAATGGAAGAAGACTTTGAAAATATAGAAGAAAATGGTTTTTCTATTGTCCAATTTGATAGCCAAAATGTGCAGGTGGATATGTATAAGTATTTATGGAGTCGGGATGATTTGAAGCTCATTGATAATTTAAAAGCGTTTACTACTTTGAAGACTTAAAGAAATTATTTTTTCTCAACACCCGCCAGAGGCGAGTAAATAGCGGTGTCGGATTGAAAATCCTAACCAGCATAGCAAATTTAAAAAAGAGGAGATAAAATTATGCAAAACGATAAAAGCGACATTAAACAATTGCTGAAAACCATCGGTCCAGGCTTACTTTTTGCGAGTTCTGCCATTGGTACTTCTCATTTAGTATTATCCACTCGAGCAGGGGCGCATCATGGAATGGTCTTCTTTTGGATTATTCTGGCTACCCTTTTCTTAAAATATCCATTTTATGAATTTGGCCCTAGATATGCGGTGGCAACGGGACAGAGTTTGATTAAAGGATACAAGGAACAAGGGAATTGGGCAGTCTATCTTTTTTTAGGGGTGATATTTTTCAATATGTTTGCCGTAACAGGCGCAATTGGAGCAGTTTCAGCAGGCTTGTTAAAAACGATGGTAGGCTTAAATTTCTCTATGCCAGTATTGGTTGGATTGGTTTTGGGGATTACAGTTAGCTTATTATTCTTGGGTGGATATACTGCGCTGGATCGTTTTATAAAAATCTTATCTGTTGTTTTATTAATTACCGTATCTATCGCCTTTTTTGCAGTTTTAATAAATGGACATGTTGAACCTACTGCTGACTTTCAAGCCCCTAAACTCCTAGAAGGTGCAGGATTAGCGTTATTGGTTAGTCTCATAGGTTGGATGCCCGCAGGGATGGAGGCTTCGACGATGAATAGTATATGGGTCGTCGAAAAAATGAGAACGACGGGGTATCATCCCAAACTAAAAGAAAGCCTTTTTGATTTTAATTTAGGCTTTGTTTTTACCATTGTGTTGGCCTTGATGTTTTTAACGATTGGGGCATTTACCGTTTATGGTAGTGGTCAATTATTAGATGGCAATGCGACGCAATTTTCTAATAAATTATTGAATGTTTTTACGACTAATTTAGGTGGTTGGTCTTATTGGGTGATTGCTATTGCTGCCTTTGGGACGATTTATGGTACCTTAATTACAGTGATGGACGCTTTTACAAGAAGCTTTGTCAGAGGTCTTTTGATACTGAAAGAAACGCCCGCAACTCCTGAACAAAAGCAGTCGGCACTTAATCGAAATTATAAAACCTTATTGCCTTTATTAGGAATTGGTGGATTCTGCCTGTTTTATTTTTCGGCAGCTAGCATGGTGAAAATATTAGAATATGCGACTATTTTAGGTTTTTTGACTGCGCCAATTATTGCATTTTTAAATTTAAAGGCTATTCAGAGTTCAAGTATTCCTGCTGCTTATCGTCCTTCATCTTTGTTAATTACTTTAGCTTATATAGGTTTAGTAGCTATGATTTTATTTGCGCTTTATTATTTGTCTACTTTGGTTGGATGAGGAAGATTTTCCTGAAATTACCCACTTAACCCCAAATATTAACCATTGATATTTAATATCGCTCAATCCAAGGAATTTCCATTGAAACAATAACTTGGAAGGGGTATTTTGCGTATGGACTATTAAAATACCTAGACAAATAAAATTGCGATTATGATAAAGCATATAACGCCTACTACGCCATTAACGCCGCTGCCTGTTGCCAAAGGACATTGGTTATTAAAGAACTTACCTAGCATGGGGAAAAATATCCTCTCGCATTTTTATGATAAAGAACAAGCATTGGGGAAAACTTATGAAAACCCGATTCCTTTTATGCGTATTATCTGTACCTCTGAGCCAGATTTTATGCGTTATGTCCTACAGCAAAATCATCGAAATTATAAAAAAGGAAAATCTTATGATGTGCTAAAATTAGTTTTAGGCAATGGTTTGGTGACAAGTAATGGACAATTTTGGCAAAAGCAAAGAAGGTTGGCTCAACCAGCTTTTCATAAAAAGAGTTTAGAAGATTTATTCAATTCAATGGGAGAAGTAGCCGTCCAATATTTTGATGGTTTGGAAGCAAAAAGGGGAACGGAGATTGATATTGCTAGAGAAATGATGGCGGTTACCGCAAAAATAGCTTTAAAAGCATTATTTTCTGATAATTCTGAGGAAGATATGAATGCGGTATATGAGAGTATGACGGAGGCACAACGCTATGTTTCTGATGTACTGAATGACCCTTTTGCTCGCATTAAATTTCCATTAAATGGCAGAAAGAAGCAATTTAAAAAAGATATGTCGGTTTTGAATGAAGTGGTGTTAAAAGCAATAGCAAAACGTAGAAAAAGTACCGAAAAGTATCCCGATTTATTACAAATGATGATGGATGCGACTTATGAAGATTCTAATGAGCAGATGAATGACCAGCAGTTGATGGATGAAATGATTACCATGTTTAGTGCAGGACATGAGACTTCGGCGAATGCTTTAGCTTGGACGATGCATTTACTAGCTCAACATCCAGAAATTGTCGCTAAAATGCGAACAGAGATAAAGACCGTTTGTGGCGATAATTTACCAGGTTTTCAAGATTTGCGACAGTTGACTTATATTCGACAAGTGATTGATGAAGGCATGCGATTATATCCGCCTGTTTGGGGCGTAAGTCGAACCGCTATTGCAGCAGATGAATATAGAGGCGTGAAAATAAATAAAGATGATGTTGTTTTTTGTCTAATTTATAATGCACATCATCGAGCAGATTTATATAAAAATCCCAAAACCTTTAATCCTGACCGTTTTGAAACAGCGAAAGTTAAAGAAATGCCTAAAATGAGCTATTTGCCTTTTGGTGGAGGTCCAAGATTATGTATCGGCAATATGTTTGCGCTTATGGAAATGCAATTATTATTAGTCGGATTATTACAAAGGTTTGATTTTGAATTGATTAAAGACCAAGTGATTGATATGGAAGCTTTGGTCACTTTGCGGCCTCGGTATGGGATTAAGATGAATTTGAAGTAAAAGAGAAATTCATAAAAAAGGGTGATAAGTTGATGAGAAAATGAGATTAATGAGGTGGTATTCAGATTAAATGCTCAATATTGTCTCATTCACTCATGATCTACAATTGTCAAATAAAACGATTTTAATCCCCCAAGACTTCCTCTATTTTTACCGCCTTAGAATGCTCCGAATGCTTAAAATTTTTATTAGGATTGCCCATTTTAAATAAAGCAGTAAACTGTTTCCAGATAAATAGGGGAATGCCCCAAACAGCACTCCAAATCTGGTCAGGTACATCCGATAAGTAAAGAGACCAGAAGATATTTAAAGTAAAAATACCTAAGCCCATAAATAACCAAATACTCATATAAGGATTAATAAAAAGACCTGCACCTAATAGAAAGATTGCGGAAAAAAGTAGAATAAATAGGGGAGGGGAAATCGTAATAATACCAAATAATAATTGATTCCAACTTAAGTTGGTTAACCCTTTCAAAATTAAACCAGAAGAGTTTGGTAAATTTTGAAAATAGGAATACAACCAACGACTTCTTTGCGTTTCTACTTGGTCGGCAGTTGTTACTTTTTCATCATAGATAATGGCATTTTTAGCAAAAACAATTTTTTCATTTTGACCTAATAAAAAGTTTTGTAGAATCTTGTCTTCTTGCAACATCTTTTTCCACATCTCTTTTCCCTGTTGTATTTCTGGACTATCCAAATAAGCCTTGTATAATTTAGTTTTTACAGCCATTCCAGAACCAGAAATAACGGAAGAAGAACCAATCATATAAGGGACATATCGCTCTACAAAGTTTTTGTAAAACTCCCCTGTTGAATCCGCACAAGCATAGATGGTATCCAAGTTTTTGGCAGTTCTTTGTCCTTGAATGCTCCTAAAACCTTGGTTCGCATATAGATTTATTTCTTGTAAAAATTTTGGATGCGCTAAATTATCTGCATCTAAAATAACGGTATAGTCATGTGGTCGAATAAAATTATCCATCGCATGAATAATAGATTTTGCCTTTAATTTTAGAGAGGGATTTGGATAAAAGACCGTTAAACGGTCATCCGTTAAAGAAAAATCGCTAGGCTGACATTCATCTCCAACTAAGTAGATATGAAGATTTTGATGAGTCTGTTTTAATAAAGATTGGACTAAATGTTCTGTAATTGCTACATTTTTATAGGCTGTAATAATGCATGCGTAATCATAAATATTTTGTTCTTTTTTAGTATCAATATGTTCTTTAAACAGTTGCGAAAAGGCAACAGTCAGAAAAGGGAAGATTAGAAAAAAAAGGATAATACCGCTCAGTATTAAATAAATGATTTGCATGAATATGGTGTTTTCTCTTTCAAAAAAGGGGAAGTGGAGGAGGAGAGTAATAGAAAATTAAACGAATAATCACTGAGATTCAAGTTTTTGTAATTTAATGTTCCACTTTTAGTACTTTCAAAGATAAAGAGGATGTTATTAGCATCCCTTTTGTAGGTGTCTAAGCATAATTTTTATTGAGTATAGATTGTGTTGGGAGTAAGTCTATCTCTGTCTCCCAAGCAGCTTTCCGTTCTAGATTACTAGTAAAATTCCATTTAATGGCTCGCCAAAAAGCAGCTAAATGTTGCCATTCTCCTTTTGTACAATACATTAATGCATTTTTGGGAATTGTCAATAAGAATAAGAAGAGTGTGAAAACAAAATATTCCAATTTATTCCTGTTTTTTGCCATAAATAAGATTCTATTACGGGTCAAGTAATACGTCTTTAAAGGGTTTGTCTTGCCGACCGAAATAGATTCTTTATGGTAAATTTTTGCAGTTGGTGCTAGTAAAATGGTATATCCGGCTTTACGGATTCTTTCGCACCAATCTAATTCCTCATAATATAAAAAATAAAATTCCGACATTAGGCCCACTTTTTCTAATACTTCACGTTTGACCATCATGGCTGCACCGTGTGCATAAAAAGTGGGCTTTGACTGGTAGTATTGACTTTGGTCAAGTTGTTTTTCGCCGATAATGGTATTTCTACCAGTAAAAGGATTAACATTGGTCGCTCCTGCATATTGAATAACATCGACTTCTACTTCCTGGGCAGAAGTTGGATAATAGCAAATCAAGGGACTTACTACACCAATGGACGGGTCATCAAAAGTCGATAATATTGCGTTTATCGAGCCCTCAGTAATTACCGCATCGTTATTAATAAAAAATAGGAATTGACCCCTGCTAATTTCAACACCAAGGTTGTTACCACCAGCAAAGCCCCTGTTTACACCACTTACAATTATTCTGACATCAGGATAAATCCTGCTGATTTTAGATTTAGGGGATATTTTAGAGTGGTTATCCACCACTATTATTTCAAAAGGAACAGTTGTAGTTGTATATTGATAAATAGACTCAATTAGTTCTATGGTTAATTCAGTTTGGTTATAATTCACTGTAATGAAAGAAACCAATGGTGTTTTAGGAGTCATTTAAACAATTATTTTGATGATAATGAATTAGTTAGATTTGTTGAAGGGGGGATTACTCAACTAGGATTGCCTAAGCTTCTGCTTACTTAATCTCGTTGTAACATTGCAGGTAAGGTTCTCAACATTATTTTAAAATCTAAACCGAGGGAGTAATTATCGGCATAATTCATATCTAATCGAATACGTTCTTCAACATTTAAATTATCTTTGCCTCTTTTGTCAACTTGCCAAAGACCAGTTAGTCCTGCAGGCGCCATGAATCTTTTGGCCCAATCATCACAGGTTAACTTTTGAGCCTCATAAAGCGGAAGTGGTCGATTACCAACTATAGACATTTCGCCTCGCAAAACATTAATTAATTGAGGTAATTCATCAATACTGGTTTTACGAATAATTTTTCCTATAAAAGTGACTCTTGGGTCATCCTTTATTTTGTAGAAAGTACAGTCATCCTTGACTGTCTCAGAGTTTTTCTTTCCATAGCTATTATTTTTTGCTAGCTTCATAAGCCTAGCATCTGCACCTGTTTCCATTGAACGAAATTTGATAAAGTTGAATACTTGATAGCCTGTACCAACTCTTTTAGAATAGTAGAATATATTACCTTTAGATTCTAATTTTATCAAAATGGCCACTAATAAGAAAAGAGGAGATAATACTAGCAGTAGGGAAGAAGCAACGATAATATCGAAAAATCGCTTACTGCTGGGCATAGAATAAGGCTTGTCAGTAGTTGTTGTAACCTGTTTTTTAGCTAGTTCTTGCTTGTATTTATTAAGAAAAGTTACTCGTTTTTCGATTGTTTTCCAATTAATTTTTCCAGCAAAACAATCGCTAAAGCCGAGTTGAAGTAATTTCTTTTTTTGAGGGATAGAAAAATTTCTTTTTAAGCCTATAACAGGGATTAATTTTAGCAGATTATGTTTTTTTAAGGCTTTAACTATAGATTTTATACGATTAAAAGGAAGAGAATCTAAATTAATTAATATAGCATCTGGTAGGGGAGCGTAATTGTCGAAATTACGAATCATTTCATTAAGAGATAGACAAGAAATAGACTCGAAATGATTAGGAAGTGTCATTAGGCTAATTTCATCATTAGCCCTTTTGTCTTTCACAAAAAGTAGTCTCTTGCCTTCTGTATGATGGTTAGGTAAAGTAATACTCATAGTTTTTGTTTTAACCCTGATATTAAAATCTGCCCATAAGAATATCATCTTAAGTGCTTTAAATTAAAGACTTAAAAAGAAGTTATTATTAAAATGGGCAAGAGCTAAAAAAGTAGATTAGACACTAAGAGGCGCATAACAGTGAAAACTATAGTAACGCCGGCTACCCACGTAAAGTTGGACAATATTGATAATCAATGTATTATCTTTCTTTTACGGGGCCTTGGTAATTCATCAATATTTTTAATAATATATTCAAACAAAGGCTCAAAAGTCATCTTAT
>Ga0129327_10000343_pt1 | contig 27949 bp, 37 predicted proteins | sample CPBDNA_6_FD_111799 | JGI IMG/M metagenome (GOLD analysis project Ga0129327, IMG submission 111799) | Freshwater to marine salinity gradient microbial communities from Chesapeake Bay, USA - CPBay_Spr_31_0.8_DNA | ecosystem: Environmental > Aquatic > Marine > Coastal | place: USA: Chesapeake Bay... | reverse complement strand
GTAATAATCCGTGAGGGTCGCGGATGGACAGGCGTTAATGGCGTTAAGCACCCTCCACAGTGGACTCGCTGGACTGACCAAGAGAAAATCTCTAGGGGGCTTGTATGGGATCAATCATTACAGCCTGTACCATTTGATAACCGCTTCTACCGGTCAGCGGGTAATCCCAAAGACGTAGGCGATCTTAAAACTGATGCAATCGCACAAGTCAAAGTAGCTGCGGCAAATCTTTTACAGTCAACTGATTGGATGGTTACACGCAAAGCAGAGGCTGGAACAGCGATACCAGATTCCGTTGGAAATTACAGAACGGCTGTCCGCACTGCGTCTGGCACTATTGAAACTGCAATAACTAATGCGGCTGACCATGCGGCGTTTATGGCTTTGTATGACACTCCGGTTGACTCAGACGGTAATTCGACCGGTAACGCTCCCATAAACGATTGGCCGGATGAGATTTAACTCATGCCCCTTACCAAGCTTCAATTCAAACCCGGAGTAAATCGGGAACAAACGTCTTACACGAATGAAGGCGGGTGGTTTGACGGCGACAAAATTCGCTTTAGAGCCGGGTTTCCAGAAAAAATTGGAGGTTGGGAGAAGAAAACAGACGCTCAGTTCTTAGGGACTTCACGCGCACTTCATCCGTGGGTGGCTTTAGACCAGTCTAAATACATGGCCGTCGGAACAAATATTAAATATTACATCGAAGAAGGTGGAGTTTATTCTGATATAACTCCTATTCGAGCAAGCTTTATTACGATTGCAGTGTCCCCAAGTGTTCCTGAAGCAACAGGTGCAGTGGGTCAGGTAAGAGTCGAGTTTGGAAGTGCGACGGTAGATATTGAAGCCGCCGGTGCAGTGGGTGCAGTGGGTGTTCCTGAGATTGTTACAGACAGCTTAATTGTAGAGAGTTTGGCCGCAACGGGTGTTGTTGGAAGCGTAGATATCAGGTTTGACCAAACAGATATTGTAGGTAAGGTTGGTGAAGTTACCGTTGAAACGGTTAACGGCGGAAATGCTAGCGTTCCTGTCTAGGAGAGAAATGAATGCCATTAAATTGTTTTTCGACAACTAGCGGGTCTAATGAGGTTACTGTAACTATTACAGAGCATGGAGCAGTAGACGGGGCTTACGTCACGTTTGCCGGATCTACCGCAGTAGGCGGCATTCCTGCTGGCGAAATAAATATTGAGCATGTAATTTCTTCCGCAACCGGGGATGAGTTTAAGATAACCACCGCTTCTAACGCTAGCTCTACTGTTTCTAACGCTGGCGGAACAGACATAGATGCCTTTTTTCAAATAAATCCGGGGCTAGATACCGTTGTCCCCGGAAATGGTTGGGGAGCAGGAACCTGGAGCCGCGGAACTTGGGGCTCATCTTCAACAGTTTTGGCGACTACGGATGTATTAAGACTTTGGTCTCACGATAATTTTGGAGAGGACTTAATATTAAACTCAAGAGACAGTGATATTTATTATTGGGACAAAACAAATGGTCTAGAAACTAGGGCTGTTTCTCTTTCAACCTTGTCTACTGATGTTAATGTTCCGACTGTTGCAAAGAAAATTCTTGTTTCAGATCGAGATCGACATGTTATTGCTTTTGGTGCGGACCCTGTTGGTAATAAAGGTGTTCAAGACCCACTATTAATACGTTTCTCTAATCAAGAAGATCCCCTGACTTGGACACCCACGGCCACAAATACTGCCGGTGACTTACAGCTATCCTCTGGTTCGTCCATTATCAGTGCCGTAGAAACAAGACAGCAGATCCTTGTGTTTACGGACGTGTCTTTACATGCGATGCAGTTCCTTGGCCCTCCCTTTACTTTTGGCATCGGCTTGATATCGGAAAATATTACTATTATGAGTCCAAACGTAGTAAAGGCGGTGGATGATATTGTTTTATGGATGGGGCAAGAAGAGTTTTACATCTACGCGGGTGGCGTTCAAAAGCTACCTTGCACTGTAAGAGATTTTGTTTTCACCGACTTTAATTTGGCTCAAAAAGAAAAAGCTTTTGCTGGGTTAAATTCTGCTTATGGGGAAGTTTGGTGGTTCTACCCTTCCGCTGATTCAACCGAGATAGACCGTTATGTGGTTTACAACTATGAACAAAAGATCTGGTATGTAGGAACGTTAGAAAGAACTGCGTGGGTGGATCGCGGAATAAATGACAACCCCATAGCGGCTTCGTCAACTAACTTCTTGTACATACAGGAACAAGGGTTTGACGACGGCTCAACGACTCCCGCGTCTCCAATCACAGCCTTCATCGAGTCTAGTCAGATCGATATACAGGACGGGGATGACTTTGTGTTTTTACGCAGAGTCATCCCGGACATCACCTTTAGGAACTCCTCCTCTGATTCTCCTTCAGCAGTGCTAACATTTAAAGCTCGCAACTTCCCTGGGGGCAATTATTTGCAGTCAGATGCTTCTACGGTCACTAAAACCGCGACCGTTCCTGTTGAGCAATTTACAGATCAAGCGCACATACGATTGAGGGGAAGATCCTTTGCATTAAGAGTTGAGTCTACCGAAGCAGAAACAGCTTGGAGATTAGGGTCACCACGCGTGGAAGTTAGAACGGACGGCAAGCGATGAGTAGGAATCTTGTACGCCCGTTTTTCCCGAACGCTCCAACAGAGTATAATCAGCAGTATCAAGAAGAAATAGTTAGGGCGTTTTCTGTTTTATTAGCACAAATACAAAACCCTGGGGACGCGCAACATACAAATTTGACGCTAACTACATTACAATCGGACAATGACTCTGGGCTTGCAACCGGTGCTTTATTTGAAGTAGACGGTTTTTTGAAAGTAAGTTCCTTAAATAGACCGCACGTTGTGGGTGTTGAAACATCTACCGCTGTCGGCATAGCAGAGGTGCAAATATTATGACTGAATGGACTCCTTCAACTTCTACGGACATCGTACACTGCGCTTCTTGTACCAACGAAGTGGATACTCCGGAAGAGGTGGCAAGCTATCCAAACGGGAATTGCCCAGATTGCGGTAACCCTTGGACGGGAGCCGAGGCTCGCAGTACAACGATCCAGGTCACAGTTCCATCAGCAAGCGGTGGCACTCAGTGATGAACGAACAAGGAATCGCTAGTATTTATCCTTTTATGCAGTATCTACAGGAGATGCAGGCAAAGGGTTACGCCGTTGGGGGCTTGATCCAAGGACCTGGGACCGGTACTAGCGACGATATTCCTGCGGTTATTATGCAAAATGGTGTTCCCGTCGAAAACGCTTTATTATCTAACAATGAGTTTGTGTTCACTGAAAAAGCAGTGAACGGCGCAGGGGGCCCAGCAGCGATGTATGAAATGATGAAGAAATTTGAGGAGCTGGGTTAATGGCCGTTAAAACAACGGGGATAAGCCTCCCCGGCTATCAAGAAGATTATTTAAAAGATTTGTTAGCAACCTCTCGGAGTCTCGGTGAGACCCCAGTAAATATTCCAGCAACTCAAGTGGCGGGTCTTACTCCCGCGCAACAAGAAGCGATTAGGTTAGGTTTTTCTGGTGTCGGCTCTTACGCCCCCATGATGCAGGCTGGTGAAGCTAGTCTCGGTTCAGGTGCAGGTGCCATCGCACAAGGTATTGGAACCGCGTTATCTGGAGCCCCTTTACTGGCTCAAACAACTGGGGCATATGACCCTCGGTCCTATCAACAGTTTATGGATCCGTATTTAGACGAGGTTGTCTCTCAGTCGATGGCGGATATTCAACGTCAAGGTGATATTGCTCAACAAGGTGTTGGGGCTCGAGCGGTGCAAGGTGGAGCCTTTGGTGGCTCTCGTCAAGCGGTGGCAGAACAAGAACTGAACCGCAACGTGATGGATCAGATGGCACGAACTGGAGCACAGCTTCGTTCTCAAGGGTTTGGTCAAGCACAACAAATGGCACAGAACGCGTTCCAGAACCAGATGGCTCGTGGTCAATCTGCCGCGCAGTTGTTTGGAGCTTTAGGCCAAGGAATTGGTAACTTGGGTGGTCAGCTAGCTAAAACGGGGCTGTCTCAAGCCGCATTGGGTGAGTCAGCGCAGGCGGCACAACAACGAGACATTAACGCATTGATGTCGTTAGGCGGTCTTGAGCAAGCACAAGCGCAGGCCGAGCTAGATGCTGGTCGGGCCTCGGCCCTTGAACAACAGTATGAGCCGTTCCAACGAGCAGGGTTTATGTCAGACATTTTCCGTGGAGTTCCTACCGCACAGCAGGTGACTCAAACGTCTAGGACACAGGACCCAAGCATGATTCAACAGGCTCTTGGCTTCGGCACAGGTATCGCCGGTCTTAGTCAGGCAGGACTGTTTGGGCAAGGCGGAATTAGCGGATTACTTGGCTTTAGGTCCGGGGGTCTAGTGTAATGAACAATGTCATGAACCGGAAGATGTTTCGCCCTCGCAATGCGCGGAACAAACTGAACGCGATGGGGGGCATTATGGCCTCTAGTGCTCCGTTGATGCAGACAGTGCAGAAATTTGCTAACGGTTCTACACCACAAGGCGTCCGTCCGGGACCAAGCACAATCTCTAAGTTCGGTCAGGTTATGACACCAACTGGTTATGGTGTGTCTTCAAGTTTTCCATACAACAGGACTACTGCTCCACAAACCAACCCAGCCGTTCAAAACGTTATTGCAAACAACTTGGCTGCTCAACGCGCACTTAACGCAGGAATAGCTGATATGCCTGCGACAGGGTTAATGTCTCCTGCTATGGCTCGTCTCCGAGCAGCAGAAGCACGAGGGCCAGGATTTATGGATTTTTTAAATAGAGTCGGCGAAGATGCTAAAATACTTTTTGGGGGGACTAACCAAGAAATCGTAGACGCTACCCGCAGGAAACTTGGCATTGAATCCGTCGTCGTTCCTAAAACCCGCGAAGGAGCTGAACTAGACGAATTAACGCCTCTTACTGCTGACATGCCGTCTATCTACGGGAACAAACAAGCAATGTCCGCAATTGCAGGTGATGAGGTTGCGACGCAAAGTATTGCGGCTCAAGGGTCTGATCAACTTGCTCCGACACAGCAACCTTTGAGTCGAATGGGTGCAGAAGACGAAGACGTTTTCACACAAGATGTCGGCAGCCTGTCGATTCTTGGCGACAGGGATTTAGCGCAAGCGGGTGCAGAAGACGATGACGCGTTTACGGAAGAGGGCGAAGTTTCTCAGGGTAAATCTGACCCTGTATTTACAGATGACGAGGATCCATATGCTGATCAGCCTTCACCGTCAGGAAAAACTACCCCTAGTATTACTGAGCAGGTCAACCCTTCAGCGACAGCCGCAGCAATCGCTGTTGAAAAAGTCCAGCCGACTAACAAAGCGTCGGTTAAGAAAGTTTCAACGGACATTGGTGCTCGGATCATGGAGTTTGTTCAAAATAACGACGTTGATGGTGCCGAAGAAGTTGCGGCCAGCGCATTTGGTGCTGACGAAGCTGCCGAGTCTGGAGCACAAAGCACAGAGGACCGTATTAATCGTCAGAGGGATATCATTGCTAAGGTAATGGGAGTAGACCCAGAACAGTATAAACAGAACAGGGGTATGGCTATTGCCAACTTTGGTTTTGCTTTGATGAACAAAGGCATTGGAGAAGCTGGTCAACAGTTAGTCGCTGATTTGAAAGCAAACAATGCTGCTCAACGTGCTCGTGAAGATAAGATTAGTTCTGCGGCAATTAGTACGGTACTTGGTCGAGAAGAAAAAGAATCTGATCGGCAGTTTACTCGTGAGATGAAAAAGATCGATTACGCACATGATTGGCGGAAACTAGGAAAAGTTGAGTCAGGTAAGCAAAGTCGATTGATCGCTGACATGAACTTCCGTGGATATATCAATGACGTTAATAATGCTCTAAAGCTTGATCTAAAAGACAAAGACATAGAAGAATTTAACACTCGCCTGAAGGCCGACTCACAAATGCTTTCTGAGCGCATTGCGTCAGCAGAGAAAATAGCTTCAGCCAATAACGTGTCTCAGGATGCTAGAAATCAGGCAACAATTGAAGCGAACAATGCTCGAGCGGTGTTGTCCGGTTTGGGTGATGGAACTAAGTTAGCCTTAATTGAAGGTCAGCAAAACGGGTTAAGCGGGACCGAACTAAATAATTTTGTTTCAACACGAGCTAAAGAGCTTGCCACCACAGATACTTTGACTGGGCCGGATAGTTTACGGAGACTAATTACAACCATCGTTCCTACGATTATGAAAGAAGAAGGCGTAGGATACGACGAAGCTGTTGGGCTTGTTCTTTACTCTGAGAATACAGAGCAATTCTTTGCAAAGGACTTAGCAGCCCTGGGCATTACTCCAAACCAAGACTCATCAACTGTTGGAGTCACTAAAGACCCTAATACGTTATCCGGAGCAGAGCTTAAAAACTTATGGGATTCGGGCGCAAGGATAATTACGTTTGACGGCGTTAACTATCCATTAGAAAATCCTGACGGATAACTGAGGGTCAAATGGCTGTTAAGTTAGGTGCTCCAGTTCAAACTACGGGGATTCGAGTAGGAAGCCCTGTTAAAGCTACAGAGGCTCCAGAAGAAGAAGGTGTTCTTCAAGAGATTGGAGAAGGCATTGCATCAGGTGCTATTGCTATCCCCCAGGGCATCGCTGAACTAGTTGGATCAGGTATTGACCTGATGTTTGACACCAACTACGGGTCAAATCCCAAAAGAAAAGCAGACGAACTTCGCGAGTTTTTAGGGTTAGACCCTGAAGGCTTTGCCGGTAAAGGCGCGGAGATTGTTACACAGTTCGTGGTCCCAGGTCTTGGTGCCGCGAGCGCAGTATCTAAAGGCTCGAAACTCGGTAAACTGCAACGCTCTGGCGCAGAACTAACCAAGCAACAAAAGTTTGCCCTTGGCGCAGAACAGGTGGCCGCAGCAGCGGGTGCCGACATGATGGTTTCCACGGACGGTGTTACTACAATTGGTGACTTCTTCGAGGGCGGACCCACTGAAACAACAAAAGACACCGGGCTTCAGGGAAGAGAAGAAGCTTTTCGTAAGCTCACCAACAAGCTAAAGATTGGGGTAGAAACCGGGGCGATTGTAACAGCCGCTCCACCTGTATTAGGTGCCGCTGGTGCCGCGTTGATGAAAACAGCCGATGTTGTTGGCGACGTAACAGCTCCAGTCTTGTCACCTATTGCACGAGGTATCAAAGAGTCTAGAGCCGTCACGGCTACCAAAGATTATTTGGACACTATCGAAGCAACGCGCATTTTCGCCCCTGAACAACAAGGCGCCTTTAAAAATACACTGGCCGATACACTAGGTGTTCTTCGATACAGAGGTCTTCTACCGGCAGAAGTTGCTGCACCTAAGTCATTGATTGCTAATATCGGTGATGCTGAAATTAAACAAGCACAAAATACCCTTAATCAGCTAGACACAGTAATCGAGGACATTGTTAAGAATAACTCTGAATTTACTCGAAAGCAGATACTGGATAATGTCGAAGCCTACCTCGACCCTTCGACGTTCACAAAGGGTAAGACCAAAGACTTGGCAAAAGCGCAGAAAGAAATTCTGGACAACTTGCCAACAGAGGTGCAAGGCATTGTCAAAGAAATGCGAAGTCACATTGACGACATGTCAAAAAAGATCTTAGATAGCGACCTGATTAAAAGGCTTAAAGAATCTGAGGCCATCAACAACAAAGGTGTCAATATTGGCGATGAACTTTCTACCACTATTGAGCACAATTTAAACACCTATTTAAGAAGAAAGTACCTTGCTCAATCTGATGAAGCGTACACACCCACCGACGAAGCAATGGAAGAAGCTATTCAAGGCTTCATGAAGAAAGAAAACGAAGAGACTACGCTTGAGATATTGCAAAGGCTTTACAAGCTAAACCCAAACGATTTTGCAAAGCTAGGATTATCTGAAGACGGAACCAGATTAGTTAACAATCAGATAAAACGTCCACAAGCAGAAATGGCTGCGAGAAAGTTTTTGGAAGACAAAAAAGCGGATTTTTCTTATAACACGACAGACGCCGCTGGACGGATTCCTTTAGACAAAATTAGGGCCGGTATGTTTACTAACCGGGAAAGAATGCCAAGCTATCAAAGAGCTTTGCTGGGCGAGGTCAGAAGTCCAGAAGAGGCTTATCTTAATACCATCGCAGACCTTGCCGAGTTTAAAGCTGTTGACGATTACTTCGGGAACATCCGACGACTTGCTGAAACTAGTGAATCAATTGGCCGCATGTTCATTGCTCCTGGGACTCGAGACGAAATTCCTTCTGGATATAGGGTTCTGGGTGAGGAAGGAAATTTAGCGAAAATAGATAACATTAAAAGTGCTAAATACGGGTCGTTGGAGGGGTATGCGGTTCCCGAGGCTATTTATAATCAATTAACTCGGGCGGCGAAACAAGATAACGGCGCATTCCAGAACGCATTAATGGCGACGTACTCAGGGTTTTTAAGAGCTAAAGGTTTTACTCAGTATGGTAAGACCGTATTGTCCCCTATCACACAGATACGAAACGTAACCTCTGCGGCGTTGTTCGCTACCGCGCAAGGTAACGTGGGCAAAGGAGCCAACCTCTGGGAGTCTGTTCGTCTGGTGCTTGACGACATTAAAAAACTAACACCTGAAGCGCAGCTTACGGAACTGCAAGACTTACAAAGAATCGGAGTGATTGGTTCTCAGGCCGAGCTTCAAGAAATACGACGTTTGATTAATGAAGGCGCGGGCACCGGTGCTCGGACCATAGAAAATGGTCGAGGAGTAGGTAGAGTTTTTGGGGAAAAGATAGCCCAGTCTCGTGGCGGTGAGTTTTTACATAGCGCGGGCAAGAAGATAGCGGGTGTTGGACAACGGGCCGAGGACCTTTATCAAGGCGGCGACAACATCTGGAAGATCTACAACTTTAAGTTTGAGCAGTCAAAACTGCGTAATGCTTTAAGTAAAATGGATGAAGCTTCTCGACTTCAATACGCACAGTCAAAGGGTTTTTCTAATGTGGACGACTTCATTAAGAGTGAGGCTGCTGAGATTGTTCGCAACACTGTACCGAACTACAACTTAGCCCCAGAGGCGATTAAAGGTTTGCGTAAGTTGCCTGTGGGTAACTTCATTGCATTCCCGTATGAAATTCTACGGACGAGTGCGAATACCATTGCTAGAGGGATTGATGAGTTAGCGTCAGAAGTTCCAGAGATTCAAAAGATTGGTATGCGCCGGTTAACAGGAGCTGCGACTACTTTTGCAGTGTTCCCTGCCGCACTGTCTGAGTTTGCATATCAAGTTAGTGGCGTGACCGAAGAAGAGATGGAAGCATTTAAACGGTCTCTTGCCGCTCCTTGGGAAAGAAACGCTCGCCTGATTCCAACGGGCCGTGACAAAGATGGGCTGCCCACATACATCAACTACAGTTATACCAACCCGTATGACATGTTAGAAAAGATTACTAACGGTGCCATCAACAAGTTTGAAGAAGGGCGCATGTTAGGTAAGTCTGGGGCACAGGCCACTGTCGAAGCATCCTTTGAAGGGCTGTCTGAGTTGTTCAGTCCGTTCCTTGAAGAGTCGATTATCACAGGTAAACTTCGGGACGTATTGCCGGTTGTTGCCGCAGGGCGTGGCGGACAGACAGTCACAGGTGCTCGAGTCTACAATCCAAATGAAGCTATTGGGGATCAACTGGCTAAATCCTTTGTGCATATAGCAGATGCTCTTATACCAAGTGCGGTTCCTGTCAATGTGTCAGGCGGAGAGTTTGAAGCAGGCCGGTTTGGGCGAGCATTTTTAGACGCTACAGGGCTAAACGAGTTGGTTGGAGTGTCTCCAAAAGACCGTCAGGATCGAGAACGGCAACTGTCAGGTGAGGTTGTGCGAGCTTTGACAGGGATTACTGAGAACGAAATCAATCCAAAACTTTCTCTGAAGTTTAAGGGTTATGAGTTTAGTGAAGCTAGAAAAAACAGCTCCAACATTTTTAACAGAATTGCTCGACGGCCAAATCTAACAAACTCTGGTGAGCTGCTCGACGCGTATCAAAGAGCCAACGAAGCTCGGTTCCAGTCGTTTAACAAGTTCAATCAGATTATTAAAGATCTACGGACTATTGGTATGGACGAACGGGATATTCGTAAAACTTTGCGTCAAGCTGGAGTTTCAGGGGTTAGTAAACTTCTTCGGGGCAAATATGAGCCGTTAAAGATTTCTAGCACTGTTCGAGGCGAGATGCGCCGTAACGGAACCTTGGATCTTTTGCCTAGAGACGAAATCAGAATGATCATTCGTGAGCAAAAGCAACGCGAGTTTGGACGACAAGAAGCACCGGCTGAACCGACCACCTCAACTATACGGTTAGGGGCTCCTATAGGCCAAACAACAGCTCCCGCTCCCACAGCTCCAACAACAGCTCCCGCTTCCGGGATAAGATTAGGAGCCCCCTTGTCACAAACAAGTAACTCAACGTCAGCTATTCTTAACCCCGACCCAACAACTCGCGCTTTAGCGGAAGAACTGGAGAGACGAAATGGACAGACAACGGCTAGCCGCACAGCTTAGGCTGCACGAAGGCGTAGAAAAGCTCCCCTATAAGTGTACCGCGGGATACTTAACCATCGGCGTGGGCCGCAACATCGAGGAACGCGGACTGTCAGACGATGAGATTGACTACATCCTTAACAATGATGTGGACATTGCCACTAGTGAGCTTGCTAGTTCATTTGATTGGTTTGCTGGTCTTGATGATGTTCGCATGCGCGTTGTGGTTGATATGGTGTTTAACCTCGGCATGCCGCGCTTTAAACAATTTCAGAATATGATCTCTGCCATAGAGGCAGAGGACTGGCCGGAGGCCGCCGCTCAAATGATGGACTCGCGTTGGGCTAAACAGGTAGGGGCTCGCGCCGAGCGCCTTCGTGACATGATGGAGACGGGTGGAGATTCATCTGACTTTTAAAAATGAAAGAGGTAGAAAAGGGGCGAGTAGGTGAGGTCATCTGCCTGCTCCGTCTTGCAAAGATGGGCATCGAATCGGAGATCGTGAACCTCGGAACTTCAGACATCATTTCATTTGCTTACGACTACACTTGGCGGATACAGGTCAAGTCGAGTCATATCAAGGGTAACAAAGGAGCTAAAGACTCTCGCAGTCCAGGTTATCAATTCTGTATTTCTAAAGGACTCAAGCCAAAGATGTCCCTTACTGAAGAAGATTGCGATATCGTTGCCTTAGTCGCAATACCACAAGAACGAGTGCTCTTTGCACCTGTTTCTACATTCAAAAACATTAAAACTAAAAGACTAAAGCCTGTAGACTACCTTGAGCCTGATATGGAATGGTCCTCTTGGGTAACCTGTATGTTATATTATGGAATCAACCCACCTCGCCCCAGTTGTCTCCCAATTCCTGATCCACTTTGCTCGGCACCCGAAGATCAACACAAGTCTCCATAATCTCCTTGATCCGGGCCGCTTGCTCCTCGGAACTGATAGAAAAACATAGCTCATCGTGCACTGTTAATAGAGGGATCAATCCCTCTTTAAAACAATCTGCCATTGCCTTCTTCGTTTGATCCGCGGCAGAACCCTGAATCAACTTGTTTAAGGCTTTGTAGGTAAACGCTCGACGTAGAATTCCTCCGTACACTTTTTGCGCTTCGTCATAAGGAAGAGGTTTTTTATAACCAAAACTATTGGGCTCCCATAGATCAAACCGACAGCTCCGTCCAAGCAGTGTTCTTACCTGCCCCATTTGAGCGGCTCTAGTTGACACCCTGTCCGCTAAATCTTTAACGAACGGGACTTTGTCGTGGTACGTCTCAAGTAAACCCTTTGCCTCGTCCTGCGTAATGTCTAACGTCGCCGCCAGCTTACCCCGGCCCATGCCGTACATAATCCCAAGGTTCACGGTCTTTGCTTCTTTACGACCAATTCCGGCCATGTCTGCAACTAGCTGGTGAAAATCAACATCACCTTCTTGGTACGCATCAACAATTTTATCCACAGACGGGCTTGGTCGGCTGTCTGAAAGGATCGAACAGTAGTGGACTAAGAGCCTCGGTTCTTGAGACGAGTAGTCAAACGAGCCCCACTTCTCCCCCTCTTCCGGGACGAAGAGTCCGCGAATCATCTTCTTAATCTCAGGGTCTCTGGCAGGAATTTGCTGAAGGTTCGGGTTGCTCGAGCTGAAGCGACCCGTAACAGTTCCACCATCATCCGACCGTAACTGATTGAATTCGCAGTGAATTCGCCCGTCGGTGGTGTAGCGCAGGATAGAATCAATAAACGTGCTGTTTGCTTTGTTTAGTTCTCGTAGACGAAGAATTTCAGAGGCAATTTCATGAGGGCATGCCTGCAAGAACGCCTTGGTAACTGAGGGCTGATTCTTCTTACCGATGGTTGGGCACTCAATCCCGTAATGGTGCAGAACGGCACCAACGCTAGTTGCCACCCAAGGTTCCACCCGGATCCCGGTTTTGCGTTTAATGTCGTCTTTAATTTGTTGCTCACGTTTGGCAAGGTCCTTTTTTGTTTTTTCAGCTTGGTCTAAGTCTACACGGACACCCCTTGACCGCATCTCCAGCATCAAAGGTATTAAGCTGGTCTCTAGCTCAAAGATATGTGTCAACTCGTTCTTGTTCAGTTCGGTTTCAAAATGCTTCCACAACTTTAACGTAAGCGCCGCGTCTTGTTCAGCATACTCTCCCACAAACTTTGGAGGCAACCTCCACATGTCTGCTTTGGCGTTTAGCCCCCAACCTTTGGCTTCTAGCCGAAGTATCTTTTCGTTTTTGGTCTCACCTAAATAGTCTTTACCTAATGAGTTTAACGCATAGCTCCATCGATTTTCATTTAAAATAGGCGCGGCAATCATCGTATCAATTACCTTGCCTTCAACCTTTACACCCGCCCACTTTAACCATCCCAAGTCGTAGGTAGCGTTGTGGAAAACCTTGGGTATATCTGGTGTAGCCATTTGTTTTTTAAGCCATTTAAACACCATGTTAGGGGACAGATTGCCCCCCGGCTCGTGGCAGATCGGGAAATAACCTTGAAAGTCCCCGGCGGCTACTGCAACTCCGGCTATAAAGCCATCATTCCTTGCCCAACCCGGACCAAGGGTCATGAGGTTTGGGTCACAGGTCTCTAAATCTACAGCGATATACTTACTATCTGTTAAGTCTGGAAAGATCGCAGGGGGACACCAATCGATTTCGATGTTGTCCATATCCATACGGTCAAGAAAGTTCATTGTGCTTGTGTCTTGTCTACTCATCACTAAAACCGCTAATCTCTTCTATCTCGTCGATACCGCACCGCATTACAAACACAGGGGTCTGTTCGCCTACATACGCTCCGGCAATGTTGAACTCAAAATACTCAAGGGCTTCGTCGTAGGTCATCTCGTCACGCTCTTGTAAAACTTCAATGACTTCCATAGCGTCATATACAATGACGGGCGCGTCCCTCCCCCAGAGTTGAGCCACCCCTAAAATACAGTCGTTAAAGCCATCAGCCTTTAGCATTTTTCTCTCCGATTAGATGTTCGATAAACCATTTAGACTTCTGCAAATCAGCTTCTCCACCCTTCTCATCCCACCTCCAAAGGTATTTGATAGCACTGCCAGTGCAAAAAGCATCTATACCTTTAAGGTTCTGAACAGCGCCCTTGATTGCGTCAATGCACTCAATGCCGTCTCTTTTATAGTGATCAGGATTAATGTTGTCTTTCATAGTGGGTACCCGAACTTAGTTGCGTTTTCTACAATGTGAAGATGATGTTTTGTTCGAGTCACCGCAGTGTAAAATACTCGGTGCTCATCGTCTGGGTCCCCCTCAGTATACGACTTCCAAGGCATGTAGCCCATGTCGTTGAGCAATACAATGTTGTCATCCTCTCCGCCTTTCATCCGGTGGATAGTGCTTAACTTGATCAAAGGTTCTTCAAGTAAGTTGCCACCTCTTCGCTCGATGGCGTACAGGTAGTCCCTCTCGTCTTCCGATAAGTTAATCACCACTTCAGCGGGCGTGCCAAGCTCGACCAACAAACCGTGGTCCTCGACCAAAGCTTTATAAGTAATCGGCTTCATCGGATCGCACTCAGACAGAGTCTTTGTTTTACCCCAGGCTACCGCCGCCTTGTCCCCACGTTTAGGTAAGAACTCATAAAGGACGTTAGCCGAGTCAACCGAGACCGTTTGCTGTTCCTGAAGCTTCTTCCAAACCTGCATGGCTTCCGCCTTGTCCTGATCAAAGGACAAACGGCCATTCTTCTTGTACAGAATTCCTTGTGCTTGAAGTGATTTACCAATCTCGTTGAGCTGCTTAGAGGTTCTCGCCATAACTGTCCATGAGCCTTCACTCATGTCGATGTCACTGACGTGCCGGTAGTAACTGACATTACCCTCCCGCTCGGTAGGACTCCAAATCTTTTCCTTACGATTCGAGATCTGTCCTGCAATGCGTGCCGCTAGTCGATGCACGGACCTTGGAACTCTGTAAGACTGCTCAAGTATTCGAGCACTGCCGGTCATCCCAAGCATGATCTTTACGTCCACACCGGTCCATTTAAAGATCGCCTGATCGTCATCCCCGGCATACCACACACGCTTTGCATTTTTCTTCAACACCTTGACCTGTTCCCACTGCAAGGGAGTCAAGTCCTGGGCTTCATCAACAATCAAAGCGTCGAGTCGCGGGCCTTGGTCCTGCTCAACCATAAGCTTGACCATATCAGTAAAATCAAATTTACCGAACTCACCTTTGTAAGACTTGTAAACGGCATCTACCTTCTCCAACACCGAGTACTCTAGGCCGTAGTCGCCATTAGAATTGAACTCTTGCTCGAGACTGATCATCCGCATTGCAGCACGTTGTATTAACGTAAGATACTTATTGCCCTCAGAAGCTGATGGTATGAGAAGTCCGTCAGCGTCATAAACATTGTGGTTGTCAAAGCTCATGCCCAGCTCGAGACCAAGCTTCTTAAAGTCATATCTGCTGACGATATCTTCCGAACGCATCCCGCAGCAATAAAACCCCATCGAGTGTAGCGTCCTGAAAAATGGCGTATCTTTGGCGGTTAGCTCAAAGTTAACTCCAGCTCTTTCTCGAGCCTCAGTAATTGCTTTCTTTGTAAACGATACGAATCCAATCCGGTCAGAAGCAGTGCCGCTCTCAAGCTCTGTCTTAATGATCTCCATCATGGTGTAGGTCTTGCCACACCCCGGCGGTCCAAAAATTAACTGTTCACTCGCCATTGTTATTCCAGATCAGCCCGTGCGGGTCGATCTGCTCCCTTACAAACTTGGTAAAAGCTTTTGTGTATGCGTCGTATACACGCATCGTAAACTCACTCTGTTTATCCCCCGGAACACATAGCTCTTTGAACTCCTCGGAGGTCAGATCAATTTCAATTTTTACTTTCATCGACGGTTCTCCTCAAGCCATAGATCAATCTCACTCTTACGCCAACGGACAGCCTTCTCTCCTATCTCAAAAGGTTTGGGCAGTCTGCCCATCTCTAACCATCGATAGATCGTTGAGGGAGCAACGCCAAGAAACTCTGCAAGCTCCGATACTTTCAAGAGACGGTCCTCAGAACGGGGCTTCATACTCTTCTCCCTCTGGTAGCTCTATTTCTTTATCTTTAAACTCAGGCACCCACCAAACTCGGGCGCTAACCCACTTGTCTTTTTTCTCGTTCCTGTATCTGAATGTCCCGTGGGACTCTTCATTGTTATTAAACACCTTCAGACGTTCTTGGATCTGCGGCCTAGACAACTTAGTAAAGCCTTGAGAAATCAAAAAGTCTTGTAACCCCTTGATTTTAAACATTGTTCTTCCGTTCTCGGTCCAAGGCTTGCCAAGCTCAATTTCTTCTGGAGTAACCGCCCTAATCCTGGAGGTACAAAATCCGACTAACATTTCTTTAAACTGCCCAGCCACCGTCAGCTCTTCGGCTACTTCTATCCGACTAGATGTTCTGAGCAACTCATTGACAAGCGGTTGCCAATCGCTAGGTTTCAACGTCGGGGGCATAAAGTTCAACTGCTCAATACACGCCCGCTGAAACTTCAACGGCTGTTGTAGCTCGTCAGTGCTTAACTCTAATCGCTGCCCGTCAACATCTAGAAAGTAAAGCCGAGGCTCTGACAACAGGATCGTCATACCTCCGATGTGTGGCATCTCAACAGCACCTTGCTTCTTCAACCCGAAGGGCCGAGAAAGACATAGACGCTTGTTACAGTGTGATGCGAAAGGCTCTTCCTTACACTTAGGGCCGTAAGCCTTCTTATCTAACTGAGATTGTAAAGTCGCAATCTCACCGGCAGGAAGGGGTGGCTCGAAGTACAGTTGATTCATTGCCTCCATTTCAGCCTTCCAGCCATCTGGAAACTTGTGCTGTAAGTTCTGCCCAACCATAAACATAGTCTGGTTCCTTTGACCATCTGGAACCCCCACATTCACAATTGCTTGAAGGCATGGATAGCCGTCAGAAAATGCTTCATCGTCCTGACTAACCCCTGTCTTTAGGTTACTCAAGTCTTCCATCGTGAGTCGGCTGTTCTCGACCCAAGTTAAAAACGATTCTAAAGATACGTCATTATTGTTCGCGTCCACCATGTAACGAACAGTGTTCTCTGAATCGAAATATGGCAGGTTAATAAAATTGCCCACGTCGCCACGTTCCGAAAGGATTCGATCCTGCTTCGGAAATATCTCGCACCCGGAATGACCTAGAGTAGCCGAGATCTCGGTCAAATATTCTCGGACCTCGGACGCCGGGTAAAATTCGTGGAGAAACATATATAAATGCGCCCCACCAGATTTGGATCGACAGACAGCCATAGGGATACCCAACTTAGCCAGCTTCCTCACCAACGCTTGGTGATCTACTGGGTAGGTATCGATGTCAATAGCTCCGAATTTACAATTGTCTTCGTCGTTAATTGGGATAGCCCCTATACCAGTCTCACCGGCTAGGTGTTGAGCTATCTTCTCCGTAGTTAACTTCCCTTTGACAACAAAACTCTTCGCCTCCATCTTTCCGTTGCGTTTTTTACTGCCGATCTCTGTCTGCCCATGTGCAGCACTCGAACCCTCGAATGCCGCCATGAATCTCTTCGCTTCTGACATTTCGTTTTTCCGTAAAAAAGGGGGGAAAAGATATTTCTTCTACCCCCTGTACAATCAGAATGGTGCGTCTGTAGCTTCTCGCTCTTCGGGCACCACGTCTTCAGCGACAGCTTTCGCTTCGCCAGACATTACGGATGTACGGAATGCAACCGCCGAATCAAACAAAGGCTTTTCTGAGACAAAGCCTGCGCTTGCAACCGCCCAGTTCAACCAAGTTCCTTGGTCATTGGACTCTTCCACAGTTGATAGCTTCCACTGCGTCATGTAGATAGCAGGTGACTTGAGCTGGCCGTTAGATTTGACGGTCAGCATCTTGAGCTGAGTCTTCCAACGACGTGAGACTTTTAGCCCAGAAGACTTCATGTCCACAATCCCAAACCCAGGCACACCGTCATCACCTAGCACGAGGCAGTAGTGCTGATCTGATTTGACAAGTTCATTGCCGTCAGGCAGAACTTCTTTTGAACCGTTGCGCGTGGCTCGAGCGATATCTGGATCGTCCTTACGCAACTCACCCAAGAACCCGCCGCCGCCGTCACGCGGACGGAACTTCAAGTACTTGGTTTCTTGGTAGCAAGGGATCACCGTGACCCCCTCTTCGCCTTCCCAGTACTGGCCCGTGACTGTGTTGAAGATGTCTCCAACTGACGCACCGTCGATGTACGCGGGATCGCGCTTGTTAACTTGCGGGGACATTGCTTGAATGACCCGGATGAATGGGATCTGTAGATCCGCGGTATCATAGTCGAGGCCTTGGCCTTCATGTTCATCGAGAACACTCATCATTTCCTCAGAGAGAGCCAACGATGTTTCCTGCTTTGCAGCAACTTGCTTAGTAGCCATGATTACTTCCTTTTTATATCTGCGGTTTTAGCGACGAATGCCCCGAACAAATCGAGATCAATCGGCTTTCCGTTTTCAACGCGCTCTTTAACAAAAGCTTTCAACGTTGATGCGTGAATGTGTGTTTTGTTTTCTGGGTGCATACCCTGCATTTCAAGATCAAGCATGATCTTGTTCGCCTGATCATCTTCTCCTCGACCAAACGATAGGATCACATCGTTCTTGATGATGTCGTCAAGACCGTGATCACGAAGCCATTCATAGGCTTCTTGCCGTCGGGGTACTGGAATTGATGCAGAAACGAAAGGCTTCAGGGTGACAGAAACTTCACCTACATCTAAACGCGTCACGTCCATCTCATCCATGACAGCAGGGATTGCTTCCATAGCGAGACGGTTCTTTTCTTGTTTCAGTTTCTTGATGTGAAGCTCGGCTTCGTCAAGGTCGCTGACTACAACTTCTAGTTGTCGTACAAGGTTGGATAGTGCCTTGGTGTTGTCCGTGTCCACGCCAGACAATTTGTCTGCCGCCTCGAACATTTCCTCAAAGAACTCAGTCATAAGTACATCCTCTTCAGGTTTTGTGAGTTTGCATGATCGAAAACATATGCTAATGTATCGAACACAGTGCAACACTAATGGAGGATAAAGTGACTGTCAACTACGAATTTAAAACAGAACCATATGAGCATCAGCGCGATGCTCTTGACGCGGCAGGGCAGCGTACCGGATTCGGTTTCTTTATGGAAATGGGTACCGGTAAATCAAAAGTTTTAATCGACAATGTCGGGCAACTATGGAAGACCCAAGGGGTAGAGTTTGCTTTAATCATTGCTCCCAAAGGCGTCTATCGGAACTGGGTGACCAAAGAAATCCCACAGCATTTGCCAGATGACATCCCAAGAAGAATCATCCGTTGGGTAAGTGGACCGAACAAAAAACAAAAGGAAGAGATGCGCTCAGTCAAAGATAAGTTTGACGGTATCACCTTCTTTGTCATGAATGTTGAATCGTTTTCTACGATAAAAGGACAGAATGCCGGTAACTGGCTCTCCGAAAAGTTTGGGACTACGGGGCTAATCGCTATCGATGAAAGCACAACGATCAAGAACTCAAAGGCCAAGCGGACCAAAACACTTCTGAAGATTGCACATCGGTTCAAGTACCGTCGGATACTGACGGGCTCTCCTGTGACCAAGTCGCCAATGGATCTGTTCTCTCAGTGCGAGTTCCTGGGACCTCGGACCTTGGGGTTTGATAGCTACTATGCATATCAGAATCGATACGCCATTGTAGATCGCAAGGTAATGGGGGCGCACAGCTTTCAACAGATTGTAGGCTTTAGGCACTTGAGCGAGCTTACACAGAAGGTGGACGACTTCAGCTTTCGCGTATTGAAAAAGGATTGCCTCGACCTGCCAGAAAAAGCGTACACGATTCGGTACGTCTCTATGACGGACGAACAGGTCACGATGTACAACGACCTCCGCAATGAGGCGTTGACGTTATTGAACAGCGGGGAGTTGGTGACTGCACAAAATGTAATGACGCAAATGCTCCGACTGCAACAGGTGTTGTCCGGACATATAATGACAGACAACGGGGAGCTGATTGAGCTTGCGTCAAGACGCCTAGATGCTGTGCTAGATATCGCAGAAGAAAGCACCGGTAAGGTGTTGATTTGGTCCCGTTTCAGAAATGACATCCAAAGGATAGGTAAACTTTTAGAGGAAAACTTTCCCTCCCAAGTGGCGTCATATTATGGTGACACCCCGGACGATGAGCGGCAAGAGATTGTGACGCGATTCCAAGACCCCGACTCTGGGCTACGGTTCTTTATCGGCAACCCACAAACAGCCGGGTACGGTCTGACGCTGACAGAAGCAAACACCGTGGTCTATTATGCAAATGACTTTAACCTCGAAACACGGATCCAGTCAGAAGACCGGTGTCATCGTATCGGGCAGAAGAATCCAGTTACATATATTGATTTGATTACTGAAGACACTATCGATGAGCATATTGTGGGCGCGTTACGAGCCAAGATTGATTTAGGCGCAAAAGTTTTAGGAGAGGAGGCACGGAAATGGTTACAAATGAGACCACGGAAAAATTGATGGAATTGGCGTGGGAATATAAAAAGGGGCTACGAGACCTAGAGTCTGCGATTATTAAAGGCTCGCACATATCTGGATTTACTCCAGAAATCACTGAATCATTCCTTCGCGGGCTTGTTCGCGATAACATAGTGCGAGTAGATTTTTCAAAGAAGACACGAGATGGCAGAGAAGCAAGGCGTACCGTCGGCCCGGGGCCCAAAATCAAAGACTAATTACGCAGGATTGTTCCCACCCGGTAAGCCTATCAGTGGTGTTGGAGAAGGGATTGAATTTTTAGCTGAAGGTGTTGGTGTCGAAACCACACCTGAAGGCTTAGGCTTCTCTGGCAAAGTCCCATTCTACGAGTCCGCAAAGAAAGGTATCGCAGCAATTGCTGATGACCCAATGGGTGTACTCGGGACAGTGGGACAGGCTGTCTCTGGAATGATTGAAGAGCAGATGCAGGCTTCTGCTATCCGTCCCGGGGAAATGGTGCGGGACGAGGATGGGACACTTCGTCAAGCAACCAGTGATGAACTGGCCTCGACCCTTGATCCTACACTTGGTGGCTCACTTGCAGCTCCGTTAATTACACGCGGTGCAATGGGCGGCCTTGAAGGGCTGATGCCACAACCTGGAGTTCTTACAGCGGGCGGTGGCAAAACTTCTAACGTCACACTTCCGGGGCATAATACGTCCAACACTGTGGTTGATGTCGATGTTAAGTTTCAAGCGGAACAGCCCGCATTTAAAAACATGGCTGTCAGCTATGTTGAACCTGTTGATTCTCGAAACATGGCGACGGTAGAGCGTTTCAAAGTTTCGGCAGAAAGAACACAGCTTGATGCCGATTGGAGAGCACGCCAAATTAGTGATGAAGAATACCAAACGCGTTTGGATCAATTAGAACTTGACGAGAATTTTTACGACCTCGTTGGCGGTTTCAGTCAAACCCACAAAGTTCAAAAAGAAATGGGTCATATCCAACGGTATCCAAACATAGATAACCCAACTGGAACCGAGGCCCTTGGTATTATTCGGGTTACCGCCCCTCAAGATGACATCGTCCGAGCATCCGGGGGTAAGAATGCCGGACCAGTAGATATCGGCCACGACCCTATGTTCACAGGGGGCGAAAGCGGTTTATCTCCCCAAGACATTTCCAGAAGAAAAAAAGCTATAGATGATGAGATCTATGCTTTACGAGTCTCAATGACAGACGATGAAATTGTCTCTGGAGTCCCAAAAAACTTAGACCTTGACTCACCAGAAGCAGAAGTTTTTATGTATGAAAAGGCTCTTGCTACTGTCAAACAAAAAGAGATAAAAGGTGAGCTGGATTATAGCGGCCCAAAGAACGCTCCAGTAGGCTTCGCCAGATTCGCGGACATTGACCTCGACGGTCAGCCTTATATGCGGTTGACTGAGATTCAGTCTGATCTGTTCAAAGAGACACGAACATCTAAAAAAGGCGAGCCCGTTCGGGACACTACCAATAATGTTTGGGATGGTGGGGACGAACTGCCCGAGCTGTATCCAAACATGAAGAAAGATGATAAGCCTTTGTCGTCTGCGGTTTTGAAAGCCAGTGTTGCTAGCGGAATTCAACGCGGATCGAAAGGTATAGTTTTACCCAACAGTTTTACCTCTGCCGCAGGCGTTAGATATTCAGACTCCAACGTCAAAAAGTTACTGAACAAAACAGTCAAAGACCTTGGTGAAGGTTTCACTTACCGCAAAGTAGAAGTACCCAGTACCATTTACAATGACATCGGTACAGAGGTGATTGACCAAAGAAGTACCGAACACTTTGTTCTGGAGTTCCCCGAGGTGAGTGTAGTGCCTGATGAGATGAAGTTCGCGGAGGGTGGGATCGTGAACCTCGAACCTCGGCCTGCGAGTCGAGGCATCGAGGATGTTATTCGGAAGTATCGTCGAGAAGGAATGATGGACTAAACCATCCCATCTTCGCCCTCATGGATTGAGGCCAAAAGATTCAAACGCCTGATCTGGTCCTGCACTGTACGGTCGTCATCTATCTTTTTCAGCCCCAGGAAAATCTCATGCGTGATGCGGTGCATAAAAAACTGCATCTCTTCTAAAGACTCAAGGTCTGATGTTGCTCGGTATTTAATCAACGCCTCAATGGCTCTTTGCTCGAGGTATTGTTGATACTCTGTCTGACTCATGTAAGCGCGAACGTTTTCTAAGTAGTTTAACTCGTCAGCCATTCTTGGCACTGGTGCTGTCATCGGATCTTTCATATTTTCTCCGTTCATCGGCTCTCGCTACTTGGCCCACTAACCTAGCAAACTCGGTCAACTCGGCTAAGTTTGCAAGGTAGCCTCGGAACCCATGCCTCTCTGCAAGGAGTGTGTGGTCTTCGTTTTTTACGATGCCCGCCTTTCTAGCAAGTGTGTGTACAATGTCCGACATACATCGGATTTTACACTACATTATATGCTTTGCGGGCTTTGCCTTGATCCCTGCCAAACACTGCTTCAAGAAATCATCTGCTTCTTTGTTTGCGGGAGACCAAGGACGTTTGAAAACAAAATCCGCAAGCCTCAACGAAGGCTCTCTGATCGACTCATCAAACGTTCTAAGGATAAGATTTCTAACTTCGTAGACCGTCTCACCGTTATCCCTGCGCTTTGCTATGGCATACACCACGTCAGCAAAACTCTTGCACAAATACTGCGGATCTTGCTCAGTCGCTCTTGCCTCTGCTCCGGAGAGCAGGGTAAGAGACACGACCAGAACGCTAGCTCTGATCCCTTTCATTGTATATCTCCTGTATATACATCCCGAGCTGACGGGCGATGGACCGATGGTCCTCTGTAGCCATCTCTTTTAACATTTCATACTCATAGAACGGAAGCGCGACTGTCCGGTATTGGCTTCTGTCGGTCGTCTTTGGTCTTTCTGGCGTCGATTTCTTCGGCATTTTCATAACTCCTTGTTTCAACTTTGCGAACCTTTGGGATTATACCCAATTGTTCATCGTAAATATATGCAAACATCTTGCCGTGCTTACTCACAAACTCTTCACGACTCAAATTAATTTTGTCGAACTCTAAGTCTATGACCCAGTCACCCATCTTGCTCATGCTCCAAACCTCTTTGCGTGAATGATGTGCGGGAAATTAAACGCACGTTCATAACGATGTGAGTAGCGAGACACCATCTGCTCGACCGCCCGATACGTCAGACCAAATTTATCTGCCGTCTCTTGCAGGGATCTGCCTCGACTCCAGAATGTCATTACCTCGTCAACCGAGGTCCCTTTGTGATGATTTGTATGCACCTTATTATTCATGCAGGTCCTCCTCCACAAAATGAGCTTCAGTAGAAGTCAATGGCGTACAAATCGACGCGCTATATACTTCTGAATCCTCGAGCAATGTTTGATAATGCTCAAGTGCGCTCATGTAATCATCGCAGGCAATCCAATGATCGCTCAGATTGTTGGGCTCTTTTTTTCTACTCCACACCAGTAAGAACATCATCCCTCCCATCTTTGTATGCAGTATTCATCATAACAACCAATTGCCACTTGTATTTGTACTCCATGACCTCCAACGCCGCATCCTCGTTATCAAGCCTCGCCTTCCGCGCTTGAGGATACGATGCAAAATACTCATTGCGCTTGGTCACCGGATCTCGGACCTTATATATCATCGGCATTGACTTGCTCCTCACTATGCTTTCCACGGCTCCCTGTTATTTCAGTCTGGATATTTATAAATCCTTTGAACTCAAAACATTCTTCCGCGGCTTTAAACTCAAAACCCCAATCTTCACCAGAATATTTAGAACATAGCTTGCTTAATTCATCTGCCCAGTTCTCAACAGGTGTTTTTAAAAAAACACGAGTTGCTGACAAATTTCCTCCTAATGCTTGCTCTACTTTTTCTAATGTGCTTTTTTTAACATTTTGAGGATTTTTTAAAGCCAACCATACAGATTTTTCGGATAGCCCCGTCATTTCCGAGATTTCTTTTTGTGTGGGTCTTTTATTCGGCATCTGGAATTTCCTCCTCGATATCGATCTGCGCTTTCTCGAACTTGAACTTCAGGCTCGGGGCCTTTGGATTCGCATCAGGTCTGCGCTTCCAAGCGGCTATCTTATACTCGACACCATCGACCACGGCATTGCCCGTGAAGTCCGGATGGGTATCTTTTTCTTTGCGCGTGTTACCCCAAATCGCGCCTTCGTTATTTCTTTCCACGTTTCTTTTTCCTTTTTGATTTGCCATTGCTTGCGTGTTTGCTCACCAAACTTGGAGCCTTTAACGATTTTTTCGGAACATAACCGAGTTTTTGGGTCCTCATACCTCATACTCCTCTGGAATATCTACATGACAGACATAACGACCATCGTCTTTCCATTCAATTGGCGTTGGATTTATCTTATACCGCCTTTTCCAGAAATTAATTTCGTACTGAAGGCATTCTCTCCTGAACAAGTTTTCAGGAGGATCAAAAGTTTTGACCCACTCATCCATAAGGCTGATTAATTTGTTCTTTGCGTAAGCTCGTTTGCTCATCTCGCACTCCAGAACATTGACAGAACATGAGCATCCTGCGACTTGGGACTGAAATCATTCTCGACACAATTCTCAAGGAACTGCGGGACAAAGTCCCAGTCAAAACACAGGTCGTATCCCTGCTCATCGGCCATCACCCGATAGGTCATGTCGCAATACACTGCGAGCAAGTTCAACTTATCTCGGACCTCGGCTATGCCATATGTCTCCCGCCACTCCTGTAGCGGATGATCGTCTGGCAAATTATGAAAGGCTTCGTTGAGACACTGGACCGCTTCCATGACGTTGCGGAGCTTGACGTCTTCATCATCGTCTTCCGGATCGAAATCAGGATCAGGTGTGATCGACAGGGCCTGCATAGTATCGAAATCGATGTCACCGGACATCGAACCTCGGTTCCATTCTATACCGCCCATGTTCAATTCCCACGGCAACGCTTTTTCAAGCGCATCTTTGAAATGTTCACTATGACGATCAAGGTCACTTTCTACGATAGACATCGCCTCAAGTGCCGCCTCGCGCTCACAAGATGCGACCACACCAATATTGGTGTCCACCGTGAAAATCACATTGGTCTCCACCTTGACATACCAACCTTTGCTCATAGCCTCAGCTCCCGATACTCGAACTCAGACTTCAGCTTATGCATCGCATTCACCAACCTGACGACATCATCCATCATCAGCGAGTGATACCCGTGCATTACGCCTTCGCACACCTGCTCATGGACTTGGTCCATTGCCTTGATCGATTCATCAATGGCCGCTGTGCATGACTTCGGCAACCGCGTTTCGCGGATCGACTTCACGCGCTTGTTATGCTTCTCAGCACTCGCGTTGTATTCTTTTATAAAATCATTCATGACTCCCCCTCCGAATAGTCATCATCTTTCGCGTAGTCCATATTGAAACCAATATGCTCACAAATCTCGATCACACCCTTTGGTAGATTGTAGACACCGTCGTAATCCACCAAATGTGTGCCATCGAACCACAGGCCGCCAGTGCCTCCATCCTCACCAAACTGGGAATGCTCGAATCCAACAGGATCACCATCCTCATCAACGAACACCGTCCACTCAGGCGACTGCCACCAACGCAAAGTTGCCGACTCGACAAACTTAACCTTTAACGGTTGCTCCACTGCATTAAGCTCCATTTTCATTCTCCTAGCGGCATCTGCCGCCTCTCCAAAATCACTCATGATCCGTACCCACGCTCCTCGAATTGCTCCAACCCACGATCACGCACAGGGGCAGGATCAAACACCCGCCACTGCTCATACGTCATCTGATGTAATGACTGAGGTCCCTCAGCCGACTCACCGAAACAATTGATCCACTCAGCCGCTTCAAACCAGTTGCTGAATACCTCAACTCCCTCAGACTCACAAAGGTCACAGTCACGCGACCAGTGATAAAAGAAAATTGAATTGCGGAGTTCATGCTCACGATAGAATTCGTATTGCTTGTAAATGTCGATGAACATCTCATGCCAGACATCATTGCCGTGATACTCAGGCTTACGCTCAAACTGCTCAAGATACCGGAGCATCTGCTCCTCAATTATGTGCTGTGGGTAATCCGGTCTGTAATCATCATCAAACTGGAACGCACCCAGTTCACCGATACGAACACGATTGCCAAAGAGTGCATCATGCGCGGTGTTGGCTTCTAGGGCCGCGGTCCACGCATCTGAACCAACAGCAACCGATGGTGCAGTGTTCACTGCCGCATCTTCATCTTCCAACCACATATCAACCATGATCCAATCCTGCTTGTAGTCGCGGCGCTTGCGTACCGGACCTCGGACATTGGTCCACAGAGTCTTGTAGTGATTGCCATTGAACTCAAAGTCCGCTCCGAAAGCAGACAGTTGTAAAACAAAATCTCGGCCTAATTGTGCCATTGGGAATCCTCCATTTATAGTTAACCCACTTGCTAGATTACACAAAGTAATGTGTGAGTACAATAGTTTTTTGGAGGCCGTTACGTTTTACACTATAGGGGGGTAAAAAATATTTGAGATTTTTTTATTTTTTTTATTTATTCGGTGTGACGAGTGTAACGGTGTAACGGATCTCTCTGTATGTACCGCGAACCTTGGATCTTGGCTCGTTACACTTTCCTTTTTTTCGTCACACTCGTTACACTATTTCACCCTGTTTTAGTGACAAACTAACATCACAAGGCTTGATCCTTCCCAAATTCAAAAATGAAATGTAACGTAATTGAACTTATCCCCCTTATAGGAGAAACATCGATGAGCGATAAAATCGCCTCGCAAGTAGAAGAACAATCTGAAAGAAAGCTGACTAACCGACAGCGAGAGTTTGCAAAATATTATGTGGAGGGCCAGTACTCGAATGCGGAGTGTGCAAGAAAGGCAGGGTTCTCTTCTGCCACTGCGGCAGTCTACGCACACAAACTGTTGGCAGGTCGGGAGCATCCCCAAGTACTTGAGTACATCAAAGAACTGAGGGAAGAAAGGGAGCGCCGATACGGGGTCACCTTGATTGGACAAATGCAACGACTGTGTCAACTGTCTGAAGGGGCAGAAGACGCGGGACAATTCTCCGCCGCCATCAACGCTGAGAAAATACGCTCTGCACTCGGTGGTCTGACGATAGACCGAAGAGAAGTGACCAACAAACTAGACGATATGTCTCGAGCTGACATTGTCGCTCGACTGACTGAACTACAGAAGAAATATCCGCACGCATTTATTGAGGGAGAATACACCGATGTCACGGGGACCGGAGGCGAATTTTTGGAGCACGATCAGAAAGAACCTACCCAAGAACTGCTACGCGTGGAGGCTAGAGAACCGAGTCTCCGCGGGGATGCCTGACGTATATATCCTTTGGGAAGGTTTACCGCTCTGGATAGAATTAAAAGTAATAAAAGCTAACTCGATTAAGCTAAGTCCCCAACAGGTTGCGTGGCATACCGCTCACAGCCACGCAGGAGGCCTCAGTTTTATCTTAGTAAAGCGGTCCAAGGATGGAGGTCTATTTTTATTTGAGGGGCGTGACGGGCGTTCTGTGGCCTCTGAGGGGGTGGCCTGTGGCCGGGGCTCTCGATTCGAGGTCCTCGGAGAGGTGTTTGACGCCCTGCGGGCCTGCGGCCTTGATCATTATGAGAAACTTCTGCGGCCCTGCGGCCTGCGGCCCTAATAAAAAGCCCCGCACTAGGCGGGGCGGGCTTTCTTAGATTGGAGGACTAAGAAACTTGGGGTAATTCTGCGGCCTGCGGCCCTGCGTGTCAAGTCCTGCGGCCCTGCGGTCTCAAAGGCTGGAGTCTCTATAAGGGAAATCCG
>Ga0129327_10000328_pt1 | contig 28495 bp, 25 predicted proteins | sample CPBDNA_6_FD_111799 | JGI IMG/M metagenome (GOLD analysis project Ga0129327, IMG submission 111799) | Freshwater to marine salinity gradient microbial communities from Chesapeake Bay, USA - CPBay_Spr_31_0.8_DNA | ecosystem: Environmental > Aquatic > Marine > Coastal | place: USA: Chesapeake Bay... | reverse complement strand
CATTTGACATTGGTAAAAAGAATTTTTCTTTTTATGTAGAAGAATTTGATAGTTCTAAAATTCCACCACCTATAAAATCTGAAAAATATAATATTGATGGCACGCCTAGTAAATTTATGGAAAATTATTTGTCAAAAATATACAAAAACGGTACTAAAATTTTGCTGCTAAATAGCGATTTGACGGAAGGTTGTGATAAAAAAGCATATTTAGACCAGTTAACTTTTTACAATATGACAGATTTATTGGACAAATATAAGGAAATATGGGATAAATGCACAATATTTGTAATTGAAGAGCAAATGTCCTTTGGAAAACAAAATAATAAGATGGCTGTAAGATTAGGACAACATTGTGCTTCATATTTTTATATAAAATATGGCCGGGCGAAAAAAGTGGTTGAGTTTCCAGCTTATCACAAAACGCAAGTTTTGGGATCCCAAAAGATTAAGAAGGCGACAAAAACAGGAAAAGTTAGCTGGAAAAATATTGATAAACCTGCGCGAAAAAAATGGTGTATTACAAAAGCTTTAGAAATATTGAAAGAGCGTGGTGATGAACAAACAGCTACTATTATTTCTAAGAGCAAAAAGAAAGATGACTTAAGCGATGTTATATGTCAGTTACAAGCATATAAAACTTTTATTGAACCAGTCTAAATAAATTATATTTATTTAGTACAACTGCTTCTTGACGTTATTCTAAGAGTCTCTGCTATCTTCCCATTGCGAAACCTCGGGGAGCTCTGCGGCCTCTCCTATGGTCCAGGCTGTGCGCCGGCGCGCGGCTGCGTTTGAATTCGCCCAAAAAGCAGAAGAAGAAGGCTATAATTAAAGGTAGTCCAAACATAACGGTCGTTCCTGCTGCTGTTGCTGCTACATTTGAGTTATCTACACTGTCCATTTATAATTACAAAATATTATATTCTTTTAAAATTTCTGTTGTCAATTTCAAATTAACAGACAAACTTACATAAACTCTACCATTAGAAATGCTGATATCTCCTGTAGAATACAACTTGTACTCGTCATCTTTTGACTCAAATAATGTATTTACAACACCATTCCACAGTTTAATTTTATTCATTTTGCTTATTTCATCTTGACAAAATGTATTAGACATATTTATATTTTTAAAATATATATACTATTAAAAACCAATTTAAAATTGCCTTAAAGTAAATGAAAAATTCAGTTATAATTACAATCGTGTTATCAGTGGTCTTTATAATAGCAATTACAGTATTATTTAGTACTACATCTTGCAAATGCAAAAGTCTGTGGCAATTTTCACGATTTAATATCCGATTTTGTGAAACTATTAATGTATTAAAAGACGAACCAAAAGACACCGTTACATATGAAAATTATACAAACTCTGTACCAAAAGTCATAATTTTAACTTATTATAAGAAAGACAAGCTAATTAAGTACGGTAAAAAATGGAAAAATGCAAATCCTGGTTATACTGTTGATCTATACGATGATGACGATTGTTATAAGTATCTACTCAATAAATTTTCGCAATATCACGCGGACGTCTTTAATAATATTAAAGACGGACCAATTAAAGCAGATTATTTCAGAATACACCGAATGTTAGAAGGTGGAGTGTATGTAGATATTGATTGTCAGCCTTTTTATGTTGATACATATATAAATCAGTTTGTGATACCTTATTCCCATCATAGAAATTTATTAAATCCTATGATTATTATAAGTCAGCCTAATCATCCGTTTATTTTGCAATGTATTGAAGGTTACGAAAAATTTATTAAAAAGATTAAATATAGTTATTGGGAATGGAGTATAGTACCACTTACTAGTATTTTAAATTTTCAAAATAATCAAAAAATACCAAGAATATTGGAAGAAGTTATGCCAACTTGGTTTTCTAAGAAAGATCATTATATTAAAGACGTCAAGACGGGTAAAAAAGTTTGTTTAAATAGAGTACCAGAATATAATTATAAAACGCACTCATTCTAGTTATAAATTTTAATAAATTATATTCTTCGCTATTGTATTAAAAACAATTTATTAAAAACCTTGACTTACAGAGTTAAATTCCTAAGTTTAATTGTACAATTAAAAACACCTTTTTTAATTCCAGAACCAGGACCATGATAAAAGAAAGGATCTAATATTCTACCGGTAGGCTTGTGATAAACCTTAGAATCTATTATTTCAAAATCATCTCCGTTTTCGAAAGCACATGTATGAATAAATTTTGATTCAGTGTCTATTTTCCATTTACCATCAAATCTAGGTGTTTTTTCCATCAAATATATTTGAGTTGCTGTTTGATCTCGCCAATGTTTATTTGTATATTTAACCATTTTTTTTGTTTTAATTACTTCACGCATAAATGTTAAAAGGTTTTGTTTATACCCTCCATAAAAACCTGTGTTTCCCTGAGTAGGTTTTTTGGTACTAGCATCTGTATTTAAACATCGCAGTCCTCTTTCCCCGGATACCAAAATATTCGTTTTTTCTTGGTTGAAAGCTTTTATAATATTACGACTGTTTATTTCTTTTGTTGCTAAAATATCCAAACTATCCATTACAAATATTAAGCTATTATCTGGAAGCCCTTCTACCTTTTTTATTATCTTTTTATAAGCAACCCCATGACCTTTCCATTTTTCTAAAATTACCGGCTTAAACATATTTCCCAAATCTTTTTCAAGTTGTTTATATATGACACTGTTTTGACTATTTTTTTTATCAATTGATGTCACAAAAAACAAATTATTTGTGTTTATATAATTTTCTTTATATACACCTCCTTGTTGATCGTGATCTAACTTATAATAATAAGGAAACCCACACCACGTATTGAATGTTATTACATACCGTACTAACAAAAAAATTAAAATTGCGGCAATTATAACACAAAAAACGGAAATTACCAAAACACTAACTTTATTCATTTTATAATATAAATAAGTATATTATTTATCTTTCGTATTTATTTTCTACTGGAAAATAAATACGAAAGAATATTGGAATAAGTTATGCCAACTTCTTGGGTTTTATACCAAAAATCATTATATTAAAGATGTCAAGACGGCTAAAAAGTTTGTTTGATTGGATTACCTTAATACAATCGTAAAAACACCCAGTTTAATCTACTGAAATTAAATTTTTATTATAGAATAATAAAAATGATACATAACAAGACTTTTGTTTCATTAACAACTATTCCAAAACGGCTATCAAGCCCTGTTTTCACAAAACATATAAAATTTTTATTATCACTTACTACATATGAACATATTGTTATTAATATACCAATTGTTTCTAAATCTGGGGAACTTTATGTTATACCTGAAGAACTAACAAAATTAGAAAAGAATAGAGTTAATTTTACTATTAACAGAAATTGTAAAGACGAAGGACCTATAACAAAACTATTACCTGCTCTTCGAAATCCCTTAATTAAAAATAATGATATTATTATTGTAATTGACGACGATAGAATTTATAAAAAAAATATATTTAAATTATTGACTAAATCAGTTAATGAAAATAGCAAATCAGTATCTACATTTTGTTTTAAATTAATACAAGGCGTTACCGGATATGGATTTGTTAAAAAAGTTATTAAAAATATGTTATTAAAAATACATATTCCAAATGAATGTTTTAAAATAGATGATTATGTGTTGAATCAATTTGTAAAACATAATAAAATAAATATTGTGAAGGTTTATTATACAATTTTTGATAAGCCGCAATTACTTGATAAAATATTTAATAATGGGTTTTGTAACTGTCATCTTGGAAATTCTATTAAACTTGCTAGAGATTTATACGAAGCACCGCAATTACAATTTACAACAAATAGAATAAACGCTAATAGACTATGTAATAATAACTTAAATTTATAGTATATTATATAAATTTGTTAATAGAGTCAAATCTTACTTGCAAAACAAAAGTAATTATAAAATATCTAGACATAGGAGCATTTCTAGTGTGAAACGTAAAATCCATTACAGATTCTTTTTATGTTTAATAGATTTTTGTAGTTTCAAAAACTACTTTTGTCTTTTAATAATTTAAAACATGAATTTCATTATTATAATAATGAAATTCATTATACCTTTTATCACAATTATAAAATTTGCTATTGCAATTAATCAATATTATATTAATCAAATAAATTTTATGAATATGTCTTGGACTTTAGATAATAATAAGTTTGGAAATATTGAACATAATTTATTCAAAAAACGTAATGGTTATTACCGTTCTAGTGAATATTATCCTGTTTTTGACACAGAATTTTCAAACATGCTTTATCAACACCTTCCCGATAATTATGACTGGCGTACAAAAGGAGTTGTTGGTGATGTTAAAGATCAAGGGCAATGTGGTAATTGTTGGGCTTTTTCAGCAATTAGTTCTTTAGAAAGCCAACTATCCATTTTGACAAATATAAATTATATTCTTTCTGAACAAGAAATTGTAGATTGTGTTAAAAATGTAGATACTTGTTGCGATGGTTGTAACGAAGAAATGTATGCAGTTTATGATTATCTTTCTGGAATTGAAGATGAATCAGCCTTAAATTATTCTTACGATGCTTGTAAAGCTGTTCCATACAACGTTTCTGGTTATAAAAGTATTATTCCTAATAACGAACATATACTCAAATATTATCTGTTTAATATTGGACCAATTTCTGTTGGTGTAAATGCTAATCAAGATTGGCAGTTATATAAAAACGGTATTTATAACCCGAAGACTGAAAATTGTGCAAATTCAAATGGCAATATTGATCACGGTGTTGTTATTGTAGGGTATGGTTCTGAAAATGGTTTAGACTATTGGATTATTAGAAATTCTTGGGGAAAAGATTGGGGTGAAAATGGTTATATTCGTATTTCACGAGGGAAAAATACTTGCGGAGTCGCAAATTCTCCTTTATTTCCTACAATTAATACAAAAAAATGAAAAATGTTAGATTTTATATTTTAATAAAATATATAATAAATGAAAGACGGTAATTTAGTTTTATTATGTATTTTTTTATATTTTCTTTTAACATTGATGTTAATTTTATGGATTTTATATTTAACGAAGCCTGTAGATGAATGTTATACAAAAGATAGAAAAACATATGTAACTTTTAGTACAATCCCAGATAGATTAAATAATAATACATTTGTTGAAAACGTTAAATATATTTTAAGTCTTCTCACCGATGAAATTTTAATATTAAATTTACCAAGAGTTTCTAGAAAAGGTCAAAAATATATAGTTCCCAATAGTTTAGATGAACTTACATCTGACAAATTTATAATAAATTGGGTAGACGTTGATGAAGGGCCAATAACTAAACTATTACCATCCTTAAGGAATAAAATGATAAAATCTACCGATAATATCATCATAATAGACGACGATGTGTATTATAAACCTAAAACATTTAAAATATTTAAGAAATTAATATTTAAAAACCCAGAAAAAATAATAACATTTTGTAGTAAAACATTAAAAGGGTTTAGAGGTATTGCATTTGTGAAAAACACAATGCAAGGATTGGAAAATATATCTATACCAGATAGTTGTATAAAAATTGATGATTTTATAATACAAAAATATGTTAAATATAAAAATATTCCAATATTTAAAGCTTTTTATACTAAAACTGATAAATTAAAGGTAAAGTGGTTTGATAAACTATTTAATACTAAATACTGTAACACACACCATTTTAAATCATTAAAATTATCAGATTCTTACAATGCAAAACAATTACAATTTGCTACAAATAGAATTAGAGCGGGACGTCTTTGTAAGATGGACCTGAATCTGGAACAAACAAAGGCAAAGGACCTAACAATATAATTGCAGCCTCGTTTATTTTCAACAAAGTAATATTATAAGCCTTTTTTATATTATCAAATATAAAACATAAAAATCTGCACCAAACAAAGTTCATCTATTTTAAATCAATAGAATTGTAATTTTAGACCAAAAATTACAATATAAATTAGTATCTTTTAAATTTGACAAGAAAAAGCATTATAACAATACATATAGAATTGTAAAATAAGTCGTCGTTCGTCTTTTTTAATAATATGCAAAATTACACAAGTTTTGGTTCATTGCTTACAGTTATTGGTTTTTTGCGTTTTGCAGTATGAAATATTAAATTTGGTTTCCTAATCTTTTTGATGTCATCAATAACAAGCCTAAATGTTTTGTTTCTTAGTTTATATTGTTGTTCTATTAGACCTTTACCGAATTTTTTCTCAGACTGAAATGCAATATCAAGTACTTGGTCAAGCGGATTCATTAAGGCTTTAATGTAGTAATTAAAGTCTATTTTAACATATTCTCCGTGTTTTTTAACATAGTCTATTGATTCAATTTTCTCATATTGCTTACCGTTAGGTTTATTAGGATTCGTAATAACATATTCAAGACGAGTTCCAGTATCGACGCGACTTCCTCGTTCTCGCATTCGTTCTGCTAGTTGAACCTGAGCTGGAAGACAATACAAATAATATTCTTTCTCATTAGTTGCATCTTTACGGTCTAATTGTTCTTGACGGGTCGTTGGATCTTTTGACAAAATTGGCACTGTATAACTTCCTATCATAGCTTTTTCAACTCCTTTTTCGTTTGTAAAAGGCTGTATTTGAAATCCGTTAATATCGCCAACTGCTTTAGTAATTACAAAATCGTCAATTTGGTTAAGACCAGAACATACTTCATTAAGTTTTTGCAACACATAATATTGTACATTGTCCATCGAGTCTTGATCTGCTAGCATATTAACAACTTGCTCGTAAATATCCCGCACAAATTTACTATTATCACGCCGTGCTAATAGTACTCCTTTTTTACCGATTTTCTTATCAACAACCCCATCGCGCAAACATTTTCTATACATATAGCGCTTTTTAGATAAAATGAAAAACCAGTAGTAGATTTCTTCTTCAAATTCTAACACAATTGGGTCAGGAAACATTTTCGTAACTTCTGATGCCACATACAATGCATGATCCCAAGTCTGTTGTGCATTTTTTAAGTGTGGAAAGTGAATGTAATTACTGTTATGTACTACCATTTCACCAATACCTGCTGCAAAATGATGATTACTTGTTTCTATATCATAGATATACTCATCATCACATTTATATGATTCTATTTTTTTCACTTGATTAGCATCGTATCTAAATTTTTGCTCAGGCGAAGATCCAGCTAGTTTATAAGTATCTTGTTTATCACTTCGTGAATTAATACTAACTTTATAACCTAAACTTCTCATAAGATAATACAAACCTGCACAACCAATTTCCCCATTATTTGTAATAGTTAATGCTGGGTCTTTTTTACTGCCATCTCCTGAATAGTATCCCATAAAAAATGCTTCTCTAATAGAATATGGGGCATTTAAAATTATATCTGGAACTTTTTTGTAATTTCTAGAATTGTAAAACAATTTTCTATATTTAGTTACAAAATTTGTCACAGAACCTATATGTTTTTTAGTTTTTGATTTCCCTTTAACAACTAGTTTATTTACATGTGATGATTTCATCGTGTCTAAAATTTTAAAATCCATGCTTACTTCATGTTTTACTAGTATGTTTTTGCATCTTTCTAGTAGTAAATTATCTTTTTTATTAATAGCCCATGTTGATTTTAAATATTGCTCCTGTTTATAAGTTCCACAGCTACCATCTGCGTAAAATACACCCCAAACGAACGCCATTTCTGCGGATAAGTCTTCATATACATCATTTGATATTTTGTAGTGTTGTAATTTTTCTACGGTTAGATTGTTCTCATATACAGGTTTTAAAGGTGTATCTTCAGGCAATGGCAAATTTTTACACATAAGTTTATCTCCGATATTTACTTCAGAACCCAACGCTGGTTCTCCATTTTCCCACAATAAAGAATGGTCAAGTGTGCAAGTTACAACACCTGTATGTGTTAATACCTTGATAAGCGGTTTTTCAATAGCGTGACGCATTACATATTTAATATCTGTAAAACCTTGGTCACTCCAAACTTTAATCCCTTCTTTAGCTTTAGACATTTCTTTACCAGTTACAGTTTTTGACCAATTTCCATCGGATAGTTCTTCCAATGTTTTATAACATCTTTGATTGTTTTCAAGAATTAAGACTGGAGTTGTGGCTACAAGAGTGTCCGTATCTCCATAAACCAATTCGCCGCCGTATTTTTCTGGAATTGTTGTAGCTACTTTGTCAATATTAACTCGACCCATATATGTTGTGCACATTGCCCCTGGCATAAAGGGCAAATACCCTCTGCGAACTCCCATGGCACCATACATAGAATTTGCACTTACTTTCATAGCCAATTGCCTCTTGTCTAAGACATCAATTTCAGTCTTAACAGCAATAATTTTTTCGCTATTATCAATACCAGTTTCTAATTCTTCTTGTTCAAGTTCTTCAAGTTTTTTATAACAAGCTTTCATATTAACTTTACGAACACGCTTACGAGAATCTAGTAAATCTTGGATAATAGTTGGTAATATACCTTTAGGTTCTTTCAAAAACCGATAACGCCTTTTTGCACACATACATATTTTTGGTAAAGCTTTTTGTATTTCTGAACGCTCTTCTCTATAAGGTTTAAGTTTTTCGGTTTCTTCAGCTATTTGAGTTTGTAATTGTTTTTTATACACTTTGTCTCTAATTGAATCACGCTGTTTTCGAAGTGCATCGATTTCAACCTTTTTCTGTTCTATAATTTTATCAATTTCTAACTTTCTGATTACATTAGGATCGTGAATACAACCAAGGTGATCTTCCCACTCCATAACATGACATTTACTGTCAGGAATACTAGAATCGTCGGGAACCCAAGTATGATAATCAATATTATAAGCAATAATTGTAGTAGGGTATAGAGATGCAAAGTCAAAAGGCACAATATAATTGTAAATACCAGGTTTTGGAGGAAAAACCTTTGCACCTATATATCTATCTGTTGCCAAAGTTTTATAACCTTCTTTTTCGACTACAATATTTTCATCCATACAATATCTATATATTTGTGAATATACCTTTATTTGTTGGCCTTGTGTATAAAGTGCAAAAATGGGTACATTGCAAATACTCGCCATTTCAGTGAGACCAACCCATGTTTTAAGTTTTTCCATTAACCGCACAACCAAAACACTATCTTGTACGCAGTATTTAGCACAAATACTGATTGCTTTTCTAGCTTTCATAGAATAGCTGCCATTTTCATCTATTACAGTACCAATTCTGTAACATTTGAAAATACCTTGAACGCTGAGTGGATCTTTAGTTGCACCAATAAAATATTCCGATATTGTTTTTAGTTTATAGTTATTAAACTTGTAGTCCCGACGAACAAGAGGAAGTAAATCTACATACAATCTACCTTCTGCGTCTAGGAATTCAAACTCTTGTACACCGTATGCAGCAGAAGACCATTTAATAGTTTTTTGTTCAGCTTTTACATCTGCAAATCCCTGTTTTGCAAATTTACCAAGATTATTCAACTCAGCTCTGTTAATCATATACGGAATATCGAAACCCAAAATATTATAACCACTAATAATATTTACTTTTTCGTCTTTTATCAAATCACAATATTTACTGAGTAATTTAGATTCACTTGCACATTTTACAATAATAACATCTTCACCGACCTTGTCTTGTAGTGGATCTCCAAGTGATAATATATATTTTTTATCATCTATACCTTCTGTTGAAATAACACATGATATTTGAAATATTTCATCACGGGGGTCTAAAGCATCAGGCATTTTTGCTGGATTTGATGAATTAACCTCAATATCAAATCCCATAATCTTTGGTTTTGGAGTTTTGTTACACTCGTAAGGGTAAATTTGGTCGCATTCTACATTGTATTCGTAATGACAAGAAGTGATGCGATCTTCGCCTTTTATTTCGACGCCTTTACATTGCAACCAACTTGATGTAGTTATTTTACGACAACAAGTTAGCTGTAAAATAGGGTCTGCGTCGGTTTCGTGTAATTTTAAAACTATATTACCAATACCACCTGATATATAAATACTGCTTTGGCGTCCTGTACGATCATCGGTTTTATTTAATTTATATTCCAAAATTTTTGCATCTTTACGGCTTGAAAATGCACAAAATAGATAAGGAAATTCTTCTCTGTTATTAGCCTTGTTTAAATAAGCTCCGTACAACTTTTTCTTATACACAAACCTCCATACTAAGGGGCGTCTATTACCAAGTATTTTGTCAATTTCACGTTGAACATATTTAACATTTGTAGATGTCCAACTTATATTTTTTGGTAATTCTATATAACCATACGGTTTGAAATCGTCAATCTGCAAACACACTGATTCGTTTTTCTCGTTTAAACCATATGCCCTGATTGATGTAATCTCTGTTTGTTTATTATCTATATGCCAGCTATATGGAAAAAATTTGATAGTCATATTACAATTTATATTAATTGTTGCGTTTCCAGATATCAATTTTAAAAGTGATTTTATATATTTATAAAATTAATAAATAAATAAAATAAAATGAAATGAATAGAGCTTCCTATTTTATAAAGAATAAATGTCTTTTTGGTAGTTATCCTACACAAGAAAATGTTTTAGAACTTGAGAACAATAATGTAAAATATTTTGTAGATTTAACTTATTCTAATGAAAAAAAAATCACAAAATATACCACAAATTATAAATATATTTCATATCCAATAATTGATCATCAAATTCCGTTAAACAATTTGTCTTACGCAAAATTTATTATAAATTTGTCTAATATAATCAAAAATGAATGCGATGAAAATAATAAACTATATATACATTGTAGAGGGGGACATGGTCGAGCAGGAGTTGTTGTTGCCACCTTGCTAATATATATTCTTAAAATTACTCCTGAAGAAGGTTTAAAATTGACGTCAAACTATCATTCTAATAGAGAAGTTATGAAAGAAAAATGGCGTAAATTAGGATCTCCGCAAACTACAGAACAAAAAAATTTTGTATATCATTTTACAAAGCCAATATTTTTTTTTAACGATGTTAAAAATCAAAACGGTTCTATTAGTGTATTATCTACCTTTTTTGAATGTCATGTAAAAATCGATGATGATATTTTTCCAAGTGCGGAGGCGGCATTACAATATCAGAAATTAGAAGGAGATAAAGATTGTCTATATAAACAAGTTAATTCTACTTCGGGTAAAATGTCAAAATTATTTGGTGAACGAATTAAAACTGAGCAAAACTGGGAAAAAAACAAATATAATATTGCCTATAAAATTTTAAAAATAAAGTTTAAAACAAACAAAGCAGTAAAAGCCTCATTATTAAATACAAAATTGTGTAAAATAGTTAACAGAACGGATGATTTATATTGGGGTGTAGATTACATTAATATTGGAACGAACACATTAGGTAATATTTTATATAAAATAAGGGAAGAATTATTACTAGAAAACTAATATATATATATATTTATATATTAGTTTTATACTACATTATGGTTTATTGGGACTGATCTTGCATGCAATCTGTTCATCGGTCATCGAAACTGAAGATCGTCCTCCTGTTGCAGAGTTCGAGTACTGTCGTCAGCTGCAATTTCGTCCCCATTAGCATTATCTACTAGATTATTTGTAGTAGATACTGCAGCAGGAGTAGAGTCGTCATCAACCATCATTTTAGCGTAAACAATTAAAATTACAAATGCAATTGCAGCCAATGCAATCGAAGCTACAAAAAACCAGAAAGAAAATCCATACCCCCACTCAGGGGATGTTGGGTTAACATTATCCATATTATTGACTAGTTCCGCTTTATCCCAAACAGCTGAGCTGTATATAGATATGGCTGTAATAGCTAATATAAACGAAATTAACGCAGAAAACGCCGCCATATACACAAATTTTTTCTTATCACCTAGCATAAACAGCATCGAAAGCGTTAACATACCTGTTGCAAAGCATGTTAAGTATCTAACTTGTACAACTGCATTTTGTTGAACTTCGTCAGAATAAATATCTTTTTGATCCATGTTACCACAAATAGTTGCGTTATCGTTAGTTTTAGATAATGCACACCATTTCCAAATACCTATGTTAAAATAGTAGTTTCTACCTGTACTAGTCTGCCACGAATTTGCGGCGGTGGCGATCGTAAAAAGAAATAATGATAAAAACAGAGTAAATATACCCCCGAGTTGTAATCCTTCTTGGACCGAATCTTGTCTCGATGTGGCCATTGTTTTTGTTTAAAAACAATAATAAAATTTTTGTTTTAAATTATTTCATTCGCTTTGATTATAATATTTTAAAACAAAAATATTATAAAATAAATAAATGGCAACAAGATATATTGAGATTGATTCAACATGGAGAAATCGCAACATCTATTCAAATCCATCAAATTTTGAAATTCCGATATCAGAAAGTGGTGCAAAATTGTCAAATACAGCGTTATCGCCTGTGTGTTGCTCTTCTCCTATTATTGAATGGAAACTTGGAAATTTTAATACAAATACGGGTGTAACCCCATCAGATAGGAAATACGTAACAATTGTAATTACTGAATATTTAGGAGATTCTATTTACCAAGTATGTCAAAAAGATGGGAATGTATTACAAAATATATATTATTATTATAATTGTTCAATAATTACAAACAGTACCACCACCACCAGCCAAACAGTCTTTGGCGTAGTTAAAAATTATACTTATTTAGGAAATGGAAAAGCAACAATACAATTAAACAGCTTATTAAATTTAACAGCTCCAATAATAGGCACTGAGTTGTATATTTCAGATCCGACATATTTATCAATAGACACAGCCACAGGTAAATTTAATACTATAGATCCATATATATTTGTACCAACCGGGTTTCCAGGGGCAAATGCTTATAATGAATTTGTAATCACTAACACAACTAAAAATCAATCCAGAGCAACTACAGATTATAACGGTTCTACAAAATTGTTAGGAGTTGATATTTCTGGCAGCTCGGTATCTACCCAAAGTACAGGACCTATTAATGATTGGGATGATACAGATATTTTAGTATTAAGAAGTATTAAACCGCAAACTTCTTTTATTGCGACCCCAATTGCAACCGATTTTACATCAGCTGAAGTATTTCCTGGCGGACTATTAACACCTGTTAATTCCTACATAAACGAATTGTCAAAAAGAGTATTTCAGACCGATCAAATAGACGCCCTAACTGTTCCACAAATTGGTAATTTTTTGGAAAAAGCTTCTTATTATAATGTTTTGAAGAATTTAACTATTAAATCTACAAACATTTTATCATATTTATATGGATCAACTGAATTACCTTTTGCAGTACCCAATTATTTTGCTGGTGCAGAAATTAAGATTTTTAACGCAGTTGCACCTTTAGAGTTTATTAATAATCAAATTAGAACAGTTCGAATATCGTACTATGATTCAACTACAGGAAATATTATTATAGAATTAGACTCTGACCTTACAAGTGATACAGCTATGACAAGTCCAATTGGATCATCAATTGATTGCACGGTTAAAATTGAAAGCGAGTTTGCATCCATTACTAAATATGTAAATTTGAGTAGTACCGCAGGGTCAAATTCAACTATTGATTTTATAGAATTTCCATTTAGTTCGTCAAAAGACAATAACTTTTATAATGAATTATATATAAAAGTTACAACAGGTGGTGTAACAGATACAAGAATAATCAAACAATACATTGTTGAGAAAAATGAATTTGGGTCAGTAATTCTGGCAGGTTCATTTTTAAATAGAAATTTGACAGTTGTACCAACCGCGACTACAACTTTTTCAATATCATCCGGAATTTTGTTTCCTCCATTTAAAAATTTTATAGCAAGATCATCACATACAAATACCGAAAACGAATTTGTATATGAATTGTTACCATTTAGTTACGACGGTTTTAATCCATTTGTATATACAGGTAGTATGTTATCACAAACAGAGCAAGTCTGTTATTCAATTGAATTGAAAAATTTAGTATTACCAAATCAAGTACTTGACGGCGGTTTTGGAAGTCTAATTTCTTTTTACCCGTATATTTATGTAGAACTTCAAAACGTTTCTGCACCTGGTAGCGGTACAAATAATATCATATATTCAAATAATCCGAATTCTACAAAAATGATGTTTAGAGTACCAATTACAGATGTACCAAACCCTCTTAATTCTACATTTATTAAACTAGACAGCAGAGGTACTGTCCAAACTTTAAAATTTAAGCCAAATGATAATTTAAAATTTGGAGTTTATTTATCTGATGGAACTCCTTATACAACATTGTTAAAAGACACACCGTGTCCTATGAAACCTAATGCTCTTGTACAAGTTTCAGCACTTTTTGCAATTAAAAGATTAGATTAATTAACTAGACAATTAAAACATTTATGATCTTTTTTATTAAGAATTTTGCGTGGTGATTCATGCAACCATTTATTGTAAGACCATGTACTTCCCGTAGTTGAATCTAATGGCCACCATTCATAATTCTTCCTATTTTTTCTAAACCATTTTTGTATTATAATTGCATTTTCAGCTACACTCATTTTATTAATAATAAATTTATTTTAAGGTGAAAACTTTATTACTTTATCTTTTGCTAACGGAATATTTTTAAGTAATTCTGATTCTATATAATATTCTGGTTTAAATAAAATACTTTTATTTTTATCATTTATTATGTATCCTTGATGATTTTCGTGAAAATCCAAAAGTTGTTCAATGTAGTTTTCTTTGTAGTTGATTTTATCATTTAGAACTATTCCAATGTTATTTCCAGATTTACATAAATTTACATGAGTTACAATTCCAGTATCCTTCCATCTTTCGCTTTTACTTTTAACTTCGGGTACAACAGCACCAATTAATTTTAACCAATCTGGAACCTGTGTATAACCTTTAGAAGTTTCTTCGATAAGAGGTAATCCAAATACTATTAAATCTACTTTAATGTTTTGCTTTAATATATTTAATATCTTTTGAGAATTTTTAGTAATATTTTTACTATTATTTACATATAAAATTATAATTTTATATTTACCGTCTTTGTATTTTGGTTTCTTTGCGTATTTCAATACCATATTTTTGTCAAAATTTACAAATGTTTCTTTTTTATCAAAAAAAATACTATAAATTACCGCAAGGGCGACGGCGAAAGCTAAAAATCCACACACCCACCAGAAAGAACGATATTTGTCCATTATATAGTTAATTTACTATTTCAAATATAGTATTTAAACTAAATTATTAATTTTATATTTATTTAAAAACCTGCCTGCGAAACACAAAATGAGTGAAGATATGCAAAGAATAATAGATGTAAAGGAACTGAATCCTGATATTATACCACCTGTAAGTGAAAAATTTATGGACGGTGATTATAACGGCGGATCTAAAATTGTTGTAGTTGGTAAGCCAGGTACTGGTAAAAGTACATTAATTAAATCCATTTTGTACGCAAAAAAACATATATTTCCAATAGGTATGGCAGTCAGTGGCTCAGAGGATAGTAATCATGCATATCATCAATTTATGCCTGGTACATTTATATACAATGAATACAGTGAGGAAATTTTGGCAAATTTTATTAGACGGCAAAAAATTGCATCAAATCATTTAGATAACCCTTGGGCTGTAATAATATTAGATGATTGTACCGATGACCCAAGGGTTTTTAACAAACCAATTCAACAAGCTTTGTATAAAAAGGGACGCCACTGGAAAATGATGTATATTTTATCACTTCAATATGCGATGGACGTAAAACCAGTTATTAGAACAAATGTTGATGGGATTTTTATTTTACGAGAGCCATTACTTAAAAATAGAGAATCTTTATATAAAAATTATGCATCGGTAATACCTGACTTTTCAACTTTTTGCGAATTAATGGATCAATTAACCGATGACTATTGTGCGTTATATATTCACGGGGCTACACAGACTAATGATTGGCAAGATTGCGTTTTCTATTATAAAGCCCCTGAAACCCCCGAAGACTGGAAACTTGGATGCGATGAATATTGGGAATTTCATCATTCAAGATATAACAATAGTTATAAAGATTCATTCTCTAATTTTTAGTTTTTCTTGGATTTATTTAGAATAAATACAAGTACCTTATAATTTAATTTTATTTTGTGTTTGTGTTTTTTCTTGGATTTATTTAGAATAAATGCAAGAACCTTATAATTTAATTTTATTTTGTGCTGTCATGCTATTTTTGTCAAAAGATGACATTAAGAAAAAAACAACCCATTCATGTAATGATTCAATTATAACACCTACAAAAAGCGAGCTTGGGTTCCAAGCTTTAAATTTTCCAGAATATCAAGCTTTGCTTAATTGGAAACTCGAAGATACTTATGGTGTTGTGAAAAATTACCTAGACTGTGTTCCAAGAAACTTAGCAATAGCAGGGGTTTTAAAACATCCTGAATTAAGAAACTTGTTTAAAATATCGGGAGCACATGGGAATAACATTGGAATTAATGAAACAGATATGATGAATAACGGCGAACTTAGATGGGTCCATATTGTTAAAAATTCGAATTATCGTGGCCCGCAGTGGACAAATCAAAGCTTATCGGAATATATTCTTGAATATATGATAGCAACAATTCCGGTAGATAGATGTATTATTATTAGATTAGAACATTTAAATTCGTTTAATGGTCATACATTTACGGTATGTCGTGTTAAAAATAGTGGCGGTACAGATGAATTGAAAGTGATTGATTCACAAGTTAAAGATTTTCCACAAACATGGGATAACTACGCTGGCCGGTTGTATAAACAAGAAGATGGATCTTATACAACTTCACTAAGCGGTGATAAAGCAAAAGAATATTTTACAAATACAAATTCGGAAGACAATCAAGTGTGGAAACAATATAAATTTTCAATTATTGAAAATAATTCTAATAGATACGAGTATTTAAGAAACCAGCCCCCTCATAATTCTAAAGATGTAAATAGTAAAACCGAGAAAAACCAAGGACAGGTATGTCCTTTGTGTAGTGGTGCATTTAAAAATATTGTAGCACATATGAAAAAATGTAAGCCGCCAATCACCAAATGCGTTCCATAACAATTGTTGTAACCAGCTGTGTTCCAAGAAGTTTAATAATGTATTAGTTTTTGTAACTAATACATTACATAAAATATTTAAATATTTCAAGAATCATAAAGCAATCTAGTTTATTATATTCTATTATTGATTCTTGTAGTTTAAGTTTGTCTTCAAATGATGTATTTGCATTGTATAAATTATCTGCGTGTGTGATTGCGTCAGTACCATTTGAGCATGAACTATTATTTACGCAATTAATTAAACCAAGTTTAGTCATTGCTTCTGAAATTCTCTTTAGTTTATAATCATAACAGTATTTAATAGCAAGATCGTTTTTGGTAAAAATATTGCACATATCAATCCATTTTTCTTCGTCTATTGTATTTTCTATATTATTCCTTTTACACGCTCTTTGGTAAATTCTATAATCAGCCGACCAGTACAAAATGAACGGGCCTCCTAATTTTTTATAGATCTTATGAAAATCTTCAAGTACCATAGTTTCCGAAGAATTATTAATGTCTTCAGAAATATATTTGTAAAATTTCCAAGTTTCTGAATCATTGTAATAAAACCCAGATAAGAATATTTTATCATTTAAGGTTTCAAAATCCAAGAAAATTTTATTTTGATTTTTATACTGTTCAAAAGGGTTATGATTAGATTCTTTATTTTTCCACATGATAATCTCTGAATAATTATTCCTATTTACCATTATTGTATTCTTAATACGGTTGAAACATTTTGAGTTTTCATAACCATAACTTATAACTATTTGCTCTGGGGTGTATTTTAAATCTTTGAAACTGTATATGCCTTTATTATGTGCTTTTCTTTTAGCTTTTTGAGAAACTCCTGAAATTAATGTATGTTCTCCAATATCAATCGCTATTTTCTCCTTAATATTATTGTAACCGGTAGAATTACATTTCATATTAGGGTACAAATACGGGGTGTCTTTGATATTGTCAATATCAATATTGATATATTCTTTATTAAGTTTTTTTGCAGCTTTTTCACCAAGATCTACTTTTCTTATATAATCATTATCTATACCTTCATAATCCATTTCACCAATATTTTTAATACCTAGTTCAGCGGTGGGACCCGGTATTATATATGCTTTGTAATGATTATTTGATAAAATACTGTTTATCATTTTAACATAATAATAACATTGCCCTTTTGCAGCCTGTATATTTTGAGAATTTCTAATCCATTTTGTATTTTTAATTTTTTCAAATTTGAAATTTTTTATTTCAAAAACAATATAATAAGGCTCAAAATTTCTGTCAATTGCTATAGTATTATCTAGTAGATGCATGTAACTACTCAATACTAACAAATCTATTTCACCTGTTCTAATATTATTACAAAATTTTGCAGAATGAATAAAAGGGGTTTTACTATTGATTAATTCTAATGTCTTTTTGCAACTTTCAATATTAATTTTACCTTCTACACTTACAACAGGGTGAATGTTATTTTGTATATACTCAATAACTTCTATTTCGTATGAGCGTCCTCTGTCGCACAAATACTCCTGAAATTCATCTTTCTCGGCTTGAATATTGTTTTTCTTAAAAACAGCAACTAAAAAGTTGTCATTTATACACTCGCGTATAGTTGGGTTATATGAAATTTGTTTGTCTTTGATTTTTTTAGCAGATTGTACTCTAGCTTGTGTATTGGACCGTTTCATTTTAAACTTCGATTTGAAATAAACGTTTATTATTCAATTTTAAAATATTGTTAAAAAATAAATGGCTGGGTTCAATGTCAGCGACTCAACAAATAATTTTACCGTACTAAGCAGTGGCGATATTAATGTTGCCGGAAACATGACGGTATCAGGTGACTTTAACAATAGATTAACCGGAAAAACAATAACTTTATCATCGCCTGTAACATTTAATGATGCATTAGTAGATAGCTATTATACATTAAATACTACGGTAAATGACAACGAAGGAGGATTAAGCGGATTTGGATTACCTCTAAAAAGCTTCATCACAGAATCTTCCGTAATATTAACAGATGTTGTATGGACACCTGATTTTGAAGATGGTTTATATTTAAAAGATCCTACAAAACCTGTTACTTTTACAATGGGCTATCAAATACACCCTGAACCATCTAAAGATTTTAACGGTAATTTAACTTATGATTCTAGTGGATTTACTTTTACAGGTTTGAATGCCCCGGGTGTTATATTTAATAATGCGATAATTCGTTCTGCAGAACCTAAAAATGGAGGTGGTTTGATTGTAAGTGCTGGTAATAATGGTAATAGAAATGCTAATATTGGCACTGCTGGTACTACTGGTAATTTATGTATTACACCTATATGGATACGAATGACAGTTCCCGGAGTTCCAAATATATGTGGTAAAAAAATCACACATTCTGCGAAAATAACAGTAACTCTTACAACAAAATTAATACAAAGTTAATTTTTATATTATAATAATATAAAATGTCTACCAATCTATTACCTTATTCAATAAGTAGTGCGGCGTCTCCATTTCCAAATGAGACTTTTACAGCTATTACGAATGAAAGCGGTTCGCAAAGTCTTCTTAATAGTTCAAATGTAAATGTATCAAACGATTTAAATATTGAACAATCGATCAATGGTTTGATGCCTATCAAGACAATGATAGGTTATACTCCTACTGAATTTTGTTCAAATAGCGGGTCTGGAAGTGAAGGTGATAAAAAATGTTGGTTTCTAATGTCTTGTCCAGGTAAATCTGAAAAAGACGTTGATTTTAGATTACCAATGCCTGAAAAAACTTTCTTTTTCCAAGGCGTTGTATCAAATCATGATCAAAGAACAACTACAGAATTATGCGATGAGAACACACTAGCAGGAAACACAATAAATAGTGCTGCTTCTAGTGGGCAACCTGAAAAAAATCCTTATAATTTTCCAAAGTGTGGATTTGATATTGGTTATGGTCCCGTACTGAAAAGCGGCGCGCCATGTTGTCAAGAATGGCCAAGTACAAGCCAAAGTTTATTCAGATGCGTACCAGCTACTAACGTAAATAGTATAGCTGCTGTTACAAGTACAAATTCTGACGGAGTAAAAGCGTCATCTACAGGCGTATTAAATACACAAAATGCTGGTTTGAGCACCCCTGGTACAGTTGGGGCACCTGCTGATCAATTTTGTACAATTGCTATATGCAGTACTGGTAGTTGGACACTTGAATCTCAAGGTATTGTTGTTTGTTTAAGTTACTGGGAAATACCATTGGTTCCATGTGATACTAAACAGATTACAACCCCGGGGGTACAATCAACTGCAACTCCTGTTTCTGGAAGAGATAAACCTTCCAGAAATACAGCAGCAAGAGCTTTATGGGCTTCAACTTTGTAATTTATTTTTAATTTTATATAAAATTAAAATATAACTTAATTGGATTTATCTAAAATAATAGTTCTAATTTGAAAATAGGTTATATTACTATTAATAATATCCTTAATTGGCCTTAGTTTTTCAGTTCCTACTTTTTCTATTGCAAATATTATTTCGTCTTCAACAGATTGTGTAATTTTAGCATAATTTTTGTTTATTTGTGACTTGTCTTTCTCCCATGTACCAATAATATGATTTTCTATTGTAATAGGTTTAAGGTCCCGTTCTTTTGCAATTGTTTCAATGGTTTTACCTTCTTTATACATTCTATAAGTTTCACTAGTTGTATTAGATTGTTTTCTAGGTTTTGAAGAAATTTTTTTAATAAATTCATCCCCATATTGTATCATAAAATTTTCTGTAATACCATCAATTAACCACAGTTCTTCAATCGAGGAAGGTATTTTGATTCTAATATTTTCAAGAGTTCTATCGCATAAAAATTGCTGTTCATTGATTCCGTGTTTTACAGCAATCTCTTGTCTAATTTTTGATAATTTATCAATAGGTTTATTGGTAGATTTACCGGCAACTATATAAATTTTTGTATTAATTTCGTTACCGTGTTTTAACAATACTCCAAATTTTTCCCATTTTTCAGTAAAAATAAACTCTTTTGTTATCATTTTCTCTATTACAAGCCTTACAAAATCTTTTGTGTAATCTAATAAAAGCGGCGGTCTATTTTTAAGCTGAGGATTTCCAGAACCTATTAGCGTATTTACAAGTTTTACTATACCACAATTTATGTTATAACTACGCATATAATTGTAAATAGATGTAGAAATATTTGTAACATCTTCAATATTTTGTAAGTTACTATAAGTACAATTGTCGCACATTTTACATTTTGCAGACGAAATATTATTAGTTGTACAAAATTCACCATTTTCAAAATAATACTCTATCATTTTATGTCTGCACATTTCATGTTCATTTAAGTATTTTCTCAATATACTTAGAGCGTTTTTCTTTCTATTTTGCTGAACAACATCTTTCGTGGTGGTAATGACATAATTAGCAAAATTGAAATCAGAATTGTCATAGTATAAACATGCAGTGCTTTTCAAGCCGTCCCTACCAGCCCTGCCAATTTCTTGATAATATGTTTCAATATCAGTAGGTATTCCGTAATTTATAACATGACGAATATTTGATTTATCAATACCCATTCCGAAAGATATTGTTGCTATAATTGTTATGATTTCACCAGATGAAAATGAATTGTGTGCTGACCGTTTTTCATCTTCAGATAAACCACCATGATATTTTAAGCATTTTTTACCTTCATTGATTACAGCTTTGTATAATTTTTCGCATTCTTTCCTAGTTTGTACGTAAATTATTGTCGGTTCATCGTGATTAATTTCAAAATTATTTTTGGAATCTACAGAAATAAATAAATTAGATCTTTCTGTACCTCCTAAGTACATGGTTAATGTACTTGTATTTAGAAAATTTTGCATTTCTTCAATAACAACCGGAGTCGCAGTGGCAGTTACTGCTAAAATTGGTACATTATTAAATGTTTCTTTAATTATTCCTAACTCTTGATAACTTTTCCTAAAGTCGTGGCTCCATTGAGATATACAATGGGCTTCGTCTATTGCAAATAAACAAATTTGTGATTCAATAGACTGAAACACACTTATATATTTTGTCAAAAACTCAGGGGTTGTATATATAATATTATATTCATTAAGCGAGGATAATCTGATTTCAGATTCTGAATTCAAAGAACAAGCTTTGATATTTTTTTGTTTAAGATTTTCAACTTGATCATTCATTAGTGAAATTAAAGGACTAATAACTATTGATATTTTTTCTGTAAAAGTAGCAGGAAATTGATACAACAAAGATTTACCACCGCCTGTTGGTAAGACGCAAAATACATCGTTATTGTTTAACAAGTCATCAATAACTTCTTTTTGTGCCTCTCTAAAATTATTGTAACCATAATATTTTTTTAAATGAGCTTCCATCTCTAAATTATTTAAAATTTATTTTAAATAATCAATAAATTTTTTATTTTTACTAGATCTAGTAAAAATGATCTATGCAATTATAAATTGATTATTTATAAACAACACACAAAAATGTAAACCGATATAGATGAAGAAAACTTATAAAAAAATTAAAAAACTCAACACTATGTACCATCCAGACACAAAATTTGTGTGTAAATCTTTGGAAGATAAAAGAATTGTTGGTAAATGGATTAATAGTGAAATTGTGGAATTAGAAGACGACGATATGGAATTAATTGATGAGTGGAAGTTTGAAATTTACGAAGAAGAGGGCGTAGAAAAAAGTAAAGGTGATGACGAGGAAGACGAAGACGAAGAGGAGAACGCATGTGAAGGCAATGCCGGAGGCGACGCGGAAGAGGAGGAAGGCAATGCCGGAGGCGACGCGGAAGAGGAGGAAGGCAATGCCGGAGGCGACGCGGAAGAGGAGGAAGGCAATACCGGAGGCGACGCGGAAGATGAGGAAGGCAATACCGGAGGCGAACAGGAAGAGGATGTTGAACAATACCAAAAAGATCAAAATGAACTTGAAACTACCGTGGATGCAATTTTACACGAAGAGCTAAAAATTACAAATAAAACTGTAAATGATTCTTCATTTGAAAATCTTAAGGATACAGGTGTAGAGCTTTTTGAAAAATTGTATAATAAATACACGGAAAAAGAATGTGAATTAGTTTCTGTGAAACAAGAATTGTCTCAATTAGAAACGTTATTTAATGAGCTTACTAACAAACATAATTCTTTGAACGAAAAATTTAAGAAAATGAAAAGTTTATTCGATTAATATAAAATGTATAATATTATAGATTCTGTAAAATACAAAAATATTGGGAATTACGTCACTCTTGCGGATTACAATTATGTATTTCCAAGAGATACAATCTGTAATAAAGAGGATTCTCGTAAAGAAAACTATTCATGTAATAGCTCAAAAAAGAAGAAAAACAAGGAGGAATTTGGTGCGTTTTCTATTAGTGCAGCTGTAAGATATCCTTGGGGATGTCGTAATTGCGATCGTTGCCCTGTAGTACCTGGTGTGAATTAGTAATTTTATTTTAAATCAAAAATAAAATTTCATAACGAATTTACGAAGCCATGCCCTGATTAACATCAAATGAATTACTACCAACGGCCAACGCGATAGCCCCAACACTTTGTTGTTGTACAGTAGCATTTTTGTTAAGTCCTGTTTGAATCGCGAGCGTCGAATCGTCACCAATAAGGTTGCTAAGATATGGCGCGCTAAAAGCACCGCCGGCCGCAGTATTTGTAGCACGTTGCGATACTTGAGCAGTAATAAGATCACCCAAGCTGCTACCCTGCACGCCGGCACCGCCCATGGCCGCCAAAGCACCCATTCCTAACGCTTCTGTACCTCTAAAGGCTTGAGAGGGAACAAACATAGAGCCTTGATCCCTCGAAAGGGTAGTTTGCGGGACAATATCACCGCGTAATAAACAAGCATCTCCTCTGTTTCTGCTTTTTGTATTTGCATATATTAAACGATTTAGTTGAAGAACATTTACATCATCGCCGGCGGCGGTTAGTGATCTCATAGTACCAATTGGTATATCTGTAATAGCAGTTGGTCTTAATAGACTTTCATTCACTGTCTCAAAATTTCCGTTTGTGTAATTAGAATTCATTACAGGATCTGCCATAAATTCAGGACCTCTGCTACATCCACCTGTACAAGATTTATTTTTGTCACCGGGAACAATAAAATTTTCAATATTTTGACTTTCAGAAGATTTAGACATAGAATATACTACGTCGCCAAAATTGCTACTACCGGAGACGGCGGTCATAGCAGTAGATTGTTTGTCGTTAAACTCAGCGGAACTTTGAACTAAACCCACATCTCGGCCTTTTCCCGGTCCTGAATTTAAAACAGCCAATTGAACAGTATTGACATCCTCCGATTCTTGCATTGGTGGAATAGCACCATTTGGGCCATTTGCTGCTTGTTGTGTTTGAGCCTGAGATTGGTTTTTTAGTGCTCCGTAAATACTAGTTGCGGTAGCACGAGGTGCTAATTGTGGTTGCAATCCGACAGTGGAATAAAACATACCATTTTTGAGCTGTTCATTTGAAACAACCTGTTCTCCATTAACTTGGGTTATAACCGATGCTGGGTCTTTATAAACTGAAAATTGGGACGAACCCTGCCAAGCACCAAAACCTGTATTTGCATTTCCGTAGCCTTCTATGATTTCCATTTTTTGATCGCTATTAAAGCTGCAAACAGCTACTAACGCCGCGACAAGTGCACTAATAGTACATACAAATTTTGCGTCTAACATATTTTTATTATATGCGTATATAATTTTATAAATTTTAATTATAAAATTTTATTTCAAAATTTAACATTTTCCATATTTTTCCATCATTTTTTTGGCATCACAGTCTTTTATAAATTTACATAAATAACATTCATGTTTAGAGCACCAACCCTTTAACATATAACGCCCGTTCTTAGTCTTTGCAACACGTATATCTTCAGAAGGAACAGTAACAGGGCATCGAGTTTTCACGCAGTAAAATTTTACTGCGTCTTTTTTGGACGATTTGCATGGGCTTTTACGCTTTACACGTTTATTGGACGATTTGCATGGGTTTTTACGCTTTACACGTTTATTGGGCGATTTGCATGGGGCTCTTCTTCTAGATCTGTTGGGGTTACCTGTTGATCTTTTAGGTTTTGTGCATCTAGATTTTTTACTACGAGGCATATTTATTTATATAAAATAAATTATTAACTTTTCTTTTTTGATCGAGCCCATTGAGGAACATCGCTTTCAACAAGACCCGGCGGTAATCTACTTTTAATCTCATCTATGCTAAGTTCGGAAATATCTTTTTCAACATCATCGACTTTTGCAATTTCATCACTTTCCGATTCAGTTTCTGACTCACTCAAAGAGTCCATGTCGTCTGTGTCAATATCTTCGTCGCTAATATATTCTTCAATCTTACCATAACATAATTTATCAAATATCTTTTCTAAATATCTTTTCTGTTTCTCTTTTTTGTCTTTCTTAAAATTGAAATCAATAGGTTTTAATATCCCATCATATTTTCTATGAAACTGGTATGAATTTAGTTCTACTTTACTCATTTCTTTTGCAGTTTGTGCACTAACTGTTTTTTCAGTATCTATCCAAAAAACACTCATATCATCTATATATTCAGGGTCTTTTACTTTGTCCAAATCTTGTTTGAGTTTCTTTATTGCTTCTTCATTACCTTCTTTTCTTATAAAATAGTACCAAGATTCTACTTCCTCGGCATTTGTTTCTACAAGTATATAATACTCTCCATCTGTTTTATGTGTTGAAGTTGACTTTTTCTCCATTTATCTATAAAATTTAATTATTTAAATCTTGTTATTCTATCCCAGCATTGAGATCCTCCAGAGTAACCTTTTGTTTCATAAAATTCCTTACCAGGTATAATACTTTTAGGTTCTGTTAAAATATTTTTATTATATTTCATAGCTAATATATGTCTAAATTGTATAATACCTGTCGACATTGTTGATAAAGGCGTTCCATAAAAGTTTAAAGCATTTGCACAAAGTAGTGTGTCGGCCATTGCTTGTTGCACGGTATCATTTATCTTTGTTTGAAAATCATAAGATGTAATAATACTATATTCTGGTAATAAAGAAATTAATTTGTTTAAAAATTCTTTATCAGAATTTGTAGCTATAAATATTTTTAAAGCTGGGTCAAGTTCTTTACGAATATTTTCAGCCAGATTTTCCTCAGTTAGCATTAGTTTTTTAGCAAATGTCATAAAGTCGCCTCTTCTAACATGTATTGAATTGTACGGTTTATCCTTAATCTTGAGATATTCACTTGTTATATTCAATATATCAAAAAGTTCTTGTTTTAACCCAATTGCATTTGTAATTACAAAAAGTGCTTTCTTTTGATCGTTTTTGCTAAGATTTAAACATTGAAAATGTTGAATTCTAGAATTACCTGAATCAAACCACCAATCTTTGTGTTTTGGGAAATTTTTATAATTTGCATCATGCAATCTAGTATGGAGCACATATAATTGTTCCATATTAGGTTTTCTTGAATAAAATTGTATTTTAATGTATTTTGAAAGTTTGTCATAATCTAATATATCAAATTCGCTAAAACTACCATCATAATGATCTATTAAGGATGGTTGCGGAATCATTAATGTTCGGTTTGTCAAAAAACTCAAAACTATCAACGATTCAAATTGTAATCTAACATTGTTAACACCTGCATTATCACGAACATAATATATTTTACGATTGTTACTCAAATCCATATTTTCGCGAGGTTTAGAAATCTGCTTAACTATAATACCAAACATAATTAAAATAAACCCTGTGAATAATCCTATAAAAAATGATATTGTATCAATTTCATACATTCTATTTATAAATATCGTATTTTAAAAATAAAAGTTATATTAAATTAAATAAATGAAAAAACAAACAACAGAAATTATATTGTTTGTGCTTAACGGATGCGGTTTTTGTGTTAAAGCCCAAAAGATTCTTGAATCTGAAATAAAAGAAGGTAGGGTAGAAATTAAAGCTCATACAGATGCTAAGGGTTTAAAATGGGCTCGTGGTTTTCCTTGTCTTGTAAGACTCAAAGATGGAAAAGGTGTTTTAGGATGCCCAAACAGTTTTACTGATTTAATGGAAAAGTTAGATAAAAGTGATATTACTCTTGACAAAATGGAATTATCTAAATTTAACAAAATTAAATTACCCCCAAAGATGAAAGCTGTTCAAAGAAAAAGTATTGTACCAATGAAAAATAAAGAAATTAAACCTATACTAAATCATGATAATAAAGAACATATTAAATCTATTTTGAAAAAGAAAGGTAAAGCTTTACCGAGCAAACCAAAATCATCTAAAGAGGGTTTTATGAAAATTGCTGCTGAAAACGTAGGGTCATCAAGTAAAATAATGTTCTATAGCATGATGACATGCCCGTATTGCAAACAAGCGCAAACAATGTTGGACGAATATATAAGAAAAGGGATCATTATGGTTATACCTCATACAGAAGCACCTAAAGACGTCACTAGTTTTCCGTATTTTAGCTGGAACAATAAGAATGAATATGGTCTTCCTAAAAGCTCGGAAGCTTTATTCGAAAAGCTTGGATACAAACAAGAAAATTTCATAATTAGACAAGAAGAAAAGAATGTAAAAACAGTGCAGGAAGAAAATGAGACAATACCAGAAGAATCTAAAGAATTTTTCATGTCTTATAAAGACATGAAATTTGCGTCATACATAAAACACCATCCAAAGGATAACACTAGGATGCCGAAGGATATGCTTGGAGTTTTGTAAGTTTAAAAAAATAATATCCAATAGAAAATGACAAGTGACATCGAATTTAAAGATATTGTTTTATTTGGTGTTTTGACCGTATTAATAATAATTGTGTTTTATTATTTTTATCGTAAAAACGCATCTACACAAACTAAACTAACACAACTGCATAATTTATTAAATTATCAACAAACATTAATCGGTCAATCAAACCAAAGCAATAATGCAATAAATCACGAAATTAAAATGTTAAAGAATTTGTTTAAAACAAAAGACAATTTAGAAAATATTGAACTACCAAATGTGACTGCAAAAGAATATAATCTTGATAGAGAATTAAAAGACGAATTAAAAGAACTTGATAACAATATTACAGAAGAGGAAGAACTTGCAGATGAAACTGAACTACAAGAACAAAAAGAATTTGAAAAGAATGTGAGAGTTGAAAATAAAAAAGAATTTGAAACTAATAAAGAAGAAAATACGAGCGTAAAAGATGATACAGAACCTAAAAATGACGAAGAAGATAAAAAAGAACAGGTGATTGAAGAAGATATAATAGAAGAGGTGATT
>Ga0129327_10000323_pt1 | contig 28681 bp, 11 predicted proteins | sample CPBDNA_6_FD_111799 | JGI IMG/M metagenome (GOLD analysis project Ga0129327, IMG submission 111799) | Freshwater to marine salinity gradient microbial communities from Chesapeake Bay, USA - CPBay_Spr_31_0.8_DNA | ecosystem: Environmental > Aquatic > Marine > Coastal | place: USA: Chesapeake Bay... | reverse complement strand
CCTATTACCATCACCTATTTTACAACCTATTATTCTTTGTGGTCTACAAGCGAGAAAAGAGGCCTGGAAAACCGCCCTTTTAGCAGCTTTCCAGTGGCCTATTACCATCACCTATTTTACAACTTATTATTCTTACAAATTGATTGCCTTTGCTAATCAACTCGGTTTTCTACTTTGGCTTTTTGAAAACTTAACAGTAATCCTACTTTGGGAAGAATGGGATTTTCAGCCCATTCCTTCCCTTAGTGAGATTACTGTTGCTAATAATGATCTCTAATTAAATGCTATTATTTATCTAGTAAAATCATCTTTTTGACAATTTTATCACTAATGGTTTCTAAAGAATAATACATCAATCCTACTGCTGGTAAATCTGACTTTTCAATCGTAATACTGTGTGTCCCTTTTGCATAATCATCTGCATATTGCTTGATCGTTTTACCATTTACATCATAGATGGTTAAAGTTGCTTGTTGCGGACTTGGTAGTGCAAATTGAATAGTTGTTTGCTCAATAAATGGATTTGGTTGATTTTGCAATAATTCAACAGCGGTTGCATTGATTGATTGCTGCTTAAAATTCAATTCAAGGTCATAAATTTCTTCCAAATTACTGTAGACTTCTGGTGCAAAACGATTACTTAACCTAAGTACTTCACTTAATCTCCCCGCTTTTTTAGCTTTAAATTGAAGACTAAATAATGCTTCTCCATTCATAAGTGTTACGCCAGTTGCTTCATCCCAACTAGTTCTTAATTTCCCTATGTCTACTTGCGTTAAACCTAAATTATGCTCAGATAAACTAGTAAGCGCTCCTTTATTAAAAGACTGATAATCAATCGTTTCTTTTTCAAATAATAATTCGAATTGATAGCCTAATACTTCGGTAAAATTGTTGGCGTTAAAAGTAACAACCACTGTTTCGCCTGCCTTAAAAGTCTGGTCGTTTAACTCAAAGAATAAAGCTTCGTTTTGATTTCTACTTTCGCTATTGGTAAATCCATTAGATTGAGCAGAGTAATCTACATCGCCAATTTTAATCGCCATAAAGTCAACTTGTGCTTTATTATCTGCATCTGATGGCACGACTGCAATTTCAGGATAATCAATTGTTAATGGATTCTCTCCGATAGCAAATTCATGGGTTACAGGTACAAACCGCCAAGATTCGTTATTTGGAAAATCATCTATTAAACCTAGAATTAATTTTCTAGTTTGAATTAAATCTAGGGTTGAAATAGTACCCGATTGGTCAACATCTGCCGCAATATATTTATAAGGAGAGTCAAACATTTCGGATGCAATAATATGCTTTCTGATTTTGATAATATCCAAGGTAGATACGCCATTTTTAGGTGCTGTATTTTTCTCTGGAATTAAGGCATAATCTAAATTACCAGGTAATTGTTCGTAGCTAAATCGACCATCGTTTCCTGTCAAATAAGGGTCTTTGCTAGGATGCGTGATTTGTACAAGTACTTCACTTACTGCATCTCCCATTTCTGTCGTCACCTTTCCGGATAAAGCAATTTGCTCTTCTGGGTCAACTAGCCCACCACTACAAGCATTGGCTACATTATCTTGTATTTCTACCGTTGTAATACAAAAATCTGAATTTCCATTTTCATCAATTACCCACACTTCTACTTGCTGTACACCTATTTCATCACAACCAAAAGTAATATTTGTTGCACCTGGTGTTTCAGTAGAATTGGCTTCATATTTTCTGATTCTGAATTCTAAATTCGCTTCTGCTGTACAGTTATCAAAACTCTTTGCATCCAAATCTTTTGCCCATAATTCCACGCTTGCGGGATTACCATTTACACCTGCTTTCATAGACATCACCAAACCATCTAGACAAATTGGTGTCGGTTTTGTGGCATCTCTTACCGTAATTTTCACATCTCTCGTGGCATTATTTCCACAACCATCTGTTGCGACATATTTTACATCATATACCCCAGCCTGTACATTGGTAAATGGCCCAAAGCCGCTTCCCAATATACTTTGAGTGGTTAAAGTAGCATTCGGACTGCAATCTGAAATTCCTACATTTGGTATCATAACTGTGCCTCCACAAGCACCATCTAACATATCAAATGTGTAGTCAATTGGTTCGCTTGCAAAAGTTGGCGCTACATTATCTATCACCTTGATTACTTGTTCATATTCATAACGACCTTTCCCATTTGTACTATTTACTTCATATTGACACCAATCAATCACCGTCCATGTTCTTAAAATTTTAAAACAAGCTGGTGCTTCGATGTCTAATACTAAATCGTCATAATTCGTAGCAATTAAAGCACAGGCATTATCTCCTGTAAAAACTGGCTCATTATAACCCGTTGGTAAATCTTCTGGAGCTAATTTGGAAGCAGTCGCACAGGTAGATGTTTCGTAATCTTCGGGCCAAGCAATTTGGTCATTATTAGTATTCCATGGTGCCGCATTAATAACCGTAATAGTTTGGGTACAAGCAGTAACACCGCCGCCATTGCTGCCCATTGCTGTCCAAGTTCTTTTAATCGTTCCTTGTCCACAATTGTCTAAATCTGTTTGCGTAGATTCTACGATGTCAAAGCCGCAATTGTCAAAAACTTGTGGTTGACCAAATTGACTTAGATTACTATAATCTGCTTCACAATCAATGGTTTGGTCAGCAGGACAAACAATACTTGGTTCTACTTTATCTTGAATGGACACATTTACCATACAACTATTCGCATTACCATGACAATCAGTTGCTTGTAATTCCACCATTACCTCACTATCTGTACAGGAGAATTTAACATTTAAACCAAAATCAGTATCTCCTACCCTTCTTACTAATAATTTATCTAAGCAACAATTATCATGACTTCCGCCATCAAAACTAGTTGCAAAAACAGTTGCGGTACCATCCGAATTTAAAGAAACAACGGTTTCATCATTACAAACAACCGTTGGAGGATCATCATCCAATACCGTTACTCGCATTGGTTTTGAAGCGCTATTTCCACAAGCATCTGTCGCTTCATAGACAATGGTATGCGTGCCAACTGGAACATTCAATAAAACCCCACCATTGGCATTAATGGTATTAAAAGCAGAGGTAATTCTAACCGTAACGTCCTCTGAACAAGCATCTGTAATAGTCGCTGGTAATAAGGGCACATTAGCGAAACAATCAATGGTTTGAGTACCAACTGTTAGGTCCGCAGGAACATTAATAACTGGTGGTGTTTCATCTTCTATTTTAATAATCTGAATCGCTTCTTTTAAGTCACTCGTACACCAATTTAAGACTTTCCATGTTCTCAAAATTTTATAAGAGCCGCTACAAGCATCAATTATTCTATCTTCAAAATCTACATTTAACTTACAAATATCTCCTGTAATCGCAGTGATTGCTTTTCCATTGACTGTTGGATAACCTGTATATTCTGGGCTAGTTCTATTACTATTGGCATTTACGTCGACACAAGAAATAGCAGGCTTAGTGATGCCATCTACGTTTTGTGGAAATAGCACATTGGTAATATTGGGGCGAGTAATGCTAATAATTTGAGAACATTTACTGATATTACCATGTAAATCTTGAGCGGTCCAAATTCTAGTAATTTTTCCAATTGGATTGCCACAATCTAAATCGGTATAGATATCCTCGTAAGTCACATTATTACCTGAACCACAATCAGAGATAGTTGCCTGCCCAGTTACGGCAGGATCAGTAGATTCGGTACAAGGAATCGAAATATCGGCAGGACAGGTCAATCTAGGTGCTATTTTATCCATCAAATTAATGGTCGCCCAGCAGTTATTTCCAGTTGCCCAATGTTTTACTTTTACTGTGAGGGTTCTACCTACATATTCGTAGGGGATAGTGGGGCTAGTAGGAATAACATTTAGGTTTTCATCCATTTCATCAATGGTAAAAGCTTGGTAACCATTTGGGGTACAAGTACGGGAATTATCTCCATCCTCTAAAATTTGGTCATACTGAATGGTTACACTACATTCATTACCTACAGAAACATTTAAGTTATCATTACAGACCATCGTGCAATAGACCTGTGCAGACGTCGTATTATAACTTAAAAGTAAAGTCAACATTAAGAGGGTTAATAATACCGTTTTCCAAATAACACTAGCTGGATTGCCTACCCTTGCAGGAAGCTGTCCTACCGTTAATTTTGCCTGGTTATTTTTTAAAGGTGTAAAAGGTTTGTTCATTGTTAAAAAAGTTTTGCAAAAATGGATTTGATGTTAAAAAATACCCGAAGTGGTTGAGTGTTTGTGTTTGTACTTCGAGCGAATCGGTTTTGGGAGAAAAAATACCATCAAATCGAAATGATTGGCAAACTCCTTCCCTGTCTTGCAATGGTGATTAGTCGCTGCAAAACAATTCTTTTCCTATGCTAAACAAGTCTTTTGAACCTGTAGCTACGGGAATGTCCATTTAAATAACAAATTGGTAATTTTTAGTGATGACTTATAAGTGAGGAATGATGAGTGTTGACTCATCACCTACAACTCCTAATTCATCACTTAAAAAATTCTTTTTTGGATAGTAATAACCAGTGTAGGAAAACTTTTTTTGGCGAGACTTGAGTTTGTATTGGTTAAAAGATTGCAAGACTGCGCTCAAAAGACTTTTCTACTTGTGTGTCCTTAAACAATTAATCTATTTGGGAACTGTAAGTGGCTGGAAGGCCGACATGGAGAGAAATTAAAAAAGCAAAATTCAAAATTTAAAATCTAAAAGTAGAAAACTTTAGGGCTGATAATTTCTGAGTTTTGATAGATTAGTTTCTTTCTTTAGTAAGGGAAAGCTTAAAAATGTTAGACTGTTTCTGTAGGAAATAAAGGAAATTGAAACTATAAAATCACAAATTAAAATTAAAAAATCAGTAATTTTTAAATGTAAATTTAATTATTCATTATTCCAAAGCAAAGCATTTTCAGTTAACTCCGTACTAATTTATTGGTCTTCCTGTGGCATAGGAAAACTAGCTAAAATTTAGCCGATTGTGATAATGCTGCCTTGATATTATGAATTTAATTCTTTCTGAGGAATCAGAAAATAGGTATGGCTTTTTTTGTAAAGTGTTAATGTTCATGGATGTCAGTTTTGGAAAAATAAAATTTAATATTGTTTGTTTTTCTGACGAGGCTGTTCAGACCTCTGGGATAATTTGTTGATGCAAATGTATATCATAAAAGACTATCATGCAAATCTATTTTTCAAAAACAATTAAATTAAGTAGAAAAAATGATAATATGTAAGAAACTAGCATTTAAGCAACAACTCCCTGTTTATTAGCTTTTTATCCTTTTTTTACTGCGCCAAAGTGCTTGTATTTACTAGGGGAATATTTTTTTTTAAAAAGTTTGGAATCATTTTTTCTAAGGGAGAAAATAACGCTAAAATGATTCGATTTTTAAAATTCCCATGCTGTACTCACCTTAAAAACAGCGCTAATTAGACCGCAATTTCAACCGCAATTTCAACTTAAATTTTAAAAATAACAAAAAAAAACAGTAACTGTGTACCGAGAGGCTATCCCAAAAACCGATAAATTTGTCTTTTTATTTTTTTGAGTAACTTCAAATATCAAAAGGAAAGGCAATAGCAATAGCAATAGCAATAGCAACTTCAATATCAATGTCAAATAAAAAAAGCCCCCCCACAACTTAGTGCAGAGAGGCCATCCCAAAAACCGATTTAAGTATATAATTTACAGGATGACAAGATTATTCAGGATTAATAGGATTTTATCCTCTCCTTTAATTTCTTATCTAATCCTTTGTTTCAATTTTGGCTTTTTGATAATTAGGTATCTTAAATCCAAGTCTTGCGATGTTAGTAATTTCTTTATTTGTTTCTTTATTTTTTTTATCTCACTCAAGAAATTTTCCTCTATTTTTTTACAGGATGACTGGATTTTTCAAGATTTACAGGATTTAATGCTGTATTTCTTTTCTCCCAAGTATTATCCTTTATTCTATGGTCTTAAAAATCTGGTGTAATCTAGCATTGCTATTGCTATTGCTATTGCTATTGCTATTGCTATTGCTATTGCTATTGCTATTGCTATTGCTATTGCTATTGCTATTAAAAAATCACATCCAATTCACAATTTCTAATTTCTAAAAGAAAAAATAAAAAAATGACAATCTCAATTTCAATGGCAATATCAACTCCAATATTTCAATCATAATTTAAAAATGGAAGGGAACCGAAGCTCCCTTCCAAATATGAAGTATATTATTCGATGATAATCATCTTCTTAGTTGCTACGTTATCCGCAGACTCTAATTGGTAGTATAGTACACCTGTCGCACTTAACTCACCTGCTTTTAAAGTTACTTGGTTAGCACCTTTAGCATAGTCAGCTTTGAATGACTTTAATACTTTACCCTGTACATCCATTACCGTCAAAGTAGCAGTTCCTGCTGTTGGCAAATTAAAGCCAATTACAGTTTCTCCTTTGAATGGGTTTGGTGTGTTCTGAGCTAATGTGAAACCAGCAGCAGCAGTTGTTGTGAAGTTGATGTTTACATCCATCAATTCACCAGCTGTGTTGTATGCTTCAGCAGTAGTAATATCAGAGTTTACAGTTACCAATTCGCTTAATAATCCAGATGCAGTTGCACTGAATGTTACCGCGAACAATTCATCATTTGTAGTCGCTTCGCCGTTCCAAGAAGTTGTGATAACTCCTCTTTCTGCCAAGTTCGTGTTAAAGTTAGCAGCTTTCGCTACTCCTTCTACGATTTCTGCATTTTGACCAGCAACGTTCAATGTGAACTGGTAGCCTACTGTATTTGCAATTTCAGCAGCAGTGAATGCTACTGTTACTGTTTCGCCAGCTTCAACAAAACGGTCAGCCGTTGTCAATGTTAAAGCGCCATTGGTAGTACGAGATTCAGCACCTAATAAGCTATTAGCTTGTGCGTTTCCATTAACATCACCAATCTTAACACCTACGAAATCCATGTTTTCCATAGTTCCGTTTAATGCTGTAATGTTATAGAATTCGTTGAAGTTCTCAGATGCAGGATTAGCAGCAGAGAAATTATGACTTGCGTCAACAAATCTCCAGCTATCGTTATTTGAGAATTCATTAGTAATATTCAAGATCAACTGTCTAAGTTGAACCATATCAAATGCAGTAATAGAACCTGACTTATTAACATCAGCTGCAATATGCTTGTATGGAGAATCAAACTGAGTGATTCCTAAGATATGCTTGCTAATTAATACTAAATCAAAAGTAGATACACCGTTTAATGGATTAATATCCTTAATTGGCGTTACTGTGTAATCAGCTCCAGTTGCTAATGCAAATTGGAATTGTCCGTCAGCACCAGTTGTCAAAGACTTGTCAGCACCACCAGTTACAGTGATATTTACAGCTTCTACATTTTCTCCGTTAGCGTTAACAATCTTACCTGCAACCATGCCACCTTGTGGATCATTGTCACATGCAGCCATGTTATCCTGTACAATTACGTAAGTCTGAGCAAAATCCCAGTTTCCTTCTTCATCCATTACATAGATGTAAACAACGTTTGTGCCTACTCTAGCGCAATCGAAAGTCAATACTTTGCTAAGTGCAGATACACCTGCTCCGTCAGTTGGTGCATCACCTTCTAAGAAGTCTGCCCAAATTCTAAAGTCTAATTTAGATTGATCAGTACAGTTATCGAAACTGTTTTGGTTCAAGTCAGTTGCCCAAACTTGGACACTAGCAGTTTCTCCTAAATCAACTGCTACGCCATTTAAGACATAAGGAGTTGGTTTTTTACAATCCCAGAATTTAACATCTGCACCTCTGTTTCCTGCAGAATTACCACAGTTGTCATAAGCCCAAAATTCAGCGTAGTAAGTTTCTTTGTTAGAAACTACATGTGCAATTTCGTTCGTCTTAGTTGTTGTAACTAATGCGCCAGTAGCAACATTATAAAGCTTACCTTCCCAACTAATATTAGAAGAACAATCTGTAGCAGTAGCAGACCAAACCTTTAACTCATCACATTCGAAAGGTCCAGAACCTGGTGTATTATCTTCCTCGCCATAAGGCTCAGCATCAAAATCAACACCACTAATACATGGTGTAGGGTCAATTACTGTTACAACTGGTGCAACATCATCGTGTACTTTCAATACTTGAATATAAGTCCAGTATCCTTTATCTTCATTTCCTTCGCTAGTAATCATTCTTGTTGCATCAACAACACCATGATCACCTTCTACTCTTGCTATTTCAACTGGATCTTGACCAGCTACAAACTTACACCAGTTAATGATGTGGTATGTTCTTTCTATCTTGAAACAAGCATCACCAGGAATATCAAATTGCTTTTCAGTAACTTCATATCCTAATAAATCACATGCTCCGTTGCTAATTACGATGTCTTCAGCAGGTGCTGTTTCACCACAAGCACCAGCCCAGTCAGCTGGTAAAGTAATTTTCCAGTTAGCTTTGTAAGTAATCGTAATTTTTTGCTCAGACCAACCAGATTTGTTACCTGACCAATCTGTTGCACGGTATCTTCTGTGAGCGATTTGCTCACCACATGGCCATACAGATAATTTATACTGCTGCTCGTAAGTTAATTTACCACATTCAGTAGCATTCAAGTTATCCTCACACTTCTTAAGATCCTCTGGATTTCCAAATTTAGTATTATAGAAATTCATCAAATCACCTTCTAGTGCAACATAAGTATCAGTAGCTTCTCCTAATTCCCCATTATGATATTCATCACAATCTTCATTCTTGTCCTCTAAATCTTCACAGATAGGGCTGATTTTGTCTTCAACAACAACATCTAACCAACAAGTATTTGTATTACCTTTCTTATCAGTAACTTGCATTTCAATCTGTAAATCAGGGTGAACATATTCACATCCGATATCAATACACTCTGTCCATGCATTACCAGAACCTTTGATTCTGATTAAGATAGATTCGATTCCACAAGCATCGTAACTTCCTGCATCAATATCTTTTGCACATACTCTTGCTCCCCATTCATTAGGAAGAGAGACGTTTAATTGATCTTGACAAGCTGCAGATGGTGCAGTAACGTCTTTGATAACAACCGTTTGCTTCAAAGTATCTTGCTTCGTTTGCTCATGACAGTCATCAGATGCATACCAAGTCAATTGGAAAGAATCACAATCTAACTTAGCCCAATCAGCAGCAGGAATAGCCCAAAGGCCACCATCTTCAATTCTGTGTACTGCTCCCAATACTACTTCTGGATTATCATCACAGTTATCAGAAGCTTTAGGCTGTGTAATTTTGCTAATGTCATAAGTACAAGAGAAATGATCTAACTCAATTGTTTGAGCAGTACCTTCTCCTGCATCAAAAGTAGGAGCAGTTTCGTCTGTAGTTTCAATGAATGTTGTATCAACACGCTTTGGTCCTCCACTTGGATCACACCAATCTAAAGCATCCCAATAAACATATTTCTTTTCCCCACAATCTGTGCCAGGAATCAATTCCTGAGTACTCACTAAAATGTATCCACAAACATAAGTCTCCGTATTTAAAGCAACTGTATCTTTTACCTCAAATTTACCGTCCTTCAAAACACCTACTTTAAGTCCTGGTGCAACAAAAGTTGCTGCGTTCTTACATTCAACTTTAACATTAGGACTCTTAGCAATAAATCTAGCGTCTGTAATATCTGGGCGAATCATTGTGATTACCTTAGAAGCAGTTCCTATGTTTCCACAATCATCAATAGCAGTGAAAACAACTGTAGCTGTAGTCGTATCTGGCTTCTTCTTACCATCAGAATCAAAACAAGGATCTGTTTCTGCTAAAGTAACAGTGTAAGTAACAGCTAATTTATCATCACAGTTGTCAATAGCTTCTGCTTTTAACATCTTAGACAAACCAGTAGTATCACAAGCAATCAATGTATCTGGAGCAGACTTTACATCTACCCAAGGATTAGATTCATCATTGAATCTAAGCACTGTTTCTGCATATAAAGACTGTGTGCCATTATGACAAACACCTGCTACTCTTAAATCTGGTGCTTTATCCTTATCTCTATCTCCGTAGTAAATTCTTTCGATTCTAACAGTAGCAGTTCCTCCACAAATAGAAACACCTGCTTTCTTAATATCCGCTCCTGTAATGATCGGATACTTTACTGGACCAGCTAACATATCATGACCAGTAGTCTTCAATTCTACTTTATCTTTTCCTTTTCCAATTGTTACGGTAATATTATACTGTAAATGTCTACCTGTATCACATGCTTGCTCCAAAATATCATCTGGAGTTAAAACAGCCATACATGCAGCACCCATAGGTACTCTAATTTCATCATTACCAACTAAAGCTGGTGCTTGTACAGAAAATGGTACAGATAAGGTCTTCGATGTGTCAGACTTTAATTTGAATATAGCCATATACTGTCCAATCGCAAACCGCTTAGTGATACTTCCAAGTAGACCGCCGGCTAGCATTGTATTAGCTACAATATGACCATGCTGATTATGGACTCTTAAAAATACAGAATCAGTAATGTCTACTCCACATCCTTTTACAGTTGGTGCGGCAATAGTTATTAACGTATCTACTGGAGCAGGAGTACCTTCTGTACATCTTAGTTTAACATCCGCAATAGTAACACCACTTAAAGCAACCTTTCTTGCTTCACAATCAACCCAAGCATCCCAACCTGTACCTTTTGCACGGTCACCGTTAGTTTTGAAGATGAAAGTTAAACAACCAGAAGGGTTAATAGCTGGATCGCAATCCGCATCAATCCATCCCCCAAAAGCATCGGCTACTGATCTAGCAGAAGCCAATGAAGTAGTACCAGCAGGTATAGCAGTGCCCACAGGTAAACTCCCTGATGCTGCAAGAAGTTTAGATAAACCAGCAGCAGCAAAAGCAGCATTATTTCCTTGGAACGCAAAAAGTGTATCTCCTTTTGCTAAATCAAAATCAGTAAATACTACTTTTACTCGACTCCATTGGTCAGTAGGACAAAAAGTAGTTGTATCAATTCTAGCAGCATCATCGGCATAATTACCGTCGTTGCTTCCATCATCTGTAAATTGAACAGGGCTATCCTTAGTTACTTCATTATTACAACTAGTTAATTTAGTTGAAGTAGCTTTGGAATCTTTTGGCATTTTAACCAATCCCTGGGCGTGGATAGTAAGGCTGCTAAAGCAGACAAATACTAGAGTTAGAGTTAGTAACATCCAGTTTCGAGGCTGGGATAGTGTAAAACTCAATTTTTTCATGAGATTAATAAAATTTTGGTTAATAAAAAGGAAGGGAATCAGTTGATTCCCTTCCCGATTACTACTTATATTATTCGATGATAATCATCTTTTTAGTAGCAACGTTATCAGCAGATTCTAATTGATAGTAAAGTACTCCTGTAGCACCTAACTCATTAGCATTTAAAGATACAGTGTTGTATCCTTTAGCGTAATCAGCTTTGATAGCTCTTAATACCTTACCTTGTACATCCATAACCGTCAAAGTAGCCGTTCCAGCTGCTGGCAAGTTAAAGCCAATAGTAGTCACGTCTGTGAATGGGTTAGGAGTATTCTGATTCAATCCGAATCCAGCTGCAGTTGCAGCACTGTTGAAGTCGATGCTTACGTTTAATAATTCACCATCAGTGTTGTATGCCTCAGCAGCAGTAACATCTGAAGTAATTGCTAACATCTCGCTTAATAAGCCAGTTGTGTTAGCAGTGAAAGTTAACGCAAATAATACATCATTAGCAGTAGCTTCACCGTTCCAAGAAGTAGCAATTACTCCTCTTTCAGCCAAGTTAGTATTGAAGTTAGCAGCCTTAGCTACACCTTCTACAACTTCTGCAGTTCCAGCAGTAGTCAATGTGAATTGGTATCCAGTAGCGTTTGCAATATTTGCAGAAGTAAATTCTACAGTTACTGCCTGACCAGCTTCTACGAAACGATCAGTTACATTCAAGTTCAACGTACCGTTAGTTGTACGTGATTCAGCACCTAATAAGCTGTTAGATAATGCGTTTCCATTTACATCACCAATTTTAACTGCTGTGAAGTCCATGTTTGGCATGTCTGCAGATAAATTGTTAATGCTCATGAACTCGTTGAAACTTTCAGCAGCAGGGTTAGCAGAAGTGAATTCATATCCACCTTCTACGAATCTCCAGCTATCATTATTAGGGAATTCAGAAGTAATATTTAAGATCAACTGTCTTAGCTGAACCATGTCAAATGCGGTAATAGATCCTGACTTATTAACGTCAGCTGCGATGTACTTGTACGGAGTGTCGAATTGAGAAATACCTAGGATATGCTTGCTAATCAATACTAAGTCGAAAGTAGAAACACCATTTAATGGGTTCATATCTTTCTCTGGTGTGATGGTATAATCACCACCCATTGGCAATACGAACTGGTAGTGTCCGTCAGCCGAAGTAGTCATGCTCTTCTCATCTGCGCCGTTTACAGCGATAGATACAGATTGAACATTTTCACCATTACCATCTACAATTCTACCTGCTACCATGCCACCTTCGTTAACTTGTGTACATGCGCCCATATTGTCTTGAACGATTACATAAGTCTGAGCATAATCCCAGTTTCCTTCTTCATCAATTGCGTAAATTTGTACTGCTTGAGTACCAACTCTTGTACATCCTAATGTAATTACTTTAGGTAATGCTTGTACTCCTTCAAGAGTAGTTGGCGCGTCACCTAAATCTTCATGCCAGATTTTCAAGTCTAATTTAGACTGATCTGTACAGTTATCAAAAGTTCCTCTATCTAAGTCAGTAGCCCATACTTGGATACTTCCTGTTTCTCCTAATTCTACAGCAACACCGTTTAATACATAAGGTGTTGGTTTCTTACAATCCCAGAACTTAATCGTTTCTCCTTTCTTTCCTCCTGAGTTTCCACAGCCATCATAAGCCCAAAATTCAGCAGTATAAGAAGCTTTGTTTGTTACAACAAAAGTAATAGAGTTAGTCTTAGATGTAGCTACAACGTTTCCGTTAGCATCCATTAACTTACCTTCCCAAGTAATTACACTTTGGTCAGAACAATCAGTAGCACTAGCAGTCCATGTCTTAGCCTCATCACATTCGTATGGGCCTACACCTGGCGTAATGTCTTCTTCACCATAAGGCTCAGCATCGAAATCAACGCCGTTGATACATGGTGTAGGATCAACTACAGTTACAACTGGTCCTTCATTATCATGTACTTTCAAGATTTGTACATAAGTGAAGTAGCCTTTATCTTCATTGCCTTCAGAAGTAATTGTTTTTCCTTCTGCTACAAATCCGTGCTCTCCTTCAACTCTTGCTAATTCAACTGGATCTTGTCCAGCTTGGTACTTACACCAGTTAATGATGTGGTATGTTCTTTCCATCTTGAAACAAGCATCACCAGGAACTTCAAATAACTTAGAAGTTACTTCGTATCCTAATAAATCACATGCTCCGTTGTTAATTGTTAATGCAGGTGCAATTAATTCAGCTCCACATTCTCCTTCCCAGTCAGCTGGGATAGTAAATGCCCATCCTGCTTTGTAAGTAATACTAATCTTTTGCTCAACCCAATCAGAAACATTACCTGACCAATCAGTTGCTCTGTGTCTTCTCTTAATTTCGATTTCGCCACAAGGCCATTCGATTAACTGGTATTGCTCTTCTGTCGTTAAATCACCACATTCTTCAGACTTTAAGTTATCTTCACACTTAAATGCCTTGAAGTAAGCATCATGCTTAGCTTTTAAAGCTGCATCTGTATTTGTCCACTCAGAAGCTTCCATTTTTCTGTCTCCGTCTGCATCAGTTGATGCTCCTAATTCTCCGTTATGGAATTTATCACAATCTGCTGTTGCATCAGCAGGCGCTTCACAAATTGGTCTAATCTTATCTTCAACTACTACATCACACCAAGCGATGTTTTCGTTACCTTTCTTATCGACAACTCTCAATTCAATCTGTAAATCTGGGTGTACATACTTACATCCAATATCAACGTAATCAGCCCAAGCATCTCCAGATCCTTTGATTCTGATTTGAATTGATTCGATTCCACAAGCATCGTAACTTCCTGCATCTACATCAGAAGCTTTTACTCTAGCTCCCCATTCGTTTGGAAGAGAAATGTTCAATTGATCTACAGTTACTGCAGATGGCTTTGTAACATCCTTAATCACAACAATTTGCTTCAATGTATCTTGCTTAGTTTGCTCATGACAATCATCAGAAGCATACCATGTTAATTGGAAAGAATCACAATCTAATTTAGTCCAATCAGCTGCATCAATTTTCCAATCAGTCTTACCTTCTTCAATTCTAGCAATTTCTCCTAATACTACTGTTGGTGTAGAACAGTTATCAGATGCTTTAGGTGCATCTAATTTAGTAATATCATAAGTACAAGAGAAATGTCCTAATTCTAAAGTAGTCGTAGCTCCTTCACCTGCATTAAATGTAGGTGCTTTTGTATCAGTGTATTGTATAAATGTAGTATCAACTGCAGTTGGTCCTTGTTCTGAATTACACCAGTCAAGAATAGACCAATATACGAACTTCTTCTTACCACAATCGTTAGCTGGAATCTCAACTTCTCTTTTCGTTAAGATATAACCACATACATAAGTATCTTCGTTTAAAGCAACTGTTCCTTTCTTCACAAATTTACCTTTGTCAAGAACACCTGTCATTAACTTAGGCAATGTAGCCTTGTTATCTGTTGCATCACACTCAACACTTACATCTTTCGTCTTCTCAATGTGATCCTTCTCGTTAGGTCTAATTACTGTGTATACTTTAGATAAAGTTCCTACGTTTCCACAATCATCCACAGCAGAGAATACTACTGTAGCTGTTGTTGTATCTGCTTTTCCAGCAGAAGCAAAACAAGGATCATTTTCTTGCATTGTAACTGTATAAGTTACTGCTACATCATCATCACAGTTATCAATAGCATTAACGTCAATCAATGCCGCTAATCCACTAGTATCACAAGCAATCAATGTATCGATTCCTGGCTTCAAGTTAACCCAAGGAATAGATTGGTCAGAGAAATTAATAGTTGTTTCACAAGAAGTTGACTTAGCTCCGTTATTACAGAAAGTCAATGTATCAGTTGTACCGTAGTAAATTCTTTCAATTTTAACTGTTGCTGTTGCATTACATACTGTCATGCCAGCAGCTTTTAAATCAGCAGTTGTAATAACTGGGTATGCTACTTTCTTATCAGCATCGTCTACATTGGTAGTAGTTAACACTTTCTTATCTTTACCAGCACCTAAAGTAATGGTAATGTTGTAGTACATTGTATCATGAATTGTATCACATGGCTGCTCCAATAAATCATCTGGAGTCAATACAATCATACAAGCAGAACCTAATGGTACGTTAATGTTGTCATTACATACTAAAGAAGGCGCTTGTACAGAGAAAATTGACGTTGACGTCTTTTCTGTATCTGATTTCAATGTATAGGTTGCTTTATAGCTACCAATTGCAAATGTATCTGTTACTCCGTTGTTCATACCAGCCTTGGTAATACAAGAGTCAATACAAACTACTCCATGTTGGTTCGTTACTACTAAACGTACTGAGTCATCAGCAGTTTGTGTCGCAGTCGAATCACAAAATTTAACTGTTGGTGCAGGAATTGTAATAATTCCATAAGCTGCACTATCACAAGTTAACTTTCGGCTAGGAATGTTCACTGTTTCTACAGTAAGACTTCTAGAACCACAGTCTACCCATGCATCCCAACCTGCTCCTTTAGCACGGTCACCATTCGTCTTAAATACGAATGTTAAACATCCTGTTGGATTAACTCTTGGGTTACAATCAGCATCTATCCAGCCGCCAAATGCGTCTGAAACGCTACCTCCTCTAGCTGATGCTAAAGCAGTAGAACCTACACCAGCTCCTGAACCAGTACCTTCACTTGCACCTGTTGTACCTGGAAGTTCGCCTGGGTTCAAAATAGCTAATAGCGCATCTATCAATGCTTGTAAATCAATTGCACTAGGAATGCTAGCGAAAAAACCTGCTGATTGAGCAGCTTTTCGAGCAGCCTCGCTCGTACCTCCAGAAACTACTGCTTGGATAGCTCCTGCTGTAACTTTAGCAGGTAGCATTGCGCCAGCTGGTAATGTAGCAGCACTTGCAGCAGCTAAACCAGCAGCATTTAAAGCGGCAGCATTACCTTGAAAAGCAAAAAGAGTATCTCCTTTTGCTAAATCAAAAGCGGTAAATACAACTTTTACTGTGTGCCACTTATCTTTTGGGCAAATTTCGACAGTATCCGTACGAGGTTTTCCTGCTGGATCAGCATAGTTACCATCGTTGGCCCCATCGTCGGTAAACCGTCGATCATCAGAGGTAACGTCTCCGCCACACTCGTCAAGCTTGACCTTTGAAAGTGCTTTGGCATTCGGCATTACAATCGCCTGTGCATTAATACTTTGCAGTGCTGTAAAACAGCAAAAGAAAAGTACTAGCCCAAGGGATTGCCCGAAGGACATCAGCCACTTAGATTTAGTAAAACTCATCTTTTTCATAAGATTAATAAATAATTTTGGTTAATAAATATGATTAATAAATTTGGATAAAAAGCCACATTAGTGTAGCTATTTTAGCGCAATAGCAAGTCCGTTGATAGAAGGATAAATTCCTTCGACCAATAACTATTTTAGTCTAAAAAATAGCAGTATTATTATTGTTATATCTTCTATGTATTGTAAATCATATATTACTGGTAGTGTAGACCGTAAACGATCTTAACGATTCTATTACTTATAATAAAGTAATAGCAATAAACTGGTAGGTAGTCTTATGCAGATGATTCTTTCCTATTATCATTACTTTTCTATTTATTAATAGACATAGCAATCTTATAACACTTAGATGGTGCTTAATTAACAGGAAAAGAAGTTAGCTTCATTAATTACCACTAGGTTTAGTGGTACTATGATTTGTACGTTGTAAAAAAAATTGGGGAGAATTTTTATGTGTTTTCCTTTTTTGGTGTAAATCAGTTTTTGTAAAAGCTTTTTTCATGAGATTGTATATTAATTTTGGTTGTAAGTTCGTCTAACTCTTGTCTATAATTTGCTGTATGGGATTTGATTAACTAGTTCTAGACTATTAACCTTTTCTTGCTGGATTTTCACCAGACTTATAACTCGGAACATATTATTCTAGATAAGTAGAATTTATCTTTTTAAGCTAAGGGGTTCGCTTGCAGTGGAGTGTGTGTGTATAGTTTTGGCTGCAAAATTAAGCGAATCTCTAATACCATGTATACCTAAAAATAGGTAATTTTAATATATTTTATTTTATAATTTATAAATAACTATAAAACTTTCTTTGTGTAAGTTTATCAATAATTAAATTTATTTTTTACCTATAAAAATAATTACTAATAGAATAGTTTATAGGAATTTAATATTAATGACTTCTACTTCTTTAGTGTAAAAACCATACCAAAAACCAATAGGCCTAGTCCATTTTAATTTTTTCAAGTGTTTTTTTTGAATCATTTTTTTAAGGTATTTAATTGGCCTAGAAACTATCCCCCGAACAATCTATTAGTCAGAAACTAACACATTACTAAATAATAATATTAAAATAATACATATTCAACTAAATCAAAAAATTATTTTTCAATAAGAAAATTCATCACTTAGTAGTAGCCCAAAATAAGCACTCTTTTTACTTAGCTGCCTATATCCAAACTTTAGAGAAGGTAAATTATAGGTACTTTTCTCATCATAAAGCTTTCATAATACATCCAACAATAAAGAATCGCTCCATATTCTTCAATTTCTAAAGCTTCGTAGTATAGAAGGCTAGTCAACAAAAATTTAAGAGTAAAATACTTTCCTTACTTTTGCATTTTTAAAATTTAACTAACGCAAATCTTTCTGTGAGTAATAATCTAGTTTTCGGACGTCATCCAGTTATAGAAGCCATCAATTCCGGTAAAACCGTTGATAAAGTACTTTTGCAGCAAGATGCTGCGGGAGAAATGGCAAGAGAAATTCGCAAACTTTGCAAGAGCAAGTTCATTCCTTTGCAAATGGTGCCTAAAGAACGCTTAAATCGGTTTGTAGGAGGCAATCATCAAGGGGTCATGTGTTGGCTATCCTTAATTGAATACCAAAAATTAGCGGATATTCTACCTGCTATTTACGAAAAATCTGAAGTCCCACTAATTATATTATTGGATGGTATAACAGATGTAAGAAATTTTGGTGCTATTGCCCGTTCAGCAGAAGTACTAGGAGCACATGCCATCGTTATACCTCGCAAAAAGTCCGCACAGATTACACCTGATGCCATTAAGACTTCCGCAGGTGCTTTGATGGAAATTCCAGTTTGTCGAGAACCTAGTATTATTGCTTCTATAGAATTTTTACAGCAATCAGGTGTTCAAGTATATGCAAGTGATTTAAAGAGTAGAAGAGAAGTGAAGGATGTTGACTTCTCTGTTCCTTGTGCTTTAGTCATTGGTGCAGAAGATAGAGGCGTGAGTCGGTCGCTTTTACAAGTGGTGGATAAAACGTTTCTTATTCCACAGGTGGGAAAATCGGATTCTTTGAATGTTTCGGTAGCTACAGGGATTATGTTGTATGAGGCGATGCGGCAGCGGGGATAGCATTTTTTAATAAAAACTTTTATCTTTATTAAAAACAACAAAAGAATAATGGTAAAAGCAGATTATGAAGGCAATCAATCTCAAAAGAAAGATAACATACCTTCTTATCTTATTAGAGATATGATTGACGGTAAACCTTTTTATTATAAAGGTTATAAAGACGTACTAAATAAAACGAAAACTATACATGACATTATGCCTTGTAGCACGCTCCAAGCAACAATTATAATGTATTTAAATTTCTTACTAATTCAAAAACTGGGCGTTTCTAAACATCGCATATTTACCTCATCTGGCAGTCAGTTTGCCAAAAATGTGTATTACGGTCTAGACCTAGCAGTATATGACAAAAAAGTACTTACTTCTAAAAAAATTAATAAACACTTTGCCAATGTCCCTCCTGAATTAGTTGTAGAAGTAGATATAAGTGTTGAATTAGAAGATTTGAATGAAATTGAATTTATTAATAAAAAAACTAAGTCTCTTCTAGCCTATGGTGCTAAACGAGTAATTTGGGTAACTTCAGCATCTCAAAAAGTCTTAATTGCTGAAGGAAACAACGATGAAGACTGGATTTTTCGAGATTGGAATAAAGATTTTGAATTGACTCATGGCATTACAGCAAATATTGGTCAATATTTAAGCAAAAAAGGTATCAGTCTCTAGGGAAAAATTATAAACCTAATTTTTACTCGCCACAATATTCAATTCTCTCACCATTTCTTCTGGCGCTTTTAACTGCTTGCTATTCGTCGATTTTAATCCCTTTCTTAGTTTATGGTAAATAACTTCTACCCGAATCGCCTTTAATCCAGAAATCCCCTGCAAATCTTCTAGCTCCAACATTTCGACTTTCCCTAATTTATTTTCTGATTGTAAAAACTCTATATAATTTAAATATTCTGGTACATCGCTATCTTGCGAATACACAATAGCAATTTTTCCTGCTTGTGTCAATCGCTCTTCTGTTCCTTTGATATAGGATTTATCAATTCTTTTTTTGACGATTTCATAACGAGCATTATAAGCCCCATCCACATCAAACTGTTTTTGGTCCATGTGAAATTTGATAGATAACGGACTGCTATACACCAATATTAAAGAAGCTACTCGCAATGGATAAGGCATTTCATTCACCAAATCATAAGCGACATTTTCAATTTTACACATGGTCTCCAATTGCCATAACCGTAGGTTTTGCAAATAGATAGCATCAAATCCTCGATTGTTTACCAAGGAAGCACCGATGTACATATTATACTCTACCCCATCGGTTTTATAGCGTTCAAAATAATGAGGAAACATTTCTTGAGCTTCTACCTGTCTTCTATCTAAATAGCCTGCTAGTTTGTCATTCAATAAATTAACGGATGCTTCATAAGCTTTCCTTTGCCTGTAAATCACTTTTAACTCAGGGTCAATTTGCGTTACATATTCGTCTACGACTTCTTTGATTTCAGGACTTAAAGTCATTACATGATTAAAAACAGGATAAATTTCCATTTTTAGGAAATCTAAAATACCTGCTTCATCGCCTGCATTCAAGCCTTTTTTAACGCTCTCTAAACAAGTTTGTACCCGATATATCAACTTTCGGTAAATCGGTAAATATTGCAGTTCCATTACCTTTTTAAAAGTTTCAATCACCAAGGATAATTGTAACTCTAAATCTGCTTGTATTGCCGTATTTCGTGCAGTTGAAGAACCAACAATATCACTTTGACCATATAAAGGATAAATGTTCTCAAAGACAATGTCTTCCAATATAGGGTCTTCTACGCCTGTTGTTTTTTGGGTATTATAATTAGCTGCTGCCTGTACAAATTTCCATTTCACCGTTGGATGAATAGACGTATAATTTTCTTGTATCGTACTTTCAATCACATTTTCACTTTCTTCATAATATCGTTCTGCCGCAATTTTAATAAAAGGAATGATATCATCTAACTTAGCACTAACAAGTCCATTCAATTCATTCTTTTGAGTAGAAGCAATTTCAATTAATTGGATATGACGGTCCTTGATTTCAATAGGAATCAAAATAATACTTCGAATGCCTTTCTTTTTTAATCTTTTTGAAAAAGTATTATAATTGGTCTTTTGACCGTAAGTAACAACATCTGAAATTGCTAAGACCTTAATATGGTCTAATACACAGTCATTAATTCCTCCACAGAAAAAAGTTCTATAATCCATCTCTTCTCCCTCTTTCATAAAAAGGCTTTGAGAAGCTTTATTTAGAAAAGAACCAACCGATTTTTTACTACAAGTATCATAATTAGACACGCCAATCATTAAATCTTTATTGCCAAATAAATCTCGAATATTTTGTTGAAATTCTGGAAAAACTTGGTCATCTGTTCGTAGAAACAAAGCCCTTGTCTTGGAAATTAAAATATCAGGCGTATTATCAAATAAATTCATCACCCCAAAACCTTTTAAAATATAGCTATTTGGGGGAAACTTCTTTTTCCATAATTCCATGTCTTCCCCATTTGCCAATAATTCATCAATATCTGACTGGGTTAAATCTGGTGCTTTGTCCGTTTTTATTATCTCTATATTATCCGCATTAAACATCAGCCGATAATGATGTAATTGCCCCGTTTTTTGATTCGGAATATCTAAAAAAATCGGTCGATTCATTTTAAGTATGGGCTGCCCATAATACTTGGCTAAAATATAGGAACTGGCATATAAATAGGCTTTTTCTATATTGCTCCCTGTCATCTTCATGTCATAATTCGCTCCTGCATTTTTAATAATTTCCAAAAGACGTCTGGTTGGATGAAATGCTTTATACACAAAAGGAATAGCTATCGCCTTAATCTCATTACTTTGTAATAAATCGGGAAATAAAGGCTTGAGCATTAACTTTAATACCTCTTCATATTTACCCAATTGACTAAAATCCTCAATGCCTGTTCTCAATTCTGGAAATTGATTCACATACGCTAAAATAGTCTTGCTTGATTTATGAAAAAAATGATTTTCATCTTTAGCATACAACTCCACCTCTTTAAATAAAGGTTCCATGCTCAGTAAAACTTTGACTGGCAACTCTCCCACACTTGTACTAAAATTCAACATTTTCATAAGCATCTTTTTAAAAGTAACTTAAACCCAGTTGCGGGTTACGAGTTGCCAGTTGCGAGTTATATACGATTTCACTTAATTTTTGAAGCATTAGTTGAATTTTGACTATTTTATATTCAAATTCTGCTCATTCTGAAATTCGTAACCCATAATCTACAACTCAAATTATTTAAATATAAGGTGTTTTTAACTAAAAAGTTCTAATTCTAGGTTTAGAGGTTTCTATTTACCATTTATCATTAGGGTTAATCAACTACAATTAGGCGCTTATTCTAGTTGAAAATTGATTTTATCTAACTACCTTAGCCCAACCATTTCAGCATGATTAAATCTTTAATAATGAATAGAATTATATTTTGTATATTTATTCACCTCCTTTCTTTTCCATTCTCTGCCAACGCCCAAAAAGCAGCTATTCCTACACCTGAAGCCTTTCTAGGTCACCGAGTAGGCGCAGATTTCAAGTTAGCAACTTATGACCAATCGTTGGCTTATTTCCAAAAATTAGCAACGGTTAGCCCTAATATCAAAATGGTCGAAATTGGCAAAACATCTAATGGCTTGCCTTGGTATTTTGCCTTAATCTCCTCCGAAGAGAATTTAAAGAACATAGAAAAATATCGAAAAATAGCCCATCGTTTAGCCCATCCAACAGGATTAACAGATGCCGAAGCCAAACAATTAGCCAAAGAAGGCAAACCTTTTGTTCATATTGATGGAGGACTGCACTCAACAGAAGTTGCTTGTGGACAACATGTCATTGAATTGGCTTACGATTTAGTACAAAAAACGGATGACCCAATGATTGCCGAAATATTGGATAAAACAATCGTGATGCTATGGCCTTCCTTAAATCCTGATGGGCAAAATATGGTCGCGGATTGGTATCATTCTAATGTCGGTACGTCGTATGAAGTTGCGCCCATTCCAAAATTGTATCAAAAATATGTGGGGCATGACAATAATCGAGATGCCTACATGAATAATATGATTGAATCCAGAGTCGTCGCTCGAACTTGGCGGCATTGGGAACCGAATATCATTTATGTCCACCATCAATCGTCTCCTTTTCCTACTCGAATGTGGTTGCCGCCTTTTGCGGAACCGATTGCTTCGCAAGCGCCCCCAATTGTTTCTAGAGAAGTCAATATGATTGGAATGGCAATTGCCCAAGCATTAGAAACCAATGGTCAAACAGGTGCCGTTCACATGGGAAAAGGCTTTGATGCTTGGTATCCTGGTTATATTGACTATATGCCTGTTTTGCAAAATATCCCTGCTTATTGGACGGAAACTGCGCTGTATAAATATGCGACTCCCTATTTTTATACGATGAAAGACTTTCCAAAAAATCGAAAAGATTTACGGATTGAATCCCTTTATAACAGCCCATGGAAAGGCGGTTGGTGGCGATTAAGAGACCCTGTAGAATATATGCTAACTGCCTCTAAAGCTACTTTGGATTATGCGGCAAAATATGGTGAAGTGATTTTATACAATCGATACCAAGCAGGTCGAAATACGATTAAAAAATACGAAGCAGAACCGCCCTATGCTTATATTATTCCACAAAAACAAAGCGACCCTGTTGCAGCAGTAGAATTACTTAGAAGATTGGCATTCAATGGAATACGAGTGCATCAATTGAACCAAGCTACCAATATTGACGGCATTAATTATCCTACAGACACTTGGGTTATTCCTATGAATCAGGAATACGCAGAATTAACCAAACAGATTTTGGACATTCAAAACTATCCAGATTTAAGGGAATATCCTGGTGGTCCACCTGAACAACCTTATGATGCGGCTGGTTGGACGTTGCCTTTATTATTTGATACAAAAGTAGTTGCGGTGGTTAATCCATTAAGTGAAGAAATCCATGCTGCTTTAAAACCTATAGAAGGTAAAATAGCAGATTGGGCAACTGAAAATGATGCGGATATAGCCAAATGGGATTCTGCGCCTGATATTGGTTTTAATACGAGTGCCAATGCAGCAGGAATTGTCCCTCCAAAGGCGACAATTAGTGGTTCTGGTAATACTTTAGCTTTAAATCCTAAAGAAAATAATGCCTTCAAAGCCATCAATCAGGCACTTACAAAAGGCGCAACTATTCATCACACAAACGGAAAGTACACCATTTCTGGACTTTCCAATCCCAAGCAATTAGCAGCAGAGTTTGCGGTAAATGGGGAATTAATTAACACTAAAAAAGGCGCAACTCCAGTCAAAAGTAGAATTGCCCTCTATCGCCCTCACCGAGTCAGTATGGACGAAGGTTGGACGAGATGGGTGCTAGAACAATATGGATTTAATTTCACTAATATTGGCAATGGCGATTTTAACGCAGGGGATTTAGGCGAGCGTTTTGATGTCATTTTAATGGCTTCTGACCGCCCTTCTGTTATCACCGATGGCTATACTAAAGGAACCGTTCCACCAAGATACGAAGGTGGTTTAGGTGCTATAGCCATCTCCAATTTAGATAAATTTATACAGGCAGGTGGCACTTTAGTTTGCTTGAATCAAAGTAGTGATTTTGCCATAGATGCCTTGCATTTGCCCGTTAAAAATGTAACGTCTGGTTTACATAAAAAAGACTTTTTTACAGGTGGTTCTATTTTAGAAATGGACATTAATACCCAACATCCTGTCATGGCAGGTATGGCGAAGCATGCTAATGTTTTTGTTTGGCGAAGTCCCGTTTTTACTACTTTGGAAGGCTTCAAAGGACAGGCACTAGCCAAATATCGGACAACAGGGAATCCTTTGCGGTCTGGCTATTTATTAGGCGAAGAATACTTGCAAGGATATGCTGCTTCTTTGGATGTGGAACATGGAGCTGGGCATGTCATTTTGCATGGTTTCCGACCACAATGGCGAGGACAGACTTTTGGTACTTTTAAAATTTTATTTAATTCTGTTTTTTATACGCAGGCGGTGGCTAATGGGACTGGTGGAGATTCAGAATTTTGGACAGCGCCGATTAAGGAATAGGTTTTGTGAATGAATGAGGTTATGAGTTTATAAGGAAATGAGGGTAGCTGATAGTGAAAAGATAGTGGCTAATTAAAAGAATGTTTCACGGTGACGAAGCTACGCTCCTTATGAATACTTTTAGACACTTTTGCTATAGACTGGGTCAAAGCTACGCTCTTTTCTAATTTCAAAGATGCACAATTATCACTACTTCTCAATTGTATACTTATCAGACCTTTACTCTTAATTAATTTCAAAGGGGCATCGCCCCGACTCTGTCTGTAGCAATCAGTCTCAATCCTAGTTTTTCCAAAGGAGCGTAGCTTCGTCACGACTAAACAAAATAGTTTTAAATGATAAGATAGCCTTATATTTCACCTCATTACCTTATAAACTCATCTACTCATTCGGCTTATTATTAAAGCCCCTCCAAAGTAGTAATCACTTCTTGCTTAGCTGCCTGCTGCTCAATAATCAAAGGCGAAGCAACTCTAGCGTCACAATCTCGAATCCCACAACGTTCGCAAGTCGTATGCACTTCTCGATACTTTAATTTAGGGTCTTTCAGAAAATGAAAAATGCCCTTTGATTGTGGATTGACCAATAAACCAATCGTGACACTTACGCCCTTTTCTAGGTCAGAAAAAGCAGGTTTGGCAATAGAAAAACAGAGGTATTCTTTATCGGTGCCCCAATATTTAGAAATTTGAGCATCTGCTAGAATGGATTGCCCCTTATCTTTTTTGGCAAAGCGCAATTCTTTGATACTCGTAACCGAGACCCAACGATTGCAATAATGTTCGTCTAGCTCATTATTATAAGGATTATGCAATTGGGATAGGTGTAAATCCTTGGTCATATTAAAAGTTTGCAAGTTTTTATCGCCCGTTAAGCGAATAAAAAACAAATCTTCTAAACCAAAATGATGTGGTAAAATATTCGTGAGGCGTTGGAACAACATTTCCCCTGTGACATTATATTTAGTCAATAAATCCAAGAATAAATCGGGTTTCCAAGTATTTTCTTTGGCTAATTTTTTAATGTCTTTTGCTAAGGTCGTTTCATCCATCAACAAAGCCGCCGCAAAATGAGACGCCTTATAATTATTCAATAATTTTTCAAAAGAATCTATATTGATAATGGTTGTTTCGTAAGGTCTTTCTTTGATTTTTAGGTATTGAAAACCCAATTCTCTCGCTATTAGAAAATTTTCCTGTGCTTCACTTAGTTTCTTTCTCAAATAGAAGGTCTTATTCTTTACGCTGAAATACGACCGAATATGCGATAAATTAGTGTGTTCCGCTAAACCGGTTCGGTTGACGGTAATATCATATAGTTCTAATAATTGGTCCTCCAAAAAACGAGCAGTAAACGGCAAAGTCCCTTTAATAGAAAATTCTTTTTTAAAATCCTTCGATGCTTTTTCTAAAGCTGGAAAATAATTATTATGCATATCTTGATAAGACCGCAAGGCTTCTTTGTAAAATTGCTGCTCCCCTACTTGATAATTCCGAGCGATTTTTACCATCGTCGAAATAAAAGCATTGACTTTATCAGGCGTTTGCGTAAATAACTCCAATACCTTTTCCAGGCTAATCCCAAAATCTTGTAATGGAAATAACCGAAATAGTTTAGAATTCAACAAATCTATAATCGGTTGCAATTTTTTGGAGGCATTGGTGGCGACCATATAATTATAGTCTACTTCTAAGGCCTTTGCCAAAGCAGTTATTTTATCGGGTTTTGGATAACGTTTCCCTTTTTCTATATCATTTAAATAAGACGTCGAAAGACCCGTTAATTTACTTAATTCTTGATAGGAAAAATCTTTTTGCTGGCGCAAGTAACGGACTTTAAAACCGAAAATTAAGCGAATGATTTGATTGTCGTTTAGCATTTATAAATATATTCAATAAAACTTAAGACCCAAAAATAACTATTTTTTCCTTTTAGAGCAAAAAAATAACCATTAGCGGAAATTCCGTTAATGGTTATTTTGTTTAAAGCCTATTTATAACAGCAATAAGGCTAAAATCAAATCTACTTAAGGCGTTCTTATAAAATCGAAATGACATAGTCCTGAGCCAAGCCTCGCTTCGTTCAACTCAGTCTGATAGTCGGGGTCACAACCCGGCTATCAGATTTTAATGTTGGCAGTAGTTATTTTTTGCGCCAATTGCTTTCAATTTTGCACCCATTTGTGTGTAGCAAAGCTAAGATTGGGCAACGGGCATCCACTTTTATTTCTGATTGGCTAAAATCGCTAAACATCGTCCCGCATTTTCCATCATTTGAATCAATTAAATATGATATTCTTCCATCATCAAACGGTCTACTTCTACCATTTGGTCGGTGGTTATTTTGGGAATGAATCCCTTGTATTTTTTTATTTTAGACATATTTTTTTGAATATTACCCGTAGCTTGGGGTTCTTTAAAAAATTATTTGGCGGAAAAAAGAAGCATTAACCTTAATAACGAGGAGCTAATGGAGGTAGGTGCTTGCCCAAATTGTTGGAATATGAGGACGAATACAAAGCATTTAGTAAAGACCAAACAAAGGCGAATATTAACCATGATAAGCAACATCAAAAAGCCTTTGTCCAGCAGTTTGTAGAAACCAATGTAACAGGAATTCGACTAAAAAGAGAAGGCGACCAATTGATTTGTCAGAAATGTAAACGAAAATATAAGTTTGTTTTTTATAAAGCCAATTAAAACTATATAGCTATGAAGTATGTACTATACAGTCTCCTTTTTCTAATAATTGCCTTGATTGGTTATGTAAAAATTAATGATATGAACATCAATGATATTGGGTTAAAAGTATTGGGCTGGGTAAAAAAAATAAAAGGGGAGTCGGTTGATTTAACTACTTTGGAGACCACGAAAACAAATAAAGTAAACCATACTATTTGGACAGAATTACTGCAAAATAATGTCACAGTCGCAGGAAAAGTCAATTATGAAGGTTTTATCGCCGAACAAGCTAAACTAGATAATTACCTAGGCTTATTAAGTGCGAATCCACCTGGCAATAACTGGACGGATGCCGAAAAAATGGCTTATTGGATAAATGCCTATAATGCCTTCACCGTGAAATTGATTCTGGACAATTATCCATTAAAAAGTATCAAAGACATTGTGGATGGTTTACCGATGATTAACTCTCCTTGGGACCTCAAATTTTTTAAAATAGGAAAAACTGACTTCGATTTGAATACCATAGAACATGAAATTCTAAGAAAGCAATTTGTTGAACCTCGCATTCATTTTGCGATTAATTGTGCCTCTTTCTCTTGTCCTAGACTTAGGATGGAGGCTTTTGAAGCGAACCAATTAGAAGCACAATTAGCAGACCAAGCAAACTTCTTTATCAATAATCCAAATAAAAATAATATCAGCAAACAAGGGACGAAACTCTCTAAGATTTTCTCTTGGTTTGAAAGCGATTTTAATAAAAAATCATCTGTTAAAGCCTATCTGAAAAAATACCATGCTGCTTTTAATGAGGAACAAGAGCTTGAATATTTGGATTATAATTGGACATTGAATGAGTAACACGTTGTTAGGGATGAGGGAAGGGGAACAAAAATAAATATCCAATGAAAAAAATAACGCTTATTAATCTTTTTATACTCGTTCCCTTCTAGTCCTTCTCTCAACAGGAGGACCAGGGGCGTTTTGAATTGGCAGATGAAGGCACAATGTCAAAGTTGGGGAGTAAGAAGATAAAATAACAAAGAGTTGTTCCGCATCTAATTTGAAATACGAGGTAAATATTTTTCTGTATATCCATAACGCTGAATAACATAGTGGTTTACGCATGAAGTTCTAAATAGTATTTATTGTAACTTTGCGGTTTTTCAAAAAAAGCAGAAATTATGAGTAGAGGACGTCCAACACCAGCTATAAATATGACTAATCGTCAGCGG
>Ga0129327_10000321_pt1 | contig 28846 bp, 21 predicted proteins | sample CPBDNA_6_FD_111799 | JGI IMG/M metagenome (GOLD analysis project Ga0129327, IMG submission 111799) | Freshwater to marine salinity gradient microbial communities from Chesapeake Bay, USA - CPBay_Spr_31_0.8_DNA | ecosystem: Environmental > Aquatic > Marine > Coastal | place: USA: Chesapeake Bay... | reverse complement strand
GAGCATGCGAACGGAGATCAAAACGGCGACGAGGTACGACGAATAACGAGATCGACGATTTCTTTTCTATAGTTTTCCTTCTTTCTTTCCTTTTCCTTCTTTCGTTCTCACATCATCAAGCTCGCGTACTAATGACTCACCTGCTGTTCACTCTTCTCTCAATCTTCCTCGTGCCTACAAAACAACAGTTCGATGACTTCGGTTCCGAAACCTTTGAAATTCTTGCGTCCTCACTTGCAAACTTTCAAAGACCAGTACCCGACCATCAAAGACGCGACAAACAAGAAACTTTTAGCGGATGTTATCTCCGTTTTATCCATGACGGATTCCCCGGGAGAGAATGTCATTCCGGAGTCGTTGAAGTATAAGATGTTAGGGAGCGGAGAAGAGGTTGGATTTTGGGGCCATGAGTACGTGAGAAACTTGGCGAGCGAAATCGGCATCGAGTACCATCGACGCGCAGACTTAGAAGAAGGAGAAGAAGGGGTCACCGCAAAAGATAAAGAGGTTGACGATTTGATGAAGTTGGTGAAGGACATCGTGCCATTTCACATGTCGCACAACGCCGAGCCTGAGGCAGTGGATTTGTTAATTGAAGTGGAAAAGTTGGAGTATTTGATTGACCACGTGACGGAGAATAATTATTCGCGCACGTGTTTGTATTTGATCTCGTGCTCGAGCTATTTGCCGGAACCGGAAGACGGTATCGTCTTGTCCACCGCGCACAAAATTTTCATGAAAGTGAACAAATTGTGTGACGCCATGCGAGTGGCGTTGAAGATTGGCGTACAAAGTACGATTGAAGAAACATTTTTAGCTTCAAAGGACCCGTTAGAAAAGAAACAGCTCTGTTACATTCTCGCTCGACACGGCCACCCGTTGAAATTAGACGAAGGACCGTGCGAACAAGAAGGTGATGACGCGGAAGAGTTGACGTTGATCATGTCAAACTCGAAGCTTTGCGAAAATTACTTGACTTTAGCGAGAGATTTGGACGTGATGGAAGCCAAGTTACCGGAGGATATTTACAAAACACATTTGATTGAAGGCAGAGCGCCGTCCGGGCCTGCTGTAGATAGTGCTCGCGCGAATTTAGCGGCGACGTTTGTCAACGCATTTGTCAACGCCGGTTTCGGTCACGATAAGTTGCTCACCGCGCAATCCGCGGAAGGCACGACTGGCGAAGGCGGCTCTTCCTCCAACGTCTCCTGGATTTTCAAAAACAAAGACCACGGCAAAATGTCCGCAGCTGCGAGTTTAGGATCTGTGTTGCTGTGGGACGTCGAAGGTGGTTTACCGCAAGTGGATACGTTTTTGTATTCCGAAGAGCCGTTAGTCGTTGCTGGTGGTCTCCTCGCCGTCGGTTTGATCAACACGAACGTGAGAAACGATTGCGATCCAGCTTACGGTCTGCTTTACGAATCCGTCAACAAAGATAATTCGTCCGTTCGAATCGGTGCAATCATGGGCTTGGGTTTAGCGTACGCCGGTTGCCAGAAGGAAGAAGTGGCTGAACTCTTGACGCCAATTGTAACGGATGAATCCACGCCAATGGATGTTTGCGCGTTTGCCGCTTTATCGTTAGGTTTAGTTTACTGCGGCACGTGTCACGAAGAGTCCGTTCAATCCATCGTCCAAGCATTGATGCTTCGCCCGGAGAAAGATTTGGAAGATCCTTTCGCGCACTTGATGTGCTTAGGTCTCGGCTTGATGTTTTTGCAAAGACAGCAAGAAGTTGAAGCGACGTTAGAAGTTGCGAAGACTTTTCCGGAACGCATTTCGGAGTATTGCCAAGTCGTTCTCGACGTTTGCGCCTACGCTTGCTCGGGTAACGTCTTGAAAGTACAAGCCTTGCTTGCGAAATGTGGTGAACACAGAACGACAGAAGAATCGACGGAAGAAGACAGTTGGAAATTAGACGCGCAATCTGTGGCGTGCCTAGGCATTGCTATTATTGCCATGGGTGAAGACCTCGGTCGCGACATGGCGATCCGTTCGTACGATCACTTGATTCAGTACGGGGACAACTCGGTGAAATTGGCTATTCCTCTCGGTTTAGCCATGTTGCACACTTCCGATCCGAAGTTAGAAATCACCGATCAATTAGGTCGATTATCGCACGATAACTCGGAAGAAATCGCTCAATCCGCTTGCTTGGCGCTTGGTATCGTCGGCGCTGGTACGAACAATGCGCGTTTGGCGCACCAGCTTCGACAATTGACGAGCTACTACTACAAAGAACCGAGTCTTTTGTTTTTAGTCCGCGTCTCGCAAGGGTTAGTGCATTTGGGCAAAGGTTTACTCACCTTATCTCCGACGCATTCCGATAGAACCTTGCAATCGAGCGTCTCCCTGGCTGGTTTGATGATCACCTGCTTCGCCGGTTTGGACATGAAGCACACGATTTTAGGAAAGCATCATTACATGCTTTATTATCTCTTCGCTGCAGCCGTCCCGCGCATGTTGATGTGTGTCGACGAGGAAGGTAAAGCTTTACCGATTCCCGTGAGAGTTGGCCAGGCTGTCGACGTTGTCGGCCAAGCTGGTAGACCAAAAACAATCACCGGCTTTCAGACGCACACGACGCCGGTGTTACTAGCTTCGGGCGACCGAGCCGAATTAGAAAGCGGCAAGTACATCCCAATCACCTCGAATTTGGAAAACGTAGTCATCATGAAGAAGAATCCGGCGTGGGAAGAAGAGGATGCAAAGAAGTAATTCGTTTTTGTTGTAATAAATAAGAGAGAGAGAGGGAGAGAAATAAAATGCGCCCGTTTATTTTCTTCTGCCTCGTTTTTCCTTTTTTGGGATGTGAAAATGTTCGTCACATCGTAAGACCATTTTTGGTCAACTCCTCAAAGTTTTAAAATATTATGACTGTCTTCCAAGTTGCCTTCCAACCGTTCGGTATCGCGAACTGCATGCGATGGCGCGCGTATATTCCCATCGGATGCACCCTGTTCTTGCGGATTGTTCTGCTTTCTCAGAAAACAACGTACATGTATTTACTTGGAAGTGCGTCGTTCGTCTTTTTATCTCTCTTCTGTTTGCGTTTCGCGTCTTGGTGTTTTGTGCTGCTGACTTCTCTCTTTCTTCTCCTTCTTTCAAAAACGCCCGTTTACGAAAACACGCAGTTTACTTCACCACAGGCGTGGCTGGTTTAATGCTCTTAGTTTGCGCGTTCGCGTACATTCTTCTCGACACGGACAAATACGGTAAGATCCGATCGAGTTTCGATAAGAGACCGTGGAGGAACATGAAAAGTTTGTTCCAAAGAACCGAAGAGGAGGAAGTATTCGTAAACTTCAACGCGATGAAGTGTCCATTCACGAATAATCCAGTGCGAGGCACGTGCCCTATATGCTGTTCGTTGACGCATAAAGATGGGTATTATCACGGCGATCCCCATGTATTACACGAATTTTCCTCGCAAATTGTCGAACACGAGATGGCGAAAGAGGCGTCGGCGATGGATCACAAACCAGTTCTGGGACGAATTCAATTGGACACCTTAATCGCGTACAGAGCGAACTATTTGTTTGCAACTTTGAGCCCTTCGTGTAAAGGATGTTATTATAAAACGTGGTGTTGGAATGTCGGATATCGAATGACTTGGCAATCGGCTATATTAGGATTCAACTGCATGATGTGCACGTACCTCTTTGGCGAAGACATTCAAATATTTTACGCCGATTTACGAGCCATTTTATTTTGCATGTCCATGTTCTTCTCTGTGTCCACGTTGTACATGTTACTCGCGTTAATTTGTACTTCCGTGGTATTTATATACGAACATCCGCACTTCATGGACCTAGACGCGATACCAAAGTTTATCGACTTGAAAAATAACGAGCGCGTACGAAGCTGGGTCTATTGGTTCGCCGACGAAAGCGCCAGGTTTGGCGTCAATCCAACGAAGTCGTATTGGACCGTGTTCTATTCCAAGAAGGAGAAAGAAGAGCAAAGAAGAAGACGGTGATGAGATTGTTATTGTATTTTAGTATTAACCTCCGTTACACTCTTACAGACTCACACATGTGACACGCCACAACCGTTTTTACTCTCGTTTTTTGAAAATCGTCATTTCTCTCCTTTTTACGACGAGAAACATTCTCGAAGAATGCCGGAGCTGCTGCGTCGCAGCAGCGATGGAGGCGGCTTAAAAAGACGGAAACAAAAGAAATACTACGTTTTGATAATCCTTCTCTCCGCGATTTCATTCTGGTTCACCGCGTTGATTCGCGTTTCCAATCGAATGCCAACCGGTGAAGCCTCGTATCAGTTGAGCGATTTAGACGTTTACGATATCGACGAATCCGACTTTGTGGAAAGTAGTAGTAAGAGTGGAAGTGGAACTTCCGTGTACGATGACGTGGAGGAGAACGAAGACGACGAAGACTGGCGAGTATCGGTGGAGGAGAAAGCGGAGGAGAAACCGTATTTGCGCGACTTTGTCTTCGACGAAGACGATTTGTTCATCTCCCAAGAGAACCACAAAAGAATACGAGAAAAAGACGCGTTCGCTTCGCAAAATGTAGTCAATCGGGTGTTACCAGAACAAAGCCCGAAGATTATACACAAATCGTGCGCATTAGTTGGAAATTCTGGGATATTAAAACGCACTCAGTTTGGGAAATCGATCGATAAACACGAGGCGGTGATGCGCGTGAACCAAGCGCCGGTGAAAGGCTACGAGAAATACGTCGGCTCGAAAGTCACGTATAGGATGTTGAACAACAAGTGGACGACGGTGTATTATGAAGACGGCGTCTCGAATACGGATGTTCCAGGCGGTACGAGTAATTTAGCGAGGTATTTATTAGCGCAAGAGCCGAGTAATGTGACGTTTATCGTCTCGAGAGCGACGACGAAACAGTTTGAAACTTTTTCGCAAACCGTCGCGAAGAGAAGGAGCGAGATGAAGAAACCGTTGTTATTGTCCTCCCGTGTGGTTTCTGGAGCGAGAACGGCGTTGATTGGATTCAGAGATTTTGAGAAGAATCGTGCAAAATATAGCGAGGAAGAATTAACGCCGTCTTCGGGCCTTCTAGGCGTGTATTTATTGTTGAACTTGTGCAAAAGAGTTTCCGTGTACGGATTTTCCTTGGATGACTCGAGAAAGACGAACGATATGAAAGCGGAAGGGTTGCGATATCACTATTTCAAGAAGTATGCGGATTCAGAGCGTTTGTTGGCGCATCCGCACCATAACTTTAAGATGGAAGGGGATATTTTGAGAGCGTTGGTCGACGCGAACGTGGTGACTTTGTGCACAAAGGAGAAAGACTCCGCCGAATCGACGTGTTGAAGAAACGCGCTTTATATGCATTATTGCTGGTAGATTAGAATAGATATAGAAGTAGCTATATACTAGGTACAAGAGCGTAGCATTATTATTATTACTTTTCTGGTTTCGTCGAGCAGACAATCGTCGCAATTGAGATACAATGCGACAACTGCAGCCACTCGTCCGCCCCGTCTACCAATTTCTTCTCCACTTCGCCTAGCTTCAAGCAAATTTCAGCTTTCATCTCGTCCTCGAGCAAGTCACTATCAGCCAAATAGTACCCAAACTGCTCTAAGATTTGCAAACAAGGAAACCCGTCTTTCAAAATATCCTCCGCTAACGCCTGCGATTTTTGAGAATCCCCGGCCACGCAGAGTTGCAACAACTCTTCGATTTTCTCATCCGGAATCACACCGGCAACTTCGCGAATGCGATCTCCAGTAAGTTCTGATCCAAACAAGGACGCCGCGGATTGTAAAAGAGTAATCGCTTTACGCATATCCCCCGCGGATACGTGTTCCAACGCTTGCAACGTCCCTTCCGCCAACTGTAAATTTTCTCCTTTCGCGATAAAGTTTATTCTCTCGTGCATTGTCCCTCCATCTAACGATTTAAATCGAAACTTTGCGCATCGAGAAGAAATCGGGTCTATAATTTTGCTCACGTAGTTACACAGGATGAAAAATCGCGTCACTCTGGAGTACGTTTCCATCATTCGTCGCAGCGCCGACTGCGCGTCGTTCGTCATCGAATCCGCTTCGTCTAAAATCAGAATCTTATACGGCGGACACGGGTATCCCGGCACTCCTTCGCCTACCGTCGTCGACGCGAACGATTTAATTTTCCCTCTCACGACCGAGATCCCTCGTTCGTCCGAGGCGTTTAGTTCCAGCACTCTTTTTTTCCCCAACTCTGGTCCGTACAGTTGTTTACAAATAGCCAACGCGCAGGTCGTTTTCCCCGTTCCAGGCGGGCCGTAGAATAACATGTGCGGTAAATTGTGCGTCTCCATCGCTTTCTCTAACGCGGAGACGACTTCAGTTTGGTACGCCACGTCCGAGACTTTCTTCGGTCGGTATTTATCCACCCACGGTTCTTTCTTCTTCGCTTGGACGTGTGCGTGGTGTTGCTGATCGTCGACGTCCATCATTTTTAAATATATAATGGACTTCTAATGCAGAGAAGAAGTTGTTTTTTTGTGTTTTCGTTTGAAGAAGGGAAAGAAGAGGGAGAACTCTGTCTGAGACCTGAAACTGCTCCTCTGAAAATTTCTTCTTTTTAAAAGAAGGAAGAAAAAAACTTTTGCAAAACTTTCTTTCTTTCTTTCTTTCTTTCTTTCGTCAAAGAAAAGGAGAATTTTAACTTTAACGCGACCAGTTAAACCTCCTAAAAGTTCCGTCATCGATGACGACTTTTATGAAAACGACGACGACGACGACGACGACTTTTATAATGAAAACAAAGGCGGCGACTCAAGTGAAGAAGATGAACTGCTGCTATTGCACCAGAAGAAGAACCGGAAAGCAGCAGTTAAAATCGGGGGGGGATTCGTTGTCTGCCGCCAAAAAGAAAACACGAACGAAAAGAAGAATGCATTTTTCGAAGAGTGTGAGAGCGAATCTAAAAGTTGAAGTGTGGGAGACAACGTCCATGCCCTTGGACGAAGAGAAAGCGGAGACATTCTTTAGAGAGTTTTGGCAGAAGAAACCCCTTCTGATGAGAGACGCGATTCCGAACTTTAAGTGTCCGTTAGATACGAATGAACTCGCCGGCCTGGCGTGCGAAGACGAATTCAGTTCTCGTCTGATGCGAGTGCGAGAGGAGGATAAAAAATGGACGTTGGAAGTTGGACCGTTTCCGGAGGAAGTGTTGCAGACGTTACCGGACGACCAAGCTTGGAGCTTGGTGATTAATGAGTTAGACTCGAAAATACCGGCGATGAATAGCATCATCACGGATTTGTTTCCGCAGTTTCCGCGGTGGAGAATTTCGGATATTCAAGCGTCCGTCTCGCCAGAGGACGGAGGCGTAGGCGCGCACTCGGATAATTTCGACGTGTTTTTAATACAAGCCATAGGAGATAAACTTTGGTCCGTTGCGGATAACGAGGCGTATTGGCCGGATAAAGACGAGTCGTTCGTTCCGAACCAAGACGTTCGTATTTTGAAAGAGTTTGTCGCGGACGATAGCTTTTTGTTGAAACCGGGGGACATTTTATACTTACCGCCGAAAATCGCGCACCATGGGCTGGGGAAACCGCACGAAAATGGAGCGTGTTCAGTGACGTTAAGTTTAGGCTTTTTAGCGCCCATGCACGAGGAGATGATTTGGTCGTACGCGCAACAAGAATCGAGCAAGTATAAAGACGTTCGATGGAGAGACCCGTGGATGAAACCGGCGGAATTGGGGAAGTCTGGAGCCATCGATAAAGATGCCATATCGCACGCCTGGGACGTTTTGAAGAAAGCGGAACCAAAATCAGAGAGGGATGTTGCGGTTTGGATGGGGAAACATGCCACGGCAAAACGGTTCGGGGAGTCCATCGCGTTATTCGACGAAAAAGGATTTCTAGAACAACTCGGCGCGAATAAAAGAGAGATTGATTACGACGCCTGGGAAGAAGCTGGGTTTCTGCAAAGAAACGAAGGCGTGCGGTTCGCATTCATCGATAGCGTAAACGATAATTCCATGGACAACGACGACGACGACGACAGCGGGTTGTTATTCTTTGCTGGTGGGATTTCGTGGACGATGAAAACGGACGAAGGAAAAGCGATAGCGTATACTTTAGCAAACGAAGGCGAGCTCGCGTTCATCGGGAAACCGTTGAAAGAGAAGGAAAGCGTGGAGCTTTTATCGCAATTGATCAACACAGAGTTTATATTCATACCAAGCGACGAGGATGAAGAGGATTACGATGAGGATGATGAAGACCACGAAGAGGAATGAAAGGAAAAATTTTATACCGTCTCGACGTGTTCGTCGTTGTTTTCATTTAGCTAATTTGCCGCATATTACACTGTAAACTACTTTTACATCCTACATCTATCCATCGCTATCGTATAGTACATTACAAAACCAACGTCTTTTTCTGCCCTCCACCTCGCTGTTTCGTCGGCGGCGGCTTCTTCCTCACTCGTAACTCTCTCGCACAGCGGTTACAAAAACCGTGCTCTTTGACTAAACCTTGCCCGAACCCTCCGCAGTTGGCGCATCGAATCATTTTAGCAACTATCGCTGGATCTTCCGGCATCACCCACGTGCAATAGTTCGTCTTCTCGTTGTAATAGTACTCCCGCTTTGTTTTCTTATCGACAGTCGTCTTCCAATAAAATGGTGGCACTTTTTCTTTCTCCTTCTTTGTCTTCTTCTCTTTTGGTCTCGTCCAGCGAGATATGTTCAACTTTGCGTTGTAATAGTACGCGTGATTGTCGTAGTCTTCGCTCTTCCCTTCTCGCCATCCTTTTGGAAGAGGAGGAGGTGGAACGTTCTCTTCCTCATCATTCTTTTCTTCTTTGTCTTCTTCTTTGGGGACGACGACGGCGGGGACGATGCCTTTCTTTTTCAGTCGTTCGAGCAAAGCTTTCGGGAGCGCTTTTGTCTCCTTCGTTGGAACGGCCTTATCGGCGGCGACGGCAACTTCTTCGTCTTCTTCCTTCTTCTTAAAAGTTCCTCCAAGGACTCCCTTTTCTTCAAGGTCCTCTGGAAGAGGAGGAGGAACAGACATGTTGTTAGGAGAGAAAAAAAATGAGGAAAAAAATACGCCTGTGTGAAATAAAATGAAAACCAAAGAAAGAGTGCGAGGAAGAGTGAAAAACACGAAAAGGAACCAAGTGATTGAGTGAGTACTTTTAATAATGTGTGCATAGTATTAGTTTGATCATCATCATCATCACTCGACGACGACTTAATCGAACAACTCGGCGTCTCGGTCACCTCCACCTGGTTTCTTCTTATCTGTTCTCAAAGGATCGTTCGACGGCGACTCGCGTTCGAGGCGAACCCAACTCTTGTACGCGCCGCCACCGCGCAAGACGTTCAAACGCTCCTGTCGCTCGCGTTTGCGAATGTCATCTTTCGCTTGACACGAGTCACGTTCTTTTGTTTCTTCAAATTCGATGTGTGAGACGGATTGTTTGGAATGCTCGAACGCCAGGTGAGTGTTCATGATTGGCGCCGGTAAGTCTGAGTAGTCTTTGTCGTAGTCGTCGAAAGCAATCTTGCAGTGCGCGGAAAACAGACGATCCCACCACATGTCCGCGTGTTCGCAATCGTCTGCCTTCGAGAGTAATTTTAAGTTTGCTTTCTCGAGTAAGAAAACAAAGCCGTCTTCACCGTCACCTTGTAAGTGGTACCAGGAAGAACTTTCCGGGAGGACGTGGTATTCGAGCTCGCCAGATACGTACACCTCTTTGGTATCGCGATCGGTGATTTTTAACGACTTTGTTTTGATGGAGACATCAAGGTGGTGTTTCGTGTATCGATCTTTTGGGACTGTGTTTACGATGACTTTGACTTCCGAACTCGATTGGCGCCAACGGATGGAATCATCCATCAAGGACACCCATACATTTTCTTTGTTTCGTCCCATGTGACCTTTGTCGTAATGGATTTCAGTCATCCCGAACGCGTGTTTCTCCACGCGCTCAATCGGTGTCCCGTCGCTGTGAGTGAGTTTATAGTTTTGGTACGGCAAATCGATCGCTTTGGATGGTCGTTGCGCGACGACTATTTCTTTTCCGGCCGATATCTCCTCTTGTAAAATTCTGCCGAACCCGTAGCCTTTGAACGAGAGCGTCTTTGCAGCAACAAACTCGATGCCGACGAAAGAAAACTTACCTAAACCGAGCGTTTTTAGAACGATCTTCTGCTCTTTGTCTATGGCGTTCATGTATTTTTTCGCATGCTCGTTATCGTTGGCGAAATCCATTTGAAACTCGACGCAAAGAGACGTCGAGGAAGAAGGAGAAAACGCTTTATTTTCCTTGTTTTCGTCTTCTTTTGTGGACGATGATGAGACCAATTTCACGCTTTCGATCAAGACTTTCTTCAACTCGATGTTTGCACTCTTCGAGATGTACTCTCTCAACTGGAAACGTGAAGCCGTAGTGAACATCATCAGCTTTGCGTTGACGCACTCGAACGTGACTTTCCCGTGCCCGAGATAAACGTCTCCGTCTGTATTTGAATCGTAATCCACGATACCAAATTCAGACGTCTCGTATTGTTCGTGCTTGTCGTTCAACACGGCGGACATTTCCGCGTTATCTAAATTCGACGTCATCGCTCGGAATGCGTTTCGATACATTTCGTTATCGGGGTCGAGGTGTTGGGCCCGGGCGAAGCACTTCCCGGCGGCGTTGTGATCTGGAACAAAGTCTTCTTTCGAAAAGCCGGGTTCGCCTTGGAAGCCTTTACCGAGAAGATACCACGCGAACGGTTCGACTTTTAAAGATCTGTCGTTGTATTTGACGTATATTGAGGCCTCTTTGTACGACATGTTATATTCGTCTTCTTTTCCTTCTTCTTCTTCTTCCTCCTTCTTCTCTTCTTTCTTTGTCTCCTTTTCCGACTCCTTCATACTTTCTTTTCTACTCACCCCACCTTTGCAATTTTCAATCGCCATGGCCGCATCCAATCTCGCTTGTTTGAAGCAATTCGCCTTGTAAAACATCTGCGAACGTTGAATGTACGCCATGGAGAGCGACATTGGTTTGAGAACCCACTTTGCGACGTAGGTGTAATAGTCGCCCGGCTTTCGGTTTTGCGAGTGTTCCTCTCGAATCGCGCGGAACATCGCTTCTTCTTGCTCCAATTTGGTCACCGTCTCCAGTCTCGGCGGTAAGCACACTGCATTGACTTCTTTCATGACATATCTCCCTAAATCCTCTCGCGTCAATCGTTTGGTTACGTTGCAAATGACCTTATTGTACTCGCCAAAGTAAGAAGGCTGTTCGCTCGCTGGAAGTAACCGGTAGCTTTCACGAAAACAGTCTAAAGCGTCTGGGAAACGATTCAATCCTTTCAACGCCATAGCCGCACGCCATTTAGCTTTTGAATTCGTATCTCTACATTTTAATGCGTCTTCTAACGCGAGCGTATATTTCCCAGCTTTCTCGTACGTCAGCGATCGGTTGCAGTAGAGAGACTCGAGGACGAGCGTTTCGTCTTTGTTCCTTTTTTTTTGTGAAGACGACGACGACGACGATGACTCTAAAACCATATCGATGCACATCGAGTACGTTTCGTACGCGGCGATGTAATTGCCATCTTTTAAGTGCGCGCTCGCTTTCGTTTTGAAATGGTTTAGTTTGATCAAGTTTAATGGTTTTGTCGTCGAAGGAGAGACGAGGCGTTGTTCGGTCTCAGATCCTTTTTCCACGAACATGTCGTCTGTTGTTGCAATGCAATCGATATAATCAAATCAGAAAGAAGTTTACTCCTCTACGTATTCTTTTCCCACTCACTCACTGCGTATGGATACTACTACTGCCTCAACAACAATACGAATTGAACGAGATAGATTTAACGTCTCGATGCTGTTTCTCGTTCTCTTCTTGTTCTTGTTCTTGTTCTTCTTCGTTTTCCGTTTTGAAGCGTTTTTTTTGTCGCTCCAAAAGAATTTTTCTGCTCCAAAAAAATTAAATACAAAAAAAAAAATCAGAATTAACTCTTGCCCCGATTTTTCTAATTTCTTACAATATTTTCAATATATACTGGCACAATATTTAATAATATCAATATATACGTAATAATATTCGGGAAATTGTCTGATTAACGCGAAATATGAAATTATTCGGAAGTAATAAAAAAGAGAATATCCCTGATACGACATTCATTGTATCTATATTGGAAAAATCCAGCGTATTTCACAATCGATTATTTTGTATCTATAATATAGGCTATAATCTACGGATTGTTGGACATATATGTGATTTAATAGGAAAGAGAAACTAAAAAAAATATTTAATTCAAGAATATTTAATTATCGTACCTAAATCTATAGTAATAAATATTTATATATAGTAATTCATATCAATATAATTACATAAACTTCTTGCTCGAATTATTTCTATATAATATAGAGGAACTTCTCGTTTTCCACCTTTCGAGAGGAAGTAAAATGTACCTCATCACGGCACAAAAAAAGCGCTTGCCCAAAATCGAACACACAGTATGAGCGCGACTGTCACGACCTCATCCTTCTCGTTGCCCCCTTCGTTACGAAGATATCAGTGTAACCGATGTGTTTTTCGCGACAATAACAACCGTCAACAGCTCGTGTCTTCGTCGGGACGGCGATTGCAAAAATCATCGGTGTCCGTATCTTCTTCCTTAGAAGGAGACAAAACGATTGTCATCATCGGAGGCACCGGTCGAGTCGGTTCGAGCTCTGCGAATGCGATTCAGAAAGCTCTCTCCGAATCCTCCCCGTCTTCGAAAATAGTTCTAGCCTCTAGAAACAAAGCGTCGTTCGAGGAAACAGTTTCGAGATATCCTGGATTACGGTCTAAAACGACGACGTTCCGGGAAGTGGACGTCTCCGATATCCAATCCATCGAAAGTGCCATTAAAGGCGCTGACTTAGTCATCAACACCGCGGGACCGTTCCAAACAGTGAAGACGTGCAACATTTTAGAGGCGTGCATCAACCTGAGCGTACCAAACTACTTGGACGTGTGCGACGACGGGTCGTACGCGAAAAACGCGAAGAGTTTGGACGCCAAAGCAAAGGCGAGTAAAGTCACCGCAATCACGAGCGGTGGCATCTACCCGGGCGTCTCGAATATCATGGCTGCGAAAGCGATCGAGAACCAACTGAGGGATGCCAAGATTGCCCGGGAGAGAAACGACGAAGACGAAGCAGCAGAATCATCGTCCTCATCGCAAGAAGAGAAAGACGAAATCGAGTACTTATTGTATAACTATTTCACCGCCGGCTCCGGTGGCGTAGGCAGCACGATATTAGCAACCAGTTTCCTCTTGTGCGGCGAAGAGGTCACGATATACGAAAACGGGAACGAAGTTCGAATGGAAGCGGCGAGTTCGCGGAAAGTTGTCGATTTCGGTAAAGGCGTTGGAAAACGCGAAATTTTCCTCTACAACTTGCCTGAAGTCGAAAGCACACACAAAATATTCAACGTGCCGACCATCAAAGCTCGTTTTGGAACGAGTCCTGGAATTTGGAACACGGCCATGGTCGCCATGGCTCGATTATTACCGTCTGATGTTTTAAAAAACAAGGAGTTGATCCAACAAGTCGCTTCGGCGTTGATGCCTCTCGTGAAACTCGTCGACGCCGCGGTTGGAGAGAAGATGAGCATAAAGATCGACTGTAAACTGAAAGACGGTAAGATTAGCACGAGTTTATTCACGCACAACAAGCTGAGCGAGTGCGTCGGTCAAAGCGTCGCCGCGTTCGCATTGGCCATGTTGGAAGGAGAGAGTTCCTACGGCGTCTGGTACCCGGAAGAAACCTCGACTTTTCTGGACCAAGACCTCCTTCTCGCGAGAGCGTCCGAAGGCGCCAGTCAGTTTCAGTTGAGCCAAGCGCCTTGGAAGTTGGAGAGTCAACCTATAAACCTTGGGTTTGGCATTTCCCTTGAATAATGATACTGATGATACTAATGATACTACCACTACTACTACTACTACTACTGTAGTATGTATACCTGTTCTTTGTTGTTGTTTGTTGTTTTTGTTAAAAGCTCGTTTCACCTTTAACTCCAACGAACCGATCAAAAATCAAAGGCAAAAAATGAGCAAAAAATTAACCTATTTTGTATTTTGTATGGTGCTTATTAGTGTGCGTCAGATAATCTGCTTCATCAAATCAGTGAGGGTAACACACACGCGCACTTCGTTTGTAACAATATCTCTCTCTCACAGGTAAGACTTCCAACGATCTCTTCTTTCGACATCTCCCCCGACGCGCGCGTCATCGTCTCGTGTATGCCTATTTAAACGCGTGCGAGGGATACTCAACGCGTATTAATATTGTCTTATCCTTTGCGTCGTCTCGCGATGACTTTTTTCTCTCATCTCCATCGAGAGACCAAAAGCGGTGCGGTTCGATGGATTTTTATTCTATATAGTCCTTTTCTAATCACTGACGAGATAGACTCTTCATCATCATCATCAATACTCATCAGGTTTATTGTATTCTAAACAAAGCAACACATACAATATGAACACACACACGAGCGCGTTGACGTCATCCTCCGCCCGAGCGGCTCTCGTGAATACCAAAGTCCTCTCGCTTCGAAAGAAAGGACGACATGCTTCCTCCTCTTCCTCCTCCTCAGGAAAACAAACTAAAAAACAGACGATGATAATAAAAGCGGTATCGAACTCGGTCACGCCAGACAACGATTGGGGAGAATCCACGCAAGCCGTTCACAACGGCGAGAGAGGTGGGAGACCGAGAATCTCAGATTCCTTGACGACTCCAATCGTGTGCACGTCCACGTATACGTTTAAAGATACCCAAGAGTTGATCGATTATCAAGAGGGTAACTACGGGTCGTTCGAGTACGGGAGGTACGGGAACCCGACCACGCGGGCGGCGGAAGAGAAAATTCGCTTATTGGAAGGTGGCGACGATTGCTTACTATCTGCTTCCGGGATGTGCACCGCAGTGACCATGCTTCTTTCTTTGGTTCCAGCCGGAGGACACATCGTCACCACTACGGATTGCTACAGAAGAACCCGTCAGTTTATCCAAACGTTTCTCCCGAAGATGGGTATCACGTCGACGGTTTTGGATCCGTCCGATTACGATGGTTTGCAAAAAGCCTTGGACGAACACGACTGTTCCTTGTACTTTTCTGAGTCGCCGACGAACCCTTATTTAAGGTGCGTTGATATCGACAGAATTTCAAAGATGTGCAAACCAAAAGGATGCTTAGTGTGCATCGACGGGACTTTCGCGACGCCGTGTAACTTGAAGCCGCTCAAGTTTGGAGCAGATCTGGTCATTCACTCCGCGTCCAAGTATATGGGAGGTCACAACGACGTGCTAGCTGGTGTCATTGTTGGACAAAAAGAAGCCGTGAGTAAAGTGAGAGCGTTCCACAACATTGTCGGAGGGGTTTTGGACCCGCACGCCGCGTACTTGATTTTGAGAGGTTTGAAAACGTTGAGTTTAAGAGTCGAAAGACACAACTCGAACGCGCAAAGGTTAGCCGAATGGTTGGAGGCACACCCAAAGATTGCGAAAGTTCACTATCCGGGCTTGAAATCGCATCAAGATCACGAGGTAGCGAAGAAATATATGACTGGTTTTGGCGGGGTTGTTTCTTTTGAAGTCGACGGAGATTTGTGGCAAACCGCCAAGTTTATCGACGAATGCAGGTTGCCGTACATCGCGCCATCTTTGGGAGGTGTCGAATCGTTGATCGAACAACCGACGGTTGTTTCTTACTGGGATCAAGGACCTGAAAAAAGAGCGGCGATTGGTATTAAAGACAATCTCGTTCGATTCGCGTGTGGTATCGAAGATTACGCAGATATCGAAGCGGATTTCAAACAAGCGTTAGATAAAATCTAGTAGAAGAAAAGTAACAAACATAAACAGTACCTTGGTACCAGGGTACAACAATAACAACAACATCCAAACAAGAAAAAGAGTGAGCGTATGTGTGAGAGAGAAAGAGATTGAGAGTGAGCGAGAACAAATGATTTATTTTTGAGTAGAAGTCACGTCAAAAATGCTAATATTAATAAACTTATCAAGAGTAAAAACAACTGCTTTGATGAACCCCGCAGCGCTTTCCTTTAAAGTACTTTTTTACGCGGCAACTGCGGCTTTTTCTTTCGGTTCGACCCATCGATCGTGCTCCTTGATCAATTCAATCAACTCCTCAGTCGCGCCTTCCATCGGGATACCTCTTCTGACGACTTCCTTCCCGACGTACAAATCGATTTTACCAGGAGCGCCTCCGACGTAACCAAAATCGGCATCCGCCATCTCCCCTGGACCGTTCACGATGCAGCCCATGACGGCAATAGCGACACCCGGCAAGTGACCAGTCTTTTCAGCAATTTGGGCGGTGACTTCTTGCAAGTCAAACAACGTACGACCGCACGACGGGCACGAAACGTATTCCGTCTTCGTGTTTCTCATGCGCGAGCCTTGGAGCAAACCGAACGAAGTCGTTCTCAAAAAGCTTAATGGAATTTTTTCGTTTCCGACGTATTCCAAGAGGACGCCGTCACCGTTACCATCGCACAACAAGCCACCAACTTGAGCACCACACTGGATAACGACGTCAGATTTGTCGCCATCAACGATGTGCTTGTGGTGAATCACCGGAATCTTCACGCCATTCGCTTGCAACACTTCAAAGATTCTTCTCGAGGAGTGGATTCTCGACCGTCCTTTTTCGGTTTGAATCAAGAGCATGATGGCATCGATGTCCTTCAATTTTGCTAAATCTTCGTTGCTCTCGGAGCCGTTCAAAGTGACGGCAAACCGTTCGGCGCATTCTGGCAACGCTTCCTTGGCGATAGCTTGCGCCAAAGATACGATAGCAATCGCGTTCGGCACCGGGTTCTTCTTCAACTCGGCTTCCGGGACGAGAACGCCGCAGCCAATCTCTTGCAATCTTCGGATACTTCTCATGGCCTTTTCTTGAGAAGCTTGCGGGGCTTGTCTCAACAAGATAGAATCAGACGTCGCGATGTCTCTGAGCGGCATACCAACGGCGAGCATGCAACCCAACTCGGCGTAAAACTGATCTTCAGATTCTAATTGTTCCACCGTGACTGAGCTGATTACCGAACCGTCTCTGTGTAAGACGTTTCTGTAATCGATGGTTTCGTCAGCCTTTTGTTCCGGCAAATCACCATTAAATCTTTCAAACGATTGGAAATCTCTCTTTGTTTCGGTGAATTTGTCCTCACCGCCCAACTTTTCCGCACACGCCTTCATGCCGAGGTTCGCCAATCTCGTGCACGGTTCTATCTCCAACTCAGAGGCTTCCGTCAACGAAACACGAATCGTATCCCCTAAACCATCGAGCAATAACGCACCAATACCAATGGAAGACTTCATTCTACCATCTTCACCCTCGCCAGCTTCAGTAACCCCCAAGTGCAACGGATAATCCCATCCAAGCTTGTACATCTCGTACGACAACAAGCGATAAGCTTGAACCATGACCAACGGGTTCGAGGCTTTCATCGAAAACACAAAGTTGTGATAATCGTGTTTGCGGCAAATTCTCGCAAATTCAAATGCAGACTCGACCATACCAGCCGGAGTATCTCCGAATCTGGACAAAGTACGCGCAGACAAAGATCCGTGGTTGGTACCGATACGCATGGCGACGTTGTTCGCTTTGCACTTCAATACCAACGGCGTGAAGACCTCTTCAATCTCATCAATTTCCGCTTGGTATTCCTCGTCCGTTTCGTACAAGATATCCTCAAATTTCTTTCTGCCATCGGCAAAGTTGCCCGGGTTGATTCGAATCTTGTCCAAGCAATCCGCCACCGTCATCGCTACTTTCGGCGCGAAGTGGATATCGGCTATGATGGGAGTGGTATAGCCACTTTGCAACAACTTGTTCTTAATTTCTTGGCACGCTTTCGCTTCTTGCATACCTTGAACGGTAATTCTGACCATTTCAGCTCCAGCGTCGGCGCATCGCATGATTTCGTTCACCGTCGCGTCCACATCTCTCGTATCCGAAGTCGTCATCGTTTGTTTCACAATAGGGTGATCCGAGCCAACTTTCACGTTACCGATTTGGATAGTTCTGGTTTTACGTCTGAACGTTTGGGTGGTGTCCGGACAGTACAAACCGGTGGGAAGCAAAACGCCTCCTTCCGTCATTTCGTGTTGCTGAACAGCTTGAGCGCGGATGGCTCTTTGAACTTTCGTTCTTCTGTTGTTCGATGAAGAAGAAGAAGTAGATGATTTTCTACTTGTTGACTGGGATGAAGAAGAAGAAGAAGAAGAGGAAAATTGTCTGAGAACCACTCGGGAGCTCACCATCGAGGATGATAAAGCGGACATCATTTCACTGATTTAAGCGCGCGCTGTCGTTAAAGAGAAATACTAGTAAATTCTTCTTTTATTAAAGTGTGCAGGAAATCGCCGGCGCGTGCAAAAGAGTGATGATGATGATGAGAGAGTTGGATTGGATTTTTTTATCTCTTCGAGGACGACGAAAATCTTAATAAGACAACATCGATCTCTTCTTTTTTCTCCTTTTTGAGCAGAGCGTGTGTACGAAAAAACGCAGAGAGGTTAAAAAACAGCGATAAGGGTCTATAAACTCTCTCTCTCTCTCTCTCTCTCCATTTAAACGCGCGCGTTCTATTATAACACACACAAACAAGTAAGTAGAAAACAAAAGATCATGGCATTCGTTGCGGGAGGCATTTCTACGCTCAGAATCAGCGCGGCAAACCACGTCCGCCCGAAAGGCGCCAAGGAGAGTCGCAAAAACAGACCGGTGAAACACCGCCCCAGCGATAAGAACCGAGCGCCGACCAATTACCCGACCGTGGATCCCGCCGCTGTGCCTCCGGTGTATACCATCGTCTCGGAAGCGCCGAAGAAGACCGATTAACCGCGTGAGTGCGCGCGCAACAATTATATACATATATGAGAGAGTAGCATTCTTGTAGTAGTTTTATTATTAGCCTTCCTTGTTCTATATTATACATTTATCCGAGAGGGGACGACGTAATCCTCATCATACCACTTTCGCCCTAATACCACTCTTTTACGACTAAAACCTCAAAAGCAAGAGAGAGAAGCTTTCTTTCACACACACAAATAATTTTCTCCCTACAAGCCTCCCTCGTTTATTTATTTCATCGTTATTATTATAGTATTAAGAAGACGATTCAGACGAGGATTCAGACGACGAAAACTCTCCGTTCGTACGAACGAGTAGAAGATGTTTCTTCTGTCTCGATACAAATATGGGAGGAGTCGTCAAATACTCGGGAGAGTCGCGAGGACGACGATTGGATTGTTCGAAGAAGAAGAGAAGAAGTTTGCCGATGATGATTCTCGCAAATTCGTTTCGTTGAGCAGAAGCGAGAAGGAAAAAGAACGAAGGAGGAGGACGAACAATCGCGCGTGCTCGTCGTCGTCATCATATTCGGTGAGAGAATTTCAGACGAGCGCAATCGCAGAAGCCAGACCTGGGCAGAATCGTTCGCCATCCGGCGCTGGGAAACCGAAGAAGTTCAACAAGAAAAAACTGCCGCCGGCGTCTGTTGGCGCAACAGAGCAACAACAAAACAGAGGAGGAGACGAGAGAGGAGGAGATAAAGCACAAAAAACAGAAACAGAAGGAGCAGCAGACAAATCAAAGCAACCTTTCACGAGCGTTTACCGGAAAATCAAGGTGGTTGGGAAAGGAACCGTGAGGAAGAAAGTCGAACGCGTCGTAGAGAAGAAGGAAGTGAAAGCGAAAGCGGCGGTGGAAAGAAGACACGTGAGAATCAACGAGGGATCGACCGTGAATGAAATCGCCAAGGCATTCGGCATCGAGAGCGAACAGATTATCAAGCTTCTAGAAGCACTTGGAGATTCGACGTCGCTTTCGATCGAAGAGAGCGTGGCGGCGGATTCCATCGAGCTCATCGCTGCCGAGTTGGACGTGGATATTACCATCATCAATAATAATGATAGTAGTAGTAGTGGTAGTAGTAGTAGCAGTCGTGATAGTAGTGCGGTTATGAAAAAAAGACGACCGACGGTGTGTGTCATGGGTCATGTTGATCACGGGAAGACGAGTTTACTTGACGCCTTGCGCAATGCTTCAGTCGCGGATGGCGAAGCCGGTGGTATTACGCAACACATAGGCGCTTTCGTCGTAACGCTTCCAGAGTTTAATAATAGCGATAATAGTCTGGGAGAGTTGACATTTTTAGATACGCCTGGCCACGCAGCATTCTCGGCTATGCGTCAAAGAGGTGCTTCGATCACAGATATTGTCGTTTTAGTCGTAGCGGCGGACGACGGTGTCATGCCACAAACGAAAGAGGCGTGCGCGCACGCGCGCGTTGCAAAAGTACCAATCGTAGTTGCATTGACAAAGTGCGATAAGCACAATGCAGATCCAGATAGTATGGAAATGCAAGTCGCGAGTGATCTCGGGTTAGAGCTCGAAAAGTTTGGCGGGAACGTACAGGTCGTGCGAGTCTCTGCGCACACTGGTGAAGGTTTGAAAGAGCTCTCGGAAGCATTACTTTTAGAGTCAGAGCTTATAGATTTAGACACAAAAATGGATAAATCGCTCGTTCACGGAGCGGCTTTAGAGGCTCGATTAGATAAAGGGAGAGGACCAATAGTGAACGCGGTGTTGAAACGAGGAACGCTCGAAGTCGGTGACTTTGTTCTCTGCGGCTCAAGCTGGGGTAAAGTTCGTTCGCTAAGAAACGCGAAAGGAGAGGAACTTAAATCCGTAGAACCGGGCGATCCTTTCGAGATGATGGGTTTAAAAACAGTTCCAAACGCAGGAGATGCAATCCAGTCGGTACCTTCGGAAGAACGCGCGAGACGTTTAAGCGAAGCACGAGAAGAACGTCTCGAGCGAATACGTTTGCAAAGTGCCGATGTGACGGGAACGTCTTCGATTACATCGGTTTTGTCTGGAAGAGGAGGTGATAATAGTGGTGGTAATGACGAAACAATTGATGATGGATATCAAGAGTTGAATTTGATTGTCAAAGCGGACGTTCAAGGGACTGCAGAAGCTGTCAGAGATTCAGTCGTTGGTCTCGGTACCGGTAAAGTTGGCGTGAAAGTCGTCTTTACTGGAGCTGGGCAAATAACTGAAGGAGACGTTCAGCTCGCCGGCGCTATAAACGCACCTATTCTAGGTTTCAACGTGCGTGAACCAAACAAGAGCTTACAAAGCTTGGCAAAGTCGAAAGGCGTTCAAATCGTACGACAAAACGTAATCTATCGTTTATTAGACGAAGTCGGTGCCATGCTCTCGCTGAAAGCGCCGATGGAAGAATACGAAGAAATCGTCGGTGAAGCAGACATCGTGCAGATTTTTGACATGACCGGAACAAAAAAGAACAACGCTTCTCTCGTGGCTGGTTGCGTCGTCTCGATCGGCTCCATCAAATCGACGGAAAAGTTTAGGATTCTACGAGATGGCGTCCCTATACACGAAGAAGGTGCCCTCTTCAGCTGTTCATCCATTCGTAGACACAGATTAGAGGTTGAAAGCGTAGGTAAAGGTACAGATTGTGGCGTTTCGCTCGATGATATTACCGATTTTCAAGTTGGTGATACTATTCAGTGCATAACGATCGGGCGAAGACCAGTTGCTGCTGTGAAAGTTGCGACAGGAGGCGCAAAAGTACAATAAAAATAGAAAGAAATCAGCTAGCGGCGATAAGAAAGAGAACGTTGTTGTATCATATATAGCATACTGTGTTCAAATTTATTCGTCGTTGTTGTTTAGAAATACACGCACTACTTCACTCTTACTTACTACTACGTTCCTTTCCTTTGTTGTATAGATCATCAAAGTGTTATTTGTCTGTGAGAGTAGCGACCTATTTATAAATAATAGGCAATTCTGATGGGGTGGGCTTTTTGATCGCAAAGAATATAATTCTTTTTATATCGGACACTCTTCTTCGAACGCGGCTTGCTCCTTTCTGCACTTTTCGAATTGGTTCGATCGATAGTCCATGCACGCCGCGTATTTATTCATCGTTTCCGGGCATTTCCCTCTCAAGTCTTTCAGAACGTCCAACATGCAACCGGTCACTTTCGCGCCTTCCTTCAAACACATTTCCGGGTCTTGGTTCCCTTTTTTACACGCCAAGTACGCCGCGGTTTGGTTCGCGCACCTCTTCTGCAAGTGCTTGTGTGAAGCGAATAAAACGCTCGACGTCGGTGCGCTCTCGTTTTCTGACATGATCTTTCTTCTAAACTCTGCTACTAAACTCTATTACACACACAAACAACAACAACAACGAAGCGATTGATTGCGTTTTTTCCGACTCAAAAAACGTTATTCTTTTCTCTCTCTCTCTCTCTCTCTCCCTCTCTATTAACACTGGGGTACGATCACAAAACACCCTCTCTCTCTCTCTACACACTCTCTCTCTCTCTCTACACGCTCTACACTCTCTCTTTCTTTCTCTCTCTTTCTTTCTCTCTCTCGAACAGCAGCGAAGAAGATGTGATGATGATGATGATGATGATGAGTGCTCTCTCTTCCAGCCTTTTTTTGTCTCTTTTTTCGATCGAGTCGAAAAAAGTACGAGAAAGTTTAGGTTTCAGAAGGGCAGTTTTTTAGAAAACAACAAGGAAACACAACGAACAACACACTCTTCATTCATCAAAACGACTTGTTGTTGACGTATTATTTGTTGATATGGGAACGAAGACGAAACCTACATCATCATCGTCATCAGATACAACTCCTCGTGCTGCTTCTTCTGCTGAAAAAACGTCGTCCAAGTCGTCCTCGTTCTCGTTGGAACCCATCGTGAAACCGAAAATCAAGTGGTCTGCTGCGGACTTGCCGGAGATATCACCAGTCGCTCCTTTTTTGATTTCCGAAGACGAAAGAGAAGCAGGAGCGGCATCATCGAAACAGAGCAGCTAAGAAGAAGAAGAAGAAGAAGACGAAGAAGTGAGAATACAGGAAATGACGGAGACTACGACGACTACTCATAAACATCAAACATTTCCAGTCGATGGGTTTGAGAATGACTTTACGCTCGAATTGATGTTGTTCGAACAAGTGACCAACGCGAAAGAGATTTCGGATTCGATAAAATCGGGAAGTTTTGACGTTGAAGTCGCGCTGATGAATCCAAAAACGATATTCACGGAAAATATCGTTCGATTAGCGACGTTTAAAGCGATCGCATCGATGGAAACGAAGTGCATGGTTACGAGAACGTTACACTCTGAAATCATATTCAACGCGTCGCCGAAAACAAACATAAACGAAGCGTTTCGAAGGTTCGGGGCTGGACCAGACTCGACAGCGATATTAGTCGCGCGGGTGTGCGATAAAAAGAAGGAACAAATAGTAGTAGACACGGGTAATAGTAGTAATAGTAGTAATAGTGAAGAACACATCAGAGAAAAAGTTAGGAAATGGATCGATGGGAAAGAGATTGCGGCGACGAGAGAAAACTTACAACGCTTCGCGGACACAAACGCGATTAAGAAATATTATAAAATAGACGCGGCAGAGCTGAAAATAGCATCGCTGGAAGACGGCGTGCTCATGCGCATAGGTGCCAGAGAAGTAATTTGAGCTCCATGTAATATTGTTATTGCATAAAAAGCTACTAAATGCTATACTAGAGAATCTATTTACTGATATCGTTTATCGTGCACGTCTTCTTGCGCCAGCGGTAGTTTCTCGTCGAACGTACCCACAGTCGCTGACGCTATGTAATTAATGCCTAAATCGCCGGTCAATTTCCATTGTTTCGTCATGAGATTATACTCCATTCCCGCCATCGTGTTCGTTCTCAATCCGGCGCGTTCTAAAACAATCGCCAACTCGGACGGGTGTAAAAATTTGTTCGCGTCGTGGGTCCCAGCCGGTACCATCTTCGCCACGCGCTCTGCGAATACAATCGCGCCTAAAACACCTCTCATAGATTTTGATATCGTCGACACGAATACCAAACCGTCGTCTTTGACTAACTTTCTCAACGCGTTCGCGAACACTCTCGGATCCGTAACGTGTTCGATAACTTCTAAAGCGCACACCACGTCGAACGAGTTCGGTTCCTTCTCTCCTAAATCTTCCGCCGTGTCGCAGATGTATTTCACTTTACCGTTATTACCTCCACTATCATCATCGTCATCTAATTGCGATTCTTTTTGTCTCCTCTTCGCGGCTTCCACGTTCGCTTTCCCGGCGTCTAATCCGACCACATCCGCGCCCAGTCTCGATAAACTTTCGCTCAGCAATCCTCCACCGCACCCGACGTCTAATATTCTCAAACCAGATAACGGTCTGTTGTCAACGACTGTTGTTGGTGTTCTCCTCCTTGTTTTACTAAAATGTTCCGCGCACTCGTCTTTAATAAACGAACATCGCACTGGATTCATCGAGTGCAACGGTCCAAACGGCCCGTCTCGTTCTCTCCACCATAACTCCGCGTCTTGCTCGAATTTTTTCGTCTCTCTCGTGTCCACCGTCGTCGTCGTTTTTGTCCTCCTCGTCGCCACGAAGAAGGATGATGATCTGTTGTTCTTGTTGTTGATAATAAAACGACTAAAATCATCCAATCTTTTTTTTCTTCCACTCTGAACTTGTTGTTGTTGTTGTTGTTGTTGTCCGTGATGATTGTTCATCGTGCTTTTGTCTTCAACGGAGGAGGAGAATGAAAGAAGACGATTCACATCAGCTAAACCTCTCGTCGATAGTAATAATCCTCGTCGTCGTCCTCGTCGTCCTCCGAACGAAGCAGCAGCGGAGAAAGACATTTTAATACTACTATACTACTATATCTAATAAATGCTCTCTTTCCAAACAAAAAGTGACGTTTCCTCCTCAGACTGAGAAGTTGCGACAGAAAAATGGCGTGGGGGAAACCAACCCCTCGTGGTGTGTTGGGAGACAACGACGAGAACGAGAGAAGAGAAGGAGACGACGAAAACGTGATGAAATCCTCCGTAGTCTCCTTGATTGAAAAAAACGACCCGACTGTCCGCGCGATAACTATTTTCCGGGGAAGAAATTTCACGGGCGCGAGAGAAACAACCGCCGTCGGTCTCGCCTTGGAAAAGAATCAATTCGTGAAAGAGTTTTACAGCTCAGGACACGAGATGACGAGAGAAACGGCGGAGATTTTAGGGAGGAGCTTTTCGAAAATGAAATCGTCCCTGGAAAGCATTTGCGTCGGAGACGAACGGTTTGGCGGCGGCGGTGGGAGGGGGAATAACGATGATGGTGGTCAGAAAGATGATGATGCTGATGGTGATGAAGATGCCTTTGAAGTGTTTCTTTCATACGCGAAAGAACTCGACGGGTTGCGAAAGTGGGATTTAGAAAATAAAGGATTGACGAAGAAATCGCTGGGAAAATTATCAGACGCGTTTCAATCCGAGAAGTTTATAAGATTAGAGGAGTTGATATTGAATAGAAACGAGAGTCTGAGCGATAGAAGTAGGAGTAGCGACGATACGAGCGCGACGACGACTAATAAGTCACCGACGGCGATGGAAAGACTTTTTCAGAGTGGCGCGATACGTCAAAGAGTCAAGACGCTTGAAATTTCGGATATATCTTTGGGAGAGGCGAGCATATCTGCACTCGCGGAGGAGTTAAAAGGAAAGTGTAGCTTAGAAGTGTTCAAATTTACAAACGGTAGGCTGGAGTGTTTTCGTTTGAAGGAGTTGGATGACGACGACGGCGTCGAAGAAAAGAAAAATGAAAGTGAGACGGACGACACCGCTGCCGACGAGAGCGAAAAGAAAGAAAAAGACAAGAAAAAGAAAGAAGAAAGAGACAAGGCGACAACGGCGATGATGAACGAGCTCGGCGAAGGGTTCGTAAATAACAAATCTTTGAAACGAGTCACCTTGGATGGGACGAAAGTTGGCGCCTACGAACTTTTGAAAGGCATCTCGAGAGCAAAGAGAACGAATAAAAGTGAGAAAAGTAACGTCGTAGAAATCTCGCTCGCAAATTGCGCACTAAACGACGACAACAGTAAAACAAACGCCGTCGTGGGATTTCTCTTGAGCGATTTCGCAGAGTCGGTTGAGATTGTAAATCTGAATGGAAACGCTCTCGGCGACTGGAAAGTCGCGCAACTCGCAGGTGCTATTCAAGGAGGTTTTTGTCAAAATATGCTCGAAATAGACATCGGTGGTAACGACCTGAGCGATGCAACTATTTTGAAACGTTTGCTATTTGGAAAAACGAAGATTAAAAGACTCTCGTGTTTTGAGAACGTAAACTTACTGAAATCGAAAGAAAACGTCGGGAAACTCTTTGAGGACGCCGAAATTCTTTCAGCCGGCAGCAGTCCATGCGAATACCTAGACGTTGGTGCGTGCGGTATGGAACTCGAAGAGCTGACGTTGTTCGCAGAGTCCATCAGAAAACACAAATCAGCCTTCGTTAATCTAAAAACGTTAGTTCTCGGCGGTAATCCTGGCGCTTGCGCTTTAGGCGACGCTTTCGAAAACGAACTAAAGCTTTTAAAAGAGAGCATGTCCAGTCTCGACATCGCGTGGAAAGCGAACGATTCCGGAGATATCGATAAGTTCAAGTAGTCATAATCATCGTTTTAAAATCCATCTCATAATTATCGCGGCCCCCTCGTGCGTTGTCCATAGTTTTTCTCTTGATTTCTTGTTTTCTTCTTCACCTCGAAAAGAGGAGTGCGTGGAAGTTTTCAAAGCCGCCATACATTTTTGTTGTCCGAAATATAACCGAACAACTCTACTTTTCGAATAAGAAACAACATGTCGTTCCGACGACGACTGAAAGGAAAACAACCCCCGGATGGTTGGGACTTGATCGAAGATACCATCGAAGATTTCGAGGCGCAGATGAGAGACGCCGTCAGCGAAGAACACGAAGGAAAAAGAAAGAACGAATTGACGTGGAGAATCCATCGAATTCATTGGGAGAAGAATCGTTTTATATTCGATTTAATGTACAAGAAGAAGGTGATGGACCGTAAACTGTACGATTATCTGGTGAGAGAGAAGATTGCCGATCAACCTCTGATATCGAAATGGAGGAAACCTGGGTACGAGAACTTGTGTTCTTTGCTGTGCATACAAAAGAGTTCGACGAATTTTGGGACCACGAGTATTTGTAGAGTACCCATAGCGCAGCGCAGCGGGCAGGCGAGGTTAACTCCGAACGTGAAAACCGGATGCATCTCGTGCTTTTCCGGAGACGGAATAATGGGCGGACCAATCTGGTGGAACACGAACTTGTCCGAGAAAATCATCACGAAAGTTAAAGAAGGGAAGAGGAAAGCGGAAGAAGCCGGGATCGCTGACGGAGAGGAGGAAGATCCAGAAGTGGCCAAGAGAATAGCGGCGATGAAGGAAAAGTTTCAGAAAGATAAAGTAGCGGCAAGCGGATTAGATTAACATTAATATCAAATACAAATTCTAGGAAAATTCATGCTAATCGTCGTCGTCGTCATCGTCGTCTTCATCGTCGTCTTCGTCGTCCTTTTCTTCGATTTCCACTTTCCGTTCCTCTCGCACGAAATTGAACAACTCGACGTAATCTTCCATGAACAATTCTTGCGGACGAACTTTATCTCCTCTCCCGAGTATTTCTAAAGCCAAATCAATCGTTTCCGCGTCGCACGTCGCTCGTAAATTATTCTTTAACATTTTGCGTTTCTGCGCGAAACAGCTTTGAACGAACGTGAAAAACTGCTTCTCGGTACCGTTAATTTTTAATAAGTGTTCCTTCCGTTTCGGTTTAAATCCAATCAAACAACTCTCCACGTTTGGAGGAGGATCGAAACAGTCTTTCGCGACTGGCCGAATGTATCGAGATTCGGAATAATACGCCGTTCGTACTGACATGGCGCGAAAATCTGAGTTGCTTTTTTTCTTCTTCTTCACTTCGTTTGCGTTTTCAATCATCTTCTCACCTCTTTCCTCCGTAGCCAAGCGTCTGGCGACTTCTTCTTGGAACATGAACACTAAATCTTCAAACGTATCGCCCATGGGTAGTAATCGCTTCAATATATCTGTCGTAATGTTGTACGGAATGTTCGCGACAACTTTCGCTCTTCTCTCGCCGCCGTCTATCAAACCTACAAACTTCGTATCCAAGTCTTTCCACTTCATGAAATCCTCCTCTATAATTTCTAGCTCGTCTTCTCCGTACTCTTTTCCGAGCGTTTCGCGTAAAGTTTTTGCTAAATTTCGATCCTTCTCTACCGCGATGACTTTACATCCGGTCCGTAATAACTCCGCGGTGAGATTTCCAGTCCCCGGTCCGATTTCTAAAATAACGTCCTCTTTCGTCACGTCCGCGCTCCTCACGGCGTCGATTAAAACCGAGTGATCGATCAAAAAATGTTGCCCCAACCATCGTCTGGCTTTATGTTTCGCTCCAGAGACCCTCTCTTCCGGCGATAAGCCCTCGCCATCGAATGCTCGCTTCATTTCGTCTTTCTCTTCCTGCTTCGTTTTCTTCGCTTTTCGCTTGTTGTTGGAGAGACGAAACGCACTTTTCTTCCCGGCGTTTTCGATTTTGAAGACGCGATTATTATTATTCTTATTATTAAAATGCCGTCGAGACGATTCAGACGACGACGTGGAAGAGGAGGACAGAAGGGACGAAATCAATCGCGAGGAGAGCGAGGAGATGGATGTGCTCGTCATCGTTCTCGTCGTTGGTCTCTTGTCAAATGTCACCGATGGTGGCGGCTTTCCCCAAAATAATATTAACTGAATTATTTATAAATAACAGTATATCTAATTTCCGCCGCCCTTAAAGATTTTGTATCTATCGCAAGAAGGAACAAGAAGACAAACAGCGGCAGAGAGAGAGAGAAAAGAGAGAAACTCTTCCTCTTGACTTTTTCTTGACTTCTTCTTCT
>Ga0129327_10000314_pt1 | contig 29139 bp, 30 predicted proteins | sample CPBDNA_6_FD_111799 | JGI IMG/M metagenome (GOLD analysis project Ga0129327, IMG submission 111799) | Freshwater to marine salinity gradient microbial communities from Chesapeake Bay, USA - CPBay_Spr_31_0.8_DNA | ecosystem: Environmental > Aquatic > Marine > Coastal | place: USA: Chesapeake Bay... | reverse complement strand
TTGCTTTTGTTGTCGTTGAAATCTCGCTCGATCTCTTAATATTTTCGCACTTTCTGCCTTAATTTCCTCATTGGTTGGAATATCAATAAATCCCGCCTCATTAACGTATTTATTTTGCGCTAAATAGCCCGATAATTTTCTAAAATTCCGAGTATGCCCATTTTTTACGTCTGGATTTTCTGCTTTCCAAGCAAAGTATAATTTTCGAGCTTCGGCTATATTTGGATTTATTTGGTAAATCATTTTTGCCCATTCGGGCGTATTTTCATCAACTGTTACGACCTTAAATGGAAAACTAGGGTCGTCCATTGGTGGTGGGAAATGATACACTTGATAAGTAGAAGTTGTAGTAGTTTTGGTTACTTCATTTTGTGCATTTGTCAAAGAAATATTCGTTATCAAGCAAAAAGTAGCTAATACAGTAATTTTAAAATTGGTCATTGTGTGTATTAAGGTTGACTAAAGACTAGGGAATTTTATCATTTTAAATATACATTAAAATTAAATACATATATTGGCAAAAAAAGTGATTTGTGTCAGTAGCAAAGATGATTTAATACCATCAATTACTTTGGGATATTTACTTTAATGAATTATACTGTTAGTTTTTTGAAGAAGTTACAGGAGGTTTTTAGAGGTCGGAGTAGATTTCTTTAGAGGTATTGGGAAACATTAATAAATATTCCTAATATGACAACTTTTTAAAAATAGGGATTATTATATTTAAGACTTGCAATATATAAAAAAAATGCAAATTGTTTTCAGCAACAATATCCAAGCTGAGATTACTAATATTTTTGACCGTTTAAAATAGCTGCTTAAGTGCTAAAGTAAGGCTAATTTCCTCCCATAGACGCTTCAAGATTTTGAAAATACTTGGAGGTCAACATGCAAAATTCGGTTTTTTTTTGTCCCTTACTAAAAATGCGCTATTTCTTCACCAATTTAGAAAAAGTCTTTTTCCCAAGATAATACCGAAACAACATACTCTTCTTCAAATGTCCTACCTTATTAGGCGCACCAATACTCGCTTTTTTAATAAGCTTATTAAAAATTTTACGTTGCCTCCATGTTTTACGAAGGTTGGTATACATATAACCGTGGGCTCGTAAAATTTGCCAAATGTGAGCAAATTGACCTTTTAGAAGGAAAGTTACGCCAACCAAGCCATCTAAAATTAAGCGCAATGGAATCAACCAAAGTAGTTTACTAACTGGTTCATTTTTCAATAAGGTAGTTAAGCTATTTCTATGATTCAAGTAAGTTTTTCTAGGGGATTGATACTGTAAAGTGCCGCCGCCAACATGATAAACAGTTGATTCAGGATAAACCATGACTTTGTACCCTGCTCGTTTTAAGCGCCAACATAAATCAATTTCTTCCATGTGGGCAAAATAACCCGCATCCAAGCCGCCTAAATCGTGGTATAAATCGCCCTTGATAAACATAGCTGCCCCTGTTGCCCAAAAAATTTCTTGTGGCGTATCATACTGTCCATTATCGGTTTCGCAATTGGTTAAGATTCGGCCTCTACAAAAAGGCAAACCCCAATTGTCCATCCATCCACCAGCAGCGCCTGCATGTTCAAAGGTAGTTTTATCATGATAAGCCAAAATTTTAGGTTGAGCTGCCCCAATTTTAGGATTCAATTCCATCATTTCAATAATTGGGCGCATCCAATTTTTAGTCACTTCTACGTCTGAATTCAATAAGACATAATAAGGAGAATGAACTTCCCGTAAGGCTTGATTATAACCGCCCGCAAAACCATAATTCTTTTTTAAATCTAGGATTTCAATTTGGTTACCATATTGTTGGTCTAAAAATTCCAAAGAATTATCAGTCGAACCATTATCCGCTACGACTACTCGTAAGTTGGGATAATCGGAAGCTAAAACGGAAGGTAAAAAATCAGTTAAATATTTTTTACCATTATAATTTAAAATCACAACTGCAACTTCTGGATAATTAAAAGTCGCTCTATTTATTGGTTGCGGTGGTTGTTTTGCTAATATTTCTAAAGTGCTAATTTTATCTTTCGCCAAAGCAGCTTGTAATGCTTCTAAGGAATCAAATTTGGCATCTTCTCTAATAAATTCAACTAATTCTAAAGTCAATTCCTCTCCATAAATCGTTTGATTAAAATCAAAAATATTGACTTCTATAGTTTTATTATCATGCGCTGCCAAGGTTGGTCTGGTCCCAATATAAAGCATCCCTTCATAACGCTTACCTCGATGATGTACATAAGTAGCATAAATACCTTCTTTGGGTAATAACTTATGAATAGAAGTCAGTTCGATATTCGCTGTTGGGAAACCGATAGTCTTGCCTATTTGCTGCCCTTTGGCAACGAATCCACTTAATAGGAAATAATGTCCTAATAGTTTACTCGCCTGCTTTACGTCTCCTACCTGAATCGCCTTTCGGACTTTAGTAGAACTAACCGTAATTTCATCAATCTGCTGTGGCTCAATTTCATCTACTTGAAAATTGGCTTCCTTACTATAATGTTTTAAGTAATTGATGTCTCCTTGGCGATTTAAACCAAAGCGGTGATCATAACCAATGACAATCCATTTGGGATTAAATTTTTCTAATAAAAATTTTTCAATATATTCGTCCGCAGATTGCTGAGAAAAAGCAATGGTAAAAGGGACAATGACCACATTATCAATCCCATAGCGTTTTAAAAGGTCAATTTTCTCATCAATGGTATTGATTAGCCGCAAAGAAGTATCTTTGGGATAAACGACTAAACGAGGATGCGGGTAAAAAGTAATGACCACACTTTCCCCATTTACTTGCTGCGCTAGTTGCTTAACCCGTTCCAAAATAAATTGGTGGCCTCCATGCACGCCATCAAAAGATCCAATGGTAATCACGGCATTACGAAAATCAGGTAAGGAATTTAAATCTTTATAGAGGTTCATTATTGGCATTCAGTCCGAAAAAAAATTGAGCCGCAAAGGTATTACCCGCTGACCTGATTAACAAGATTATTAGGGAGGTAAATGAGGGAATGAGTGGTTAAGATGGCAAAGCTTCCTAATAAAGATGTTTAAAGTGTTAAATATCCGTGGAGAAATCATCCATCGAAGTTATCCGTGGGGAAATAAGTTTTTTATTTCCACGGATAACTTCCACAGATGCCCACTTCTAAGTTCTATTTTTCTTTTAATCCCTATTATTGATAATTTCAAAAATTCGACATGAAAAAATACTTATCTTGTTTAGGACTGTTACTTTTCTTGAGTTATTTAACTGCCCAAAATCCCTTACTCGATATTATCAACAAAAACAAAACCACGTTCGGCGATATTTTCGACCGCCCTGACGATTACGAAGTACAAATTATTTATACTCAAATTGAAAGAGATAAAGAGAATGTCCCACACTTCAAATCTCATTATTATCATTTAGATTCCACCAATTATTTCTATCCTGCTAGTACTGTCAAAATGCCTACTGCCTTTGTGGCATTAGAAAAATTAAATCAATTAAATATCAAAGGATTGGATAAGTTTACGCCTATGCGCAATGGCGTAGGCAGCGCCCCACAAACGGAAGCAGCGACCGATGCAAGTGCTAAAAATCTATTGCCCTCCATCGCCCATTACATCAAAAAAATATTTTTAGTTAGCGATAATGATGCCTATAATCGACTCTACGAATTTGTAGGACAGGAAGCTTTAAATAAAAGTTTACACGAAAAAGGGTTTACCGATTTGCGCTTAATTCATCGCCTTTCTGCGCCAAGATATACCGCAGAAACAAATAAGCATACCAACCCAGTTACGTTTTATAAAAATGACAACCTCCTCTATCATCAAGGAGAAGTTTATAGCGAAGCATCAACTAATTTAGGTCTGCAAAATGAAATTAAAGGCAAAGGTTATGTGGATAATGAAGGAAAAATCATTAATGAACCGTTCGATTTTAGGGTCAAAAATTATATCTCCCTGCAAAATTTACACGATATTTTAAAAACGGTTTTATTTCCAGCATCTGTGCCTGCCCATCAGCGATTTGATTTAACCGAAGCAGATTATGCCTTTTTATATAAATATATGTCCATGACGCCCAAGGCAAGTGATTATCCCAAATACGATAAACCCGATGGGTATGTGAAGTTTTTTATGTTTGGCGGGGATGCACCGACTATTCCTGACCATATCAAAATTTTTAATAAAGTTGGGGATGCTTATGGGTATTTGACGGATGTGGCTTATGTGATGGATACTAAGAATAACATTGAATTTATGGTTGCTGCTACTATTCATGTTAATGGGAATGGCGTTTTTAATGATGGGGTTTATGAATATGCATCTAAAGGGTTTCCATTTTTTAAGGATTTGGGGAATTTGATTTATGCAGTTGAATTAAAACGAAGACAAAATAGTAATTAAATAAATATGCTTTCAACTAAATTTCTAAAGTCAAAAAAAGGGTCTATCTCAAAGAAGCAGCTTACCAAAAACTAAAAATAAAAGTAGAAAAAGGTAGACAATCTACTAAAATAATTATTTTGTTTAACTTTTAGTCAAAAAGATTAAACAAAATAATTTTATCTGTGTTTATCCTCCATGACAACTTCACATTTTTATCAACATTTCAATCATAGTAGACCACTTATTCAAAGCTTTGCTTCGGAGCTCACCAAAGACTTTGACCTAGCTCGCTTTCTATATTTGGAAGTAACCCATCAGGCTGTTAAACATAAAACACACCTGCAGCCTGATACTTTGGAAGAATGGTTAATTAATACAATGATAAAAACTTACGATAAATTAACACAAAAGAAATCCAATAGACTGATGCAAAATGGAGACAGCCCCGCATTCTTCTACGATGCTTTACCAATCACCTCAGATTATTAAGGAGCGAGGAATCAACATTTTGATAAGTGATTATCTCTAGGAACACTAAATATAATACAATGAATATCCAATTAAGTACGAAGGTTAATGGCAATTATAAAGACATTATGCGTCAGTTTGATTATAAATTATTTGAAGCTTTAAAGCCAAGTCTTGCCGATATGGAAATTGTAGCATTTACGGGGTCTGAAAAAGGAGATAAAGTACACATCCGCTTTAATAGCCCTATCAAGGCAGAATGGATTAGTCATATAACAGATCATGGAGCAAATGAAAAAGAAGCTTTTTTTATTGACGAAGGCGTAAAATTACCTTTTCCACTTTCTTATTGGCAGCATAAACATATAATAAGAAAAATAAGCAATACAACTTCTTACATTATTGATGATATTACTTTTAGAGGACCAAATCTTATAATTTCTTGGTTACTCTATCCTGTAATTTATATGGGGTTCTATCCTAGAAAAAGTATTTACAAAAAATATTTTAACACAATCTCCTAGCGTTCACAAACAACTCCCACCCGTTCTAAAAATATAGTCAAAATAATAATCATGAAAAATAAATTTCTAAAAATTATCTTTTCTTATAGCATAGCTTATTGCCTTTTTTTAACCACTTTAAATGCAACTACTCAAGATTCTCTAAGGTCGAAAGCAAACGAAAAACTAACTATTTTCAACGAAATTCAAAGCAACAGTTTAAAATCAATAACGATTCATACGGCAATTGATTCTATTCTACTCAATAAAAAAACCGATAATAATTATCCTGCAACTTTTACGTATACAGATGCAAATGGAAATACTATTAAAAAATCTATCCACATAAAACCTCGAGGAAAATCCAGAAGACAGTACTGTTCATTTCCACCACTAAAAATTAGTTTTTCTAAAGAAGAATTAGTTAATAATGGGTTGAGAAAAAAGCATCGGTCTTTAAAGTTAGTGACTCATTGCAACGATGATAATAGTGGAAATCAAAATGTATTAAAAGAATTATTAGCCTACAAAATCTATAACAAATTAACGGATAATAGTCTTGATGTTCAACTTTTAAACGTTACTTATAAAGATATTAATAGTAATATTACCATAGAAAAATATGCTATTTTAATTGAGGATATTGATGAACTAGCAGAAAGAATGGATGGTCAAGAAATGGAAGGATATGGAAAGTCATTAATAGATTTCGAACAAGAAAACATCAATATTTTTTCTTTATTTCAATTTATGATTGGCAATGTAGATTGGAAAATACGTGTGCAAAGAAATGTAAAATTTATTCAATCTAATGATGAAAAAGTGCTAAAAGTGATCCCTTATGATTTTGATTCATCTGGATTAGTCGCTCCAGAATACGCTCGGCCATTTAACCATTTGGGGCTTAGAAGTATGCAACAGCGATTATTTATGGGTATATTCAAAAACAAACAAGAAAGAAAAAACACAATTACTTTATTTAATAGCAAAAAGAAGGCTATTTATTTATTAGTAAGGAATACTAAGCGGTTAGATAAGCGGTCTCGATATGAAATTAAAGGATATTTAGATACTTTCTATCAAATCATCAACACAAGGAAACTTTTGGATAGATCTATACCGCTAGGCACTAAAAAACCTGAAATTTCAAACTATAATGGGAGTATGAGTCTCTAAAAAACTAATAAGGGATAAGGTAATTACTTTCCTTATCCCTTATTAGTTCGGATAAACCACTTCTATTCCCGTCCAATCATCAGTAGTCCCATTGAGTAGCAACGCATTGTTTTTATTATAAAAAAGTTGAGCAGTATAGTCATTCGAATCCTGTTCTAAAACAGTACAAAAACATTTATTTGCCCGTTCAAATTCCTTAGAAAAATAAGCGACTACGCCTTCATTAAATTGTTCTTTTGTAGCTTGTTTTTTTCTTCTAGTTTCCTCATTTTCTCCTTCAAAACATTCGTATATTTTTATTGGTTCTTGTTTGCCTTTAACTTGTACTAAGCCCAAATACCGCAAACTAAAGGCCTCTTTATTCTCTAAATTATTAATAACGGTATCACTTACTAAAATAGAAACTCTAAAATATTTAGTCAATCGTTCCAATCTAGAAGCCGTATTTACCGTATCAGAAATAATAGCTGCATCCATTCTTTCATCATATCCAATAATCCCCATGATTAATAACCCCGCATGAAGACCTATTCCCATTCTAAGGGGAACTCTATCTTTCGTAATTCTTAATTGGTTATACGTATTCAAACCTTGTTGCATACTAATAGCTGCCTTTAAGGTATCTTCTGCACTTTCTGGAAAAATGGCCATCACTCCGTCTCCCAAATATTGATTAATAAAACCTTTATTTCGTTGAATAATAGGCCCCATTCGTTGATTAAAAGCATTAACAAATTTAAAATTTTGTTTTGGGGTCATTTTTTCTGATAAGCTTGTATAATCTCTTATATCAGAAAACATAACCGTCACCTGTTTTTCCACATAATCTCCAAGCGTCGCATCCAGAATATTTGTTTTCCCAAGAAAATTAAGAAAAGTTTTAGGGACGAATTTATTGGAGACGATGTTTATTTCCCGAAGTTGTTTAGACTTTTGATATTCGACCTCCCAAAAACGATAGATCAAACCAAATAACATGGTCAGCGTCATACCTATTGGTCCTAAGCTTTCTGGATTAAAAAAGACCTGAGAAATGCCAAGGTTTTGAAATAATGGACCAAGTATCGGAGTCGAAAAAAATAACCCCGTTCCAATGCCATAGATTCGAGCTAACGAATTAGGCATACAAATTAGTTTAAGGCAAACCACACATATAACTAGGCTGTAAACGACTAATAAGGCCGTCCATATACCCCAAACACTAAGTGATAATTCATCTCCTCTTGGAAAAAATAAACCAATCCCCCCTAGACCAAAAATAGTAAACCAAATAAGTCTTTTGAAAAGAGTGTCCAGTTTTGGATAATATTTTGATAAATTGATGAAAACTCTGCCAAAGTGTAACAAAAAACCCCTTAATGCCAAGGATAGAAACATAGCTACTCGAAATCGCAAATATCCGTGTTCTGGAAATAACCATGTGACCAACCATTCTTCATTGGAGACTAATAGTTCTGTAATTCCCATTAAGCTCAGAATGATAATAAACCAACCATAAATACCTTCTTTTGTCCAAAACCACAGGAAAGAGGAAATTATTAAAAGTAGTAGCGTCACGCCTAAGGATAAACCAAATATAATATAATTATCTTTTTCAAAAGTCGGAAAATTGATAGCTGAATCATAAAGGTAAAGCTCAGGTATCGGTCTTTCAAGTTCATTATTATTTATTGCTACCCAAAGCAAAAGGTCTTCCCCAACATTACAATTTATATTGATTAGAGACATAATAGCATGCGTCTCGACGTCTCTTTGAGAAGCTGGAATTTCACTACCTGTTTTTCTAGTATAAAGTAGTTGGTCACCCTTTGTAAAATAAACAACAACATCAGGATACCCTTTGATGTAATTGGCTCTATACCATTTCTCTTTTAAAAAGAGTAACCAATTATTGATTGGAAGGTCTGAATTTAGAGAAAGCGCAAACCAATACTTTTCAAAAGGTACTATAATTTGTTCGCTTGTGATCGTATCAAGCACCTGAGCATCTTTAAAATTTCCCAATAAAATTTCTTGAATAGTAAGTTGCTCAACTCCTTCTTGAATCATCCATGGAAGCGATGGTAGTTGTTGGATGGATTGGACTGTCTGAATACGATATTCTAAAATTGCAGCAGGTAGTCTTTCTTGTGTATATAATGGTTTAGATAAAAAAACAAAACAAAAAGCAAGGGTAAGCGGAATAACCTCAAATTGGAAAATTTTAGCCCAAAAATCTATATAAGTATTCGTTTTTTTCATTAAAGAGTCCGTCTTACTAATTTTAATCCTTGAATGTCCAAATTTAAGCTATTCAAAGGACTTTCAAATTAGGATAAGCAAAATAGCTATAACAATTGGATAATCAAAATGTTACGACCCGCATATTCTACGTTGTAAAACCCTCAAAATATTTTAATAACTGATGTTACGCAGCAGCACCAAAGGTGCGGTATATATTAACATAGGGCTTTCGCCCTATGGAAATGGAATGCCGTATAAACATTAGCTCTGAAGGAGCGACATCTGAAACATCACACGATTTATGTCGCACCTTTGGTGCTTTATTTCGGGATGACTTAGAAACATTGGGTTCACACCCAATGCTGGTATATACCGCACCTTTGGTGCTAAATAATTTTTCTTTGCGTAACATCAGTTAATAAGATAGAAAATAAATAACCTTGCGCTAATAATAACACAAAGGATTTTTTAGTTTCGCAGTAAACTATCTTGAGCTATCAAACGTTAGAATAGTCAATCTAATAAAGAAAAATATATGCGCAAAAAATACGATAAAACAGAAATTCTCGAAAAAGGCATTCAACTTTTTAGAGAAAAAAGTTACCATGATACAGGCATAGATGATATTTTAAAAACTTGTCAAATACCAAGTGGTTCTTTTTATAATTTTTTTAAAAATAAAGAAGGATTTGCTGTTGCAGCGTTACAGCAATACAACCAACGTTATATTGAATATTTAGACAAAATTCTAAACGATACCACTTACACTCCTTTGGAGCGATTGCGCAATGCCTATCAAGGCATTATGGATGAGAATATTGAAAACAACTGTAAAATAGGTTGTTTATTAAATGGTTTTACTTCTGAAATTGCTACTACTAGTGAAGCGATTAATCAACAGGCGATTATTGATTATCAGCGTAATAATCGAAAATTAGCTACCGTAATTCACGAAGGGCAAAATATTGGGGAAATTAGAAAAGATTATACCGCCGAAGAATTAGCCGATTATCTAATAAATAATGCCATGGGTGCTTCTACCCGTATGAAAGCAGGATTAAATCGCCAACCTATGGATTTATTTATGCGAACCGCCTTTGAATTTCTAAAAGCATAACTTGTCATTTTTCCTATCCAATCTTTTTAATTTCCTCAACCGATATTTTCAGTTTCCAGACTGGAAATGACTATCTCGTCGTCTCCTAACGACGACTTATTATATTACCTCACTCTAAATAATTACAAAAAAACCAGTCCTTCATTAAACTAAATCTTTTTAAAAACATTATTAGATAGAACGTTCTAATTAATAATTATATATTTTAAATCATCAAAAACAAATTAAAAAATGGGAAGATTTGCAAATAAAGTAGCCATTATAACAGGCGCAACCAGTGGTATGGGTTTAGATACGGCCAAATTATTTTTAGCCGAAGGCGCAAAAGTTGTACTAACAGGAAGAAACCAAGAAAAATTAGACGCCCTTAAAAGTGAGTTATCGGGTGATTTATTATTAGTTAAAGCGGAAGCTTCAAGTGTAAGAGATAGCAAAGCATTAATTCAACAAACAGTAGAGACCTTTGGTAAGATTGACATTCTATTCTTAAATGCAGGCGTATTCAAAGCCCTACCTTTAGGTCAGTTATCAGAGAAACATTTTGATGAAATTTATGACATCAACGTTAAAGGGCCTTTGATGACGGCTAATGCAGCTATCAATGATCTTAACGATGGTGGAACTATCATTTTTAATACTTCTGTCTCTAATGTTAAAGGCATGCCAGGCGTATCTGTTTATGGCTCTTCTAAGGCAGCTTTACGCTCTATCGTTAGAACTTTAGCAGTAGAATTAGCACCAAGAAACATTCGAGTCAATGCAGTAAGTCCAGGGCCAATTGAAACGCCAATTTGGACAAAAACCAACTTAACAGAGGAAGAAGTTGGGGGCTTTGCGGCTGGCGTATCAGGACAAGTTCCACTTGGTAGATTTGGAAAAGGGACAGAAGTAGCCAAAACTGTTCTATTCTTAGCTTCTGCTGATGCTTCCTTTATAACCGCTACAGAAGTGCCTGTAGATGGAGGGATGGCACAAGTATAAGTAGTCAATCTCAACTTCAAAATCAACCTCAACTTCAATAAACCATCATGTTCATTAAGCTTGAAGTTCAATTTCATTTTGAAGTTTTTTTTCCTCTGTACAAATTTTTAATGTTTAAGCGAAAAAAAAAATGGTGCTTTCCTAAAATGGAGAAGCACCATTTTTTGTTTTAGTATTAACGTATAATTGATTACAAACTATATGCGATTAATCCGTTGGGAAAAGAATCGCCAATCAATCAATCAATCAATCAATCAATCAATCTCCACCTCTCTCCGAACCGTCTCAAAGCCTTCCAACTTAGCCAAGGTCACTTTCAAAACCCCATCTTCATATTTAGCTGTAACACTTTCTTTATCAATCTTATCATTCAAGTCAAACTGTCGTTCAAATTTTCGAGGTCGAAATTCTTGTCGTCTCCAATCATAATTAGATAAATCATCAACGATTTTGTCTACTGCAATAGTCAAAGTGCTATCGCTCAAGTGTATTTTAAAATCGCTTTTGGAATAGCCTGCCGCATAAACAAAAAGTTCGTAACGGTCATCTAATTCTTGTACGTTCACTTTTGGAAAATGGCGGCGACCATGTCTTCCGTTGTGTTCTGCAAATTTGTGTGCCATCATCTTTTTGAATTTTCTTTTCAAATGATGTCTTGGATGTTGTGCGCCATCTGCGCAATATGCCTGTTTGTTATACATAATTTTTTAATTTTTAATGTTAAAATATAGGAAAACTTCAGTTCCCAAAATCACGAGGAACGGGAGTTCCTCTATATTAATAGTTATAATCGTTTACTTACTGTACAATAATCCGTCTATGATTATCTAAATACACCACTCCTCGAATCGGCGTTTCTGTAAATAAATCCTCTTTCCAGATAGGACGTTTGCGTTCGCTAGAAAAGTCCATCTGATAAATATTTTCATATTCTTCTAAAAAAGCGCTTTGAAAAAATCGCTTTATTTTACTAAAAACGCCAAACACTACACTCATCAGCAAAGCAATTACTACAGCTATGAAAACGACCTTTACTAAAAACAAGAAAAGGATGATTCCCAAAGCGAGTGCAAAAAACAACTTAAATCGTCGCATGTGCTTAATTTTTAAAGGTGAAACAATCGGGTTTAAAAAACAATATTTTTAGGCCTAATCAATTGCTTTATACTAAGGAAGACGAATTACTTTTAGTTTTACTTTAAAATAGTTGAGTTTTTTTATTTTTATTGGATTTTTGACTTTAGTTAACGTCATACCTGCCTATAAATCAATATTTTATATTAACTAAAGTCGATAATTTCGCACTTTTAAATTTGAGAAATCACGAAGTGGTTCTTTATCCCTAAAGGGAAAACCGTTATCAACAATCTAATTTGATTTAGCATCCTATCAAAAACCAAAATTAAATTCTCTTTAATTTTTTTTCAGCATCTCCGCAAGTTTTACTAGTAAAGAATCTTCTTATCTCCAACACTTAATTATTCACTTAAATCACATTTTATATAGACTATACAATTTACACTTTATTCATTTTTAGCGCTTGTTGAATTTAGATTCAAATTATCTAATTACTCATTTATTATCCAAAAAAATAAAGTTATGTTGTATAGAAAATTAAAAGTTTTTATCCTCTTCGGGTTTATCTCCTTTTTAGTCGTGTCTTGTTCCAAAGACAATGAATCCATCGTTACCGAAAATTCGGTTACTACCAATCAGCAACAAAATAATCCTCCACCTCCTAACAGACCAGGAAATAATAATGGAGATGGACAAGGAGGTGGTCCTAACACCAATATAGCTGCCGAAATTGATAATAGCTTGACGGTGGAGTGGATGAATTTATTCCTAGAATTAGAAAGATATGCTGGCGGTATGCGACCAAATGCTTCTGCCAGAGCAATCGCTTACATCAACTTAGCCGCTTATGAAACGGCGGTTCCCGGCATGCCCACTTATATATCCAATAGCCGACAATTGCAAGGCTTAAATATTCAAGATAATAATATCAACCCAAGAAATATCAATTGGGAGATTGCTTTAAATGCCTGTTATGCAAATGTATTGAGCCATTTCCTACTCAATCTTCCTGATGAACTAACCCCTAAAATCGCAGCCTTAGAAGCAGATTTTGAAGAAGAATTAAATAACGGTATTTCTCGACAAACTTTCGACCAATCTAAAAATTGGGGAGAAGTAGTAGCCAGACAAATCATTCGATATAGCCAAACGGACAGAACTGCAGAAACACAAGTTTTAGAACCACAGCCCTTATCTTATGAGCCACCAACAGGCGAAGGCTACTGGACTTATTCTGCCGAACAAGAACGAGCATTATTTCCCTACTGGGAACGAGTTAGAACCTTCGCAATTGCGCCAAATCAAACGACTACAATTGCACCTCTAACCTATAGTGAAGATGAAAACAGTCCGTATTATCAAGAAATGGTGGAGGTTTATAATGCGAATAATGAAGCAAGAACGGCAGATGGCGAGCAACTTTGGATAGCAGAATTTTGGAGTGATGATATAGAAGGCATGATGTTTAGTCCGCCAGCTCGACAGGTTTCTATTGCCAATCAATTGATTGTGAATCAAGACTTAAACCTAGAAGAAGGCTTGCATTTATTATTAAAATTGGGCTTTTCGTTAAACGATGCAGCAGTTTCTACGTGGAAATATAAGTACGAACACATGGTCATGCGACCAAGTGTATTCATCCAAGAATTTATGGATGCTAGTTATCAAACAAATTTATACAGATTGATTCCTTGGCCAAATCCCACTTTCCCTGGTTATCCTTCTGGTCACTCTTGTTTCGCTTCGGCAGCAGCGGGTGTATTCATTGACTTCTTTGGCAATGACATCAATTTTACCGACCGTTCGCATGAAGGCAGAACAGAATTTAGAGGCGCTGCTAGAACGTTTACAAGCTTTGAGGAAATGGCAACAGAAAATGGCAATTCAAGAATTCCATTGGGCGTTCATATCCGAATGGATTGCACAGAAGGCTTACGGTTGGGGTATGAAATCTCAGCAGGAGTGAATAGTTATAATGTGAAACGGAATCCGAGTTAACAATTTCCAGTAGGCAGCCTTACAGTAGGCAATTGGCAGCGTTAAACTGCCTATTGCCTACTGCCTACTGTAAGACTGCTTACTCTCTTTATTTACAATCCTTTCTAAACTCCTCTTTCCATTTTTGTTTAAAAGCAGTTCGCTCTTCGTGGGTCATATCTTTCCAACCGCCTTTCCATTTTTCTTTAAATTCCTTTCGGTCATCTTCTGACAAACTCATCCATTTTTCTTTCCATTCTCTTCTTTTCTCACGTCGATGTCCAGATCTACCAGACTTAAAGCCGCCGAATAAAATTCTAGTCAAGACAAATAAACCAATGGCTTTCCAGAAAGTAATTTCATTCGCTCCAATAGCATCAGGTAAAATCCAGTTCCAAAGGTACATTACGATATTCCCCATCGCAAAGACAAAAACAATTGCCATCGCCCCAAAAAAGACAAATTTGGCAAAACCAAATCTTAAAAATCTAGGAATTTCTTTTTTATACATATTCTTTTTTTAAAAAGAAGACAGAAGTCAGACCATAAATTAAAATTTATTGTCAGAAGTCAGGTTAACCTTATCTAAAATCTGACTTCTGGCAGTTCATAAAATGAACGGTCTGACTTCTGAACCCTTAAAATTATTACTCAAAAAACTCTGCATACAAAGTAGCGAGTCGAGTTCTCAAAAATTTGACCGCATAGCCTTTTCGAGAAATTAAAGTTTTAATATTAACACCCGTTTCATCCGAAATTTCTTGAAAGGTTTGCCCATCTATTTCATTCCAAATAAATACATTTCGTTGTGCTTCTGGTAATTCTTCTAAAGCAGCAAATAATTCTTCCCAAAAAACCTCTCGCAACATTTCTGTTTCAGGCGTATGATTATCGGCTAATAATATTTCTCTGAACAAAGTATCGCCTTCTTCATCTTCATACCCATAATCTTCTAAAGCTTCATTTTTCTTTTTTCGATAACTATCTGTTACTTTATTGCGAGCAACTCTAAATAACCAGCCACTCGCCTGTTCTATTGGTTCGGTGTCAATGACTCGACTAAACTGATACCAAACCTCTTGCAAAATATCTTCTGCATCGGCATTCGTCGATACCTTTCCCCGAATAAACTGGAAAAGTCGCTGGCTATATTCTTGTATAGCCCCGCCAACGGTCTGATTTCGTTGCTCTGTCATTGATATATCTGGTGGTTCTTTCATTAGTATAGTAGACGAACCAGTTTGAATTTTACTTTAAATTGCCCTAAAAAAATAATTTTGTCATTTTTCCTCCATATCAAAACTATTGTTTTTATTTTCAAAACCATAATTATCAACTTTTGTTTGTAACTTGTAAACCTATCTTATCACCCTTTTATTAGAACAGAGAACAGAGAGAATAGAATAGAGAAAATTAAACGAGAATAATAAGTTTAGCTACAAACACCTCTTTATTCTCTTCTTTCACTTCTCGCTTTTTTTTAAATCACCCTAAACTATTTAATTATGAACAAATTAAAAACACTCCTCCTATTTAGTTTTTTACCTATTTTTACTTTTGCCCAATTAAACATCAGCGATTTCCAACTAGGCGGTAGTGCCACCAAACTCAATGAACAATGTATTCGTTTAGTACCCGATTTGCAATACGATTCAGGGTCAGCGTGGTACAAAAGAGCGATTGATTTAAATGCACCATTTGTCATGGAAGTTTGTTTGGTTTTAGGTTGTAAAGATGATGAAGGGGCAGATGGAATCGTTTTTGTTTTTACTCCTTTTGCCCGTACCGGATTTTGGGGAGAAGGCATGGGATTTGCAGGAATAAGACCTTCTTTGGGTATTGAATTTGATACCTATCAAAATTATCATTTGGGCGATCCTGCGGAAGACCATATTTCTATTATGGCAAATGGAGAAACCCATCATGCCGTAAGTTTAATTAAACCAATTACTGTAGACAATTTAGAAAATTGTGAGCGTCATCCATTAAAAATAGTATGGGATCCTTATGACCAATTACTAAGAATTTATCTAGATGACGAGTTAAAAGTTACCTATAATAGAGACTTAGTAACAGACATTTTTCAAGGAAATTCTGGTGTTTATTGGGGTATCACTTCTGCTACTGGTCGATTGAGTAATAACCACGATATTTGTATTAAGAAATTGCAATTTGCAGCAGCAGATGGTTTGCCAAATTTAGATTTTCAACAACCGAAAGAATTGATGGCGAAGGATGGTAATGAGTGATGAGTTATAAGCCTTCTAAACGATTGTTATCTTTATTTCGAATAACATTTTTCATCAATTCTACCGCAGGATTATTTTTTCTACGATAGCGTTGCTTTTTGGCTTTCACTTCCGCTGTCACCAAAGTAATTTGATTAGATGCTAACTTAAAATCAATCGTTTGTGATTTTTTTAGTTTTATCAAGCGTTATTTTTTGAAGCGTATAACCCACAAAAGAAGCTTCAAGGCAGGTTGAAATTTTAACACTTTTTTAGTCCTTGAAGCTTAAAAAAAGCTCCAAGGACTAAATATATAGACTATACCAAAACTGGTTCTTCTTTAATTATTTTAGGCACCGCTTCCTTTATCACATTCACATCAATAATCTCTGATGCATTTTTTAACAAGTTTTGGCAATCCCAACTTAGGTTCTGTAAATGAACTTTTTTACCCACCTTATGGTATCGTTCTGTAATTTTATTTAATGCTTCAATTGCTGACATATCCGCTACTCTACTCTCTTCAAAATCAATAATGATTTCTTTAGGATCATTTAATACATCAAATTTTTCATTAAAAACAGATACAGAACCAAAAAATAATGGGCCGTAAATTTCATAATGCTTGATGCCGTTTTCATCAATTCGCTTTCTAGCACGAATTCTTTTCGCATTATCCCAAGCAAAAACTAAGGCTGCGATAATTACACCAACCACAACTGCCAATGCTAAATTATGTAAAACTGCCGTTACTAAAGTCACCAAGATCATGACAAAAATATCTGACTTAGGCATCTTATTAAAAGTCTTTAAACTTGCCCATTCGAACGTTCCAATAGACACCATAATCATCAAACCTGTTAAAGCCGCCATTGGTAATCGTTCAATCAAACTAGCCCCAAACATGATAAAAAACAATAACATCAGAGAAGCCACAATTCCAGATAATCTAGCTCTTGCACCAGAGGAAACGTTAATCAAACTCTGACCAATCATCGCACATCCACCCATTCCAGAAAACAAACCAGATAAGATATTTGCTGCACCTTGTGCGACTGCTTCCCTATTCCCTTGACCTCTAGTCTCTGTAATTTCATCAATAATATTCAAGGTCAATAAACTTTCAATTAATCCAACGCCTGCCATAATCGCTGCATAAGGCAAAATCGTTACTAAACTTTCCATAGTAAATGGAATAACAGGAATATGAAAAGGTGGAAAACCACCAGAAATTGAAGCAATATCACCAACGGTCTTAGTATCAATACCAAAGCCTACTACGACTGCAAACACCGTCAAGATAGCGACTAAAGAAGCAGGAATTGCTTTACTTAATTTAGGTAAGCCCCAAATAATGAGCATCGTTAAAGCAACTAATCCGAGTAACATGTATAAGGACATCCCCGTTAGCCAGTCTCCCGCAGGGTCTTTGAATTGGTCTAGTTGCGACATAAAAATGATAATCGCTAGACCATTTACAAAACCAAAGATGACTGGATGCGGCACTAAGCGCATCAATTTCCCTAGTTTCAATAAGCCTGCAGCAACTTGTATCAATCCTGCCAATACAACCGTTGCAAAGATATACTCTACACCATGTGTCTGTGCTAATACCACCAACACGACCGCTACTGCACCTGTCGCTCCAGAAATCATTCCCGGACGACCACCAAAAATAGAAGTAATTAACCCCATCATAAAAGCAGCATACAAACCAGTCAAAGGCGACAAGCCTGCAATCAAAGCAAAAGCTACTGCTTCTGGAATCAATGCCATTGCGACAGTTAGACCAGATAAAATCTCGGTTTTATAATCTACTTTTTGGGATAAATCGAATAAATTAAAATACTTTTTCATTAAAAATTTTGAATTAGACTACCATTAACGGATAGATAAACTATCCGAATAAGTTGAATACTATAATAAGAAAATCACTAGCGCTTGTGTGGTCTAGGAAAGTTGATTATTGATGTGGCCTTTTTAGTTAGAGGGCACAAAAGTATAGCTTATCTAATATAAAGTCAATACATCAAAATAAAGTTCAATTAAAATTATTATTGGATTTCAGCACACATACATTTCTATTCAAAATAATATATCGTCAAAAAATAAAAATTGAAATAAACAATTAATTTACTATCAAATAGTGTTTACTACATTTCTTTAAAGAATAGGTTCTACAAATTTAAAAAGTTACGTTATTTTTAAGTTAAATTTATAATAAGGTGGGTATTTGTAAATTAACTGTTTAATAATATACTAATAGGCATTTTTAGGAAAGGAATTGAATGATTAGGCGGTGGGGAGTTGTGTTTTAAATTCGTATAAAATTTGGGCTAGCTCTTTTACAAATTCATTTTTCAGGTATTCATATTGAGACAGCATTGAATTATTTGATGACTCTTTTTGATGTAGTTCAATCATCTTGTTCAATGATTCTATTTGTTCTAGAATATCTGATACTCTGATGATTTGTTTTTGCATTTTTTACTTTTTTTGACGGAAGTTGCCTGGTTTCCTGTAAAGCAGTAACTTCAAGTTACCTCTTTACTTTTCGGAGTATTAAGTAAAGAGGTAACTTGAAGTTACCGCTTTACAAGGTCACTATCTAAAATTCATCAATTCCCTTCCCAAATTTAAATTACACAAAGTACCATTTCTTAAACAAGCATAATCTTTTGCCGAAGAATAAGGATAACCTGTAATCAATTTTACCATATCTGCCTCAACAGGGTTATAGTGTATATAATTAAAGCAATACAATCCATAATTAGTTCCAGATAAAAAACGATAATCTTCTTGACCATTCCTCTTTTCCAAAGTCACAAATTCATTTATCCAACCATCTTTTGCTTTGCATTCTTTTCGAAATAAACTACCTGTTCTACCAAGCTGTTTATTAATAGCTCTGGCATAGGATCTTTCTAAAGTACCAATAGCTTCGTTTAAAGTAACAAAAGATTCAGCCTTCGCCATACGGTCAGCAGCATTATTTACAAGAATTGCTTTCGCTCCATATTTTCTTACTCGTCTAATATGTTCTATTTCATCAACAGATGTTCTCAATATTTTTCGCTTGATTTCAATTTCTTTTACAAAAAATTGCCAATGGAAATGATTGGGCATTAAACACCAACAAATGAGATCACCAAATGGCAAAAGATAGGCTCTCATTTTCCATAAAAAATATTCATAATTATCTGCTGTGTAGAAAATTTCCTCTTTGTTGTTCCCTTGGTTAAAAATATGAAAAAGTTGATTTTTATAGAATTTCATATTGGTTTTATTTAGGTTTATGAGTTTTTTAATTGGTTAAGTAAAGAGATTACTTGAAGTAATCGCTTTACAAGGAACAGGCAAAATTTGTGGTGTAAGTTGAGCAAATAAATCACTCAAACTTACACCCAAACAAAATGACTTATTATCACAAATTTTGGACATTGAATTTTTAGCGGGTTGCGAGTTGCGGGTTACGAGTTGCGAGTTAGGTTTTCCAATTATTCACTACATATTCGATAAATTTATTCAACTTGCCTCCCAGTTTATTATAGTCAGTTCGTAGTAAAATTGCATCCTCAGATAATTCTTTATACAATAGCTCTATTTTCCTGAGATGATTAATCGTTTCATCATTACTCGAATGGGCGTATACTAAAAATTTGATGAAATCTTTTTTATATTTCTTTCTTCCATACCCTTCTACGATATTAGAATTTACAGAATCTGCCGAACGCCTCAATTGACTTCCTAATTCATAGGTTTCATATTTAGGTAGTCTAAAAGTAAACTGATGCGTCTTAATAAATAACTGGAAAGATATTTTGTAAACATCTAAATCTTTATACGTTTTTGGCATAGTTTAATTTTTTTAAATTTAAACAACTCGCAACCCGCAACCATTTAAAACGGCATCACGCCTTCTTTCTTTGGTGCAACATCCAATGGAGCAGTTGAGCTATTCTTTCTAGCTGCTTTATCCATCATCAAAAAATTGAGAATACGAACTTCTGTAACATATCTTTTGATACCATTCGCATCATCGTAACTTCTTTGCACTAACTTACCTTGCACAAATACTTCTAATCCTTTTTTCATTTGCTTAACCATACGTTCAGCAGTGTAAGACCAGCCAACTAAATTATGCCAAGTTGTTTGGTCTATATATTCTCCTTTATCATTTTTGTAAGATTCTGTAGTAGCAATACTAACTTTTGTTACTTTCGCTCCTGTAGTCAGTTCTTTCATTTCTGGATCTTTACCAATAAAACCAATTAACTGTACTGAATTTCTTAAATTATTCATATCGAAATCATTTTTTAAAGACCAAAAGGTTTTGTTTTTTTCCTTTCAATCTAATTGAATAAATTACCCAAGTCTTTGATTTACTGTATTGAATTAAAAGTTCTAAAACTAACTCGCAACTAGTAACTCGCAACTCGAATATTGTTGATGATGCAAAGTTATGGGCACTTGCAAGTGCTAGTCGTGTAATTTACGTTTACATACGTTTGTAAACGTTTGTAGTCGTTTGTAAACGTTTACAAACGACTACAAAAATTATAAACAACTGACTATTAAATAATTATACATTTAGGTAGCTTTTGGAGTATTTTTATTTTTTTCTTAAAAAAGTCAAAAAAAATTATAAATCATGAAAAATGATTCAAAGTGAACTATTTTAGGTATAAAATTAGTTGCTATACTAAGCTTATAAGAAGCCTAATTCTCCTTAATTAAAACACCATGATTATTCAAAAAGTCCTACAAACAGACCTAACCGAAATATTAGCCTTACAAAAACATTGCTATTTACAAGAAGCAGCGATTTATGATGATTATAACCTCCCTCCTTTATTACAAACAATTGCATCTATTGAAGAAGATTTTAGGCAACAAGTCTTTTTGAAATTAGTCTTCGATGAACAAATTATTGGTTCGGTTCGAGCTTATCTGAAAGATGGAGTTTGCAAAATTGGTCGCTTGATTGTGCATCCAAATTTTCAGAATCAAGGTATTGGTAAACGGTTGATGGAAGCTATTGAAAAGGAGTTTTTAGAGGCGGATAAATTTGAATTATTTACAGGGCATCGAAGTTCAAAAAATTTAGCTTTTTATAAAAAATTGGGTTATCTAGAATTTAAAAGACAAGTTATTTCTACTGGTTTAGAATTAGTGTTTTTAGAAAAAATAGTTAAAAATGATATGCTAGAAAAAATTGCTAAAAACGAAAAACTGTGGGATAATTTAGTCGTTAATGATGTGCTTTGTTCCCAACCTAAATTAGCCTTAACGCCTGAAAAAGCGAAAGCCTATTTGCTTAATCATTCCTTTTACAATGCAGATTTAAGCGGTCAAAAAGTCCTCTGCCTAGCGTCTGGAGGTGGTCAGCAAAGTATTGGATTTGCTTTATTAGACGCAACTGTTACCGTGGTAGATTTTAGTGCAGAACAATTAAAAAAAGATAGGTTGGTTGCTGAAAAATATGGCAAATCTATACGATGCATTAAAACAGATATGCAGGATTTATCCATGCTTTCTGATAATGAATTTGACATCGTTTATCAACCTTATTCTATCAATTATATCCCATCTGTGGAAAAAGTTTTTGATGAAATTACTAGAGTATTAAAACCGAATGGCATTTATCAATTAATGTTTCACAATCCTTTTGTACATGGTAGTTGGAAAGATGGCTGTTGGGGAAGTGGATGGCAACAAAATGAATTATGGCAAGGCAAAGGGTATCCAATATGGCAGCCTTATCAGGATGGTTATCCTATCAAAACGGATGATCCAAATTGGAATTTTACCAATAACCAAAATCAAGCGGTAAAACTAGAGAGTCCACAAGAATATCGCCATACGCTATCAACTATTCTCAATGGCTTAATTTCCAGAAGATTTAATATATTGAGCCTAAAAGAAGAAGTTGGTGATAATTTGGATAGCCCACCGGGAACTTGGGAACATTATAAATCTTGTGCGCCTCCTTGGATGTACTTATTTAGCAAGAAAACAGCAAGATGATAAAACCAAAAAAATTAAATCGAGGGGACAAAGTCGCTACCATTTCGCTTTCTTGGGACGGCACAAGTGAAAAATATTGCTGGTTTAATAGTCGGACAACCTTTGGATAATACCTTTGCTAAAGAATATGAGGCAACTTTATTAAAGATAATTCGAGAAAAAGAAAGTTTGGTCGATTTACCAATTATTACCCGCATGGACTTTGGGCATACTTGTCCTACATTTACTTTGCCTTATGGCATTACTGCGGAGATTGATTGTGAGGAACAGACTTTTTCTATTATTGAAAATACTTTGAGAACGTAAAAAATTCAAAGAATTATAGAAGAGTGACAACACTTTCAGTCTCGAAGAGGCGACATATAATAACCTAGGGTGCAAACCCTAGGGTCTACATATAAGAAATATAACAAACATGGAAGGGATATTAACACCAAGCGTAAAAATATGCTGTATTAGTAGCACCCAAGAAGCCCAATTAGCGATTAAATACGGTGCGTCTGCAATAGGTTTAGTTGGAAACATGCCAAGTGGGCCAGGGGTAATTAGTGATGATTTAATTCGAGTAATAGCTCAAGATATATCACCACCAATTGCTACTTTTCTATTGACTAGTGAAACAGACGCTGCTGCTATTATTAAACATTATCAAAAAGCACAAACGAGTACCATTCAAATAGTCGATGCTTTACAAATAGGCACTTATCAACAAATAAGAGAAGGTCTGCCACATGTAAAATTAGTACAAGTCATCCATGTGATTGATGAAAAATCTGTAGCAGAAGCCATTCAAATTTCAAAACAAGTCGATATTATTTTATTGGATAGTGGCAATCCTAATCTAAAAGTAAAAGAACTAGGTGGTACAGGGCGAACGCATAACTGGGAGCTAAGTAAACAGATTCGAGCAGCCATTGATATTCCTTTGTTTTTAGCAGGAGGTTTGAAAGCTAGTAATGTTCGAGCAGCTATTGAAACCGTCCAACCTTATGGCTTGGATTTATGTAGTGGAGTTCGTACAAACGGGCATTTGGATAAAGCTAAATTAGCGGCGTTTTTTGAAGCTGTTAATGGGAATAGCTAATATAAAATGAGAGACAATTTAAGTATATGAATAATAAGAAAATCTACATTCAGGAAGCTGAAAAAAAACATACTGCTGAATTAATTGAATATGTGAAGAAAGTTGCAGATGAAACAGATTTTCTCACATTTCGGGGAAGTGAATTCGCTAAAACCATTGAATAATATTGACCTTATCTAAAATAATATTTTTTTCATTACTCAAACAAAAAGACATGCTATCTACTAAATATGACAACATTATCTGGGATTGGAACGGTACGATATTGACTTATGTTTAGGCATTGCCAACCAAATGCTAGCCAATCATCAAGATACCCCTTTAGACATGGAGCGTTACCGAAATGCTTTTGGTTTTCCAATTACGGGTTATTATGAAAAGATTGGCATTGATTTAAAAAAGGAATCATTTGAAGTATTGACCGAAAAATTTGTCCAGCAATATAATGAAGGCATCAAAAGTTGCCATTTATTTGAAGTGGTCAAACCAATACTCAATCAATTCAAAACAAAGGGGCAAACGCAGTTTATTTTGACCGCTGCTCATTTAGATTTAGTGATACCACTATTGCAACAATTTGATATTTTACATCATTTTGAACAGGTAGAAGGCGTTGATAATTATCACGCTAAAGGTAAAATTAATAGAGAGGTTCAACTGATGCAGGACCATAGTATCCAACCCGAAAAAACAGTTTTAATTGGTGATACTTATCATGATTTTGAAGTAGCTAGTGCGATGAATATTGATTGTATTTTAGTAGCAGATGGACATCAGTCAAAGGAACGATTAGTTGATTTTACCAATGGGGAGATTTTAGTATTGAATAACTTAAATGAATTAATTTAACAACCTATAATAATGAACCAACCTATAATTCTAACCTCCAAAAGACTAACCCTAAGCATCCCAAAATTAGCAGACATTCCAGCCATCGTCCAATACGCTGGTCACGAGAAAGTAGCTGCGACTACGCAAAATATGCCGCATCCATATGCTAAGGAAGATGCACTTTTTTGGATAGATATGGCGGCAGAAGGCTTACAAGTTCAATCTAATTATATCTTTGGTATTCGTTTAAATGACAATAATCAATTCCTTGGCGGTATAGGCATTGCGATTGACAAAGTTCACAATCGAGGAGAAATCGGCTATTGGATAGGCGTACCTTTTTGGAATAAAGGCTATGCGACAGAAGCGACTAAACTGGTTTTACAATTTGGTTTTGAGCAACTAAAGTTGAATAAAATCCATGCGGTTCATTTGATAGGGAATGATTCTTCTGGAAAAGTAATGATTAAAAATGGGATGATTAAAGAAGGGGAATTGAAGGAACATTATAAAAAGGGGGACGAGTATCGAAGTGTGCTACAATATAGATTGACGAGGAGGGAGTATGAAGCTTTAAAGAGACATTAGTTACCTTGGTTCGTAATTTAACACATAGCCACAATAGCATTAGCACATAGTCCATATAGTTTTTAGAAGCTCTTATTTGGAAAACAGTATTTGTTTTGTTAGATTTACTCTTATTATCCAATTAGAAAACTACAAAATCATGAGAAAACTAACAAAAAAATACTTAGACCAACTTACCTTTGATATTATAGGCGCAGCCATAGAAGTACATAAAATATTAGGCCCTGGTTTGATGGAAAGTGATTATGAAGAAGCTTTTTTAATTGAGTTGGGTATACGTGGCTTTAAATTTACTACTCAAAAAACAGTCGAGCGAAATTATAAAGGACATCAATTAAAGCGAAAACTTAGGTTTGATGTTTTGGTAGAAGATCTAGTAGTAGTGGAATTAAAAGCGATTCAAAAAGTACTTCCAATCCATGAAGCAATAACGATCTCTTACATGAAACATCTTAAAGTACCAAAAGGCATCATAATTAATTTTCACGTCAATAATATTTTTTACGAAGGGCAAAAAACCTTTGTTAATGAATATTATGCCCAACTCCCAGATGAATGAAAAGTTCATCAACTCACTCTTTTTTGCTACAAACTACCCTATCTAGCTATTCAAACTCTATGAACTATGTGTAAGCACTATTGTGACTATGTGTAAAAAATCCTATCGTTATTCAGCTAAAAAATCAGATTTACTTCAAAAAGCAAGCGCCATTTCTACCTAAACATTCCTTACCTTTACGGCTTTATTTTTTCTTAGATAAAACCAATTCTACCATGCAATTTTTGAAAGCCCTACCTCTTTATCTTTTAGTATCACTTCTTTTGCCATTGGAATTATTTGCCCAAGGAAACATTAGTAAGGAAGAACGTCCGACCACTCAGGCGGTTCTAATTTCTGAAAAACCAGTCATAGACGGCGAAGTGTTAACCGACCCATTATGGCTAAAAGTAAATACGGTTGGTGCATTATCGCAGAATCAACCTAATTGGGGCGAACCTGCCTCTGAAAAGACGGATATTCGGATAGCTTATGATGCAACAACTTTTTATTTATCCGTTGTTTGTTATGATTCGACACCAGAAGCGTTGGTTGTTTCGGATGCTCGAAGAGATGCTGATTTATCAGGAACAGATGCTTTCTTGTTTATTTTAGATACTTATAAAGATAGTCAAAATGGGTTTGTTTTTGGCACCAATTCGGTAGGGATTGAATATGATGCGCAAGTGGATAATGAAGGGCAAGGAAACTTTAATAATAATCGGCAACAAGGCGGCGTGATTGGTGGATTTAACTTGAATTGGGATGCTTCTTGGCAAGTCAAAACGAAAGTAGGGGAATTTGGTTGGAGTGCAGAATTTGCGATTCCATTTCGGACATTGCGGTTTAAATCAGGCGATAATACCACTTGGGGGATTAATTTTAGACGGAATATTCGGAAGACCAATGAAATAGCTTTTTGGTCTCAATTGCCACTTGGTTTAGATATGAAGCGTTTGTCTTTGGCAGGTACCTTAACTGGATTAAATATCAAAAACCCAGGTAATTTAAAAGTGATTCCTTATGTCTTAGGACGAGTAGATAGAGATTTTACCACTACAGATGGAAAGACAGAAACAAACGGTGAAATTGGGGTAGATGTGAAATATAGTGTTACACCAAGTATGACTTTAGATTTGACTTATAATACAGATTTTGCACAGGTAGAGGTAGATGACCAGCAAGTTAACTTAGACCGTTTTAATTTATTTTTTCCAGAAAAGCGACCTTTTTTCCTTGAAAATGCAGGATTATTTACCGTTGGTTCACCAGGAGAAGTCGATTTGTTTTTTAGTCGGCGAATTGGAATTGCTGATGGAGGTGTTCAAACGCCTATTATTGGAGGCGCTAGACTTTCAGGAAAAATTAGTAACAAAACCAATATTGGCTTTTTAAATATGTTGACGGATGATGTAGAATCATTAGGTATCAGCAAAAATAATTTTACAGTAGCGAGAGTCAATCATCAAGAAGGTCGTTCAGCAATTGGCGGTTTATTTGTTAATCGACAAGGTGTTGGGGATGATTTAGACGATGATTATAATCGAACGTATGCAGTAGATGGCCGTTTGGGTTTGGGTAAAAAAGCACAACTAACTGGTTATTTTGCCAAGACTAAATCTCCTGGCTTAGAAGGGAAAGACCATTCTTTTCAATTCAAATCGGACTATAATTGGAATGGGTGGAGAATGTTTGCAGGCTATACCGAAGTGGGGGAAAATTTCAATCCAGAAGTTGGATTTTTAGGCAGAGAAGGGGGATTTAAAAAAGTAGAAGGCTTAGTTTTTTATAATTGGCGAGATAAAAGAGACACTGGTACTTATTTAGAAAGTCGGCCACATATTTCTTATCGAGGGTATTGGGATGCTGAAAATAGGTTACAAACCAATTTTCTGCATGTAGACAATCATTGGGTTTGGAAAAATGCCTTTGAAGTACACACGGGGGTTAATTTTACGACCCAAGGCGTTTACGAATCCTTTGAAATTTCAGATGGTATTACTGTTCCCGCAGAGACTTATAACCATGCCGAATCTCAAATTGTGTTTATCACCAATCCGAGTAAACCTTTCTCTCTTAGTTCTAGACATATCAATGGTGGTTTTTTTGGTGGTACTCGATTGGCCAATAGTGTCTCTATTCGATTAATCTTAGGGGATAAATTTAATGCCGAATTTGGCCTCCAACATAATGATATTCGATTGCCAGAAGGTGATTTTACCGCAGATGTTTTTAGAAGTAAACTAGCTTATTCTTTTACACCGAATATTTTTGTACAAAGTTTGATACAATATAATTCCGTGGCAGATTTTTGGTCTGCGAATATTCGATTTGGTTGGTTACAGCAAGCGAATACTGGCTTATTTTTAGTTTATAATGAAAATCGTGGGCAATTATCTGATTTGGTTAGTGGGCCTTTGAATCGTAGTTTTATCGTTAAGTATAGTCGGGTTTTTGATGTTTTACGGTAGTTCTCTCTGTGTATTTCTCGGTGAATCTCTGTGGAATAGCCCTTCATATATAGTTGTTACACAGAGCTACTCAAAGTTTTCACAGAGTTTCGCAGAGGTAAGATTCATTTTAAGAAAAGAGCCATTTATTGACGAGCAAATCTAATTTTATCCTAGAGGGCATATAGTTTTTTGACGAATATAGTTTAGTATATTATGAAATATGAATTGCCTAAAGTAGCCAAACTAGAAAATGGGCGTAGAATCGCTATAGGAGATATACATGGATGTTTTCAAACTTTTAAGGCATTAATTACGACCATCAATCCGACAAAGACTGACCAAATCTTCATTCTAGGAGATATAATTGACAAAGGAAAACATAGTAAAGAAGTGGTAGATGTTATCATGGATTTCCAAACAGTAGGTTATTCTTTTTATGTTGTTAGAGGGAATCATGAACAAGCTTTTTTAAGTGCTTACCAATGTGGATTTGAGTTTTTTGTTACCTATTTAGACGAAAATCAAACAGATGATTTTTTAGAAGATTTAGAAAAGTATTTAACTTTTTTTAGTGAATTACCCTACTGTTTGGATTTAGGAGATTGGTTAGTCTGTCATACCCCCTTTTTGATTAACGAACAGAGTTTGTATAGAGGGATGAAAGGCTTATTTCCAAAAATTAATTTTGAACTAAAAGACCTCCCTACTAAAAAACAAGTTACGGGTCATATTGTAGAGACTTTGGAAGTGATTCAGCAATCCATTGCTCAAAAAAATCAAGTTATTTTACTAGATAGTGGTTGTGTTTATAAAGAGAATGAAGGACTAGGCTATCTTTCGGCATTTGATTTGGATAATTATGAATTGATTACGCAAGAAAATATCGACTAAAAATAATTATTATGAATCTTAGAAACTTTGAAATCACCGTCGAAACCAAAATTTGTGATAGAGGGTTTAGGTATTATGAAAATAAAGCGGTAACCGAAATTGAACAAGTAGAAAAAGGAGAGTTTACCGCCACCGTAGAAGGTTCAGAAGAATATACGGTTTTTATAAAATTGGATGAGCAGCAATTTGTAGTCAACCATAGTTGCGATTGTCCTTATGATTGGGGCGATGTTTGTAAACATGAAGTGGCAGTAATGTATTATATAAAAAACGCCCAATTATACAACCAACCGCTAGAGGAAGGTACTTTCCATAAAATAAAAACAGATTTGGCGCAATTGAGTAAGAAAGAGTTGATCGCAATTATTATCAATTTGAGTAAAAAGAATCGGCTAGCAAAAGAAGATTTGTTATTTGAATTGGGGCATTCCTAAAATAAAACTGGTATCATAGATGCTTAGCCTATGAAGGGTTTTCTTATAAAAATCTCAGTACCTAAAAAATTAAGTCAAAGACTTGAAAAATATCGACTCGAAGATACAATCTTCGAATATCGGCTCCAAAGTTGGATTGAAATTCGATGCCG